>Ga0187861_10004826_pt1 | contig 11081 bp, 5 predicted proteins | sample June2016WEW_10_1_3_FD_132986 | JGI IMG/M metagenome (GOLD analysis project Ga0187861, IMG submission 132986) | Peatland microbial communities from SPRUCE experiment site at the Marcell Experimental Forest, Minnesota, USA - June2016WEW_10_100 | ecosystem: Environmental > Terrestrial > Soil >...
GCCTATCTCCTGATTTGTCTTGACAATATCAGGGGAAAAATTGAGAATTATCAAGCAGAAACATAAAAACTTGAGTCCCTATGACAAACCAGAATAACAAGAACGGCGCCAACGGTGTCACGCTTAATCAACTCGAATCCTACCTTTGGGAGGCGGCCAATATCCTTCGCGGCCCAGTCGATGCCGCTGACTTTAAGACCTACGTATTCCCGCTGCTTTTCTTCAAGCGCATTTCGGACGTCCACGAGGAGGAGTATCGGGCCGCACTTGAGGAGGCCGGGGGCGACGAGGAGTATGCTCAGTTTCCTCAGAACTATCGTTTTCAAATTCCCGAAGGTTGCCGCTGGAGTGACGTCCGGGCTGTAGCGTCCAATGTAGGCCAGGCTTTGCAGAAGGCCATGCGAGGCATCGAGAAGGCAAACCCCGAGACGCTTTACGGCATCTTTGGCGACGCGGCATGGACCAACAAGGATCGCTTATCCGATTCCCTCCTTCGCGACCTCATTGAACACTTCTCACGAATTACGCTCACGAATCAGGCTGCCCAGGCGGATGTGCTCGGCCAGTCCTATGAGTATCTGATCAAGAAATTTGCCGACCTCACCAATAAAAAGGCCGGGGAGTTTTACACCCCGCGCTCGGTTGTCCGGCTGATGATCAATATCCTTGATCCGAAAGAGGGTGAGTCGATCTACGATCCCGCCTGCGGCACCGGGGGCATGCTCCTGGAAGCCGTGCACCACGTGCGCGAGAACCACGGCGACGACCGCACGCTCTGGGGCAAGCTCTTCGGACAGGAAAAGAACCTCACCACCTCCGCCATAGCCCGGATGAATCTCTTCCTCCACGGCGCTTCTGATTTCCAGGTGGTCCGTGGCGATACCCTGCGCCACCCGGCGTTCTTCTCCGGCGATGACCTTGCAACCTTCGACTGCGTGATCGCCAATCCGCCATTCTCGCTTGAAAAGTGGGGCGACGAGGTATGGGCCAAGGACCCTTATGGCCGGAACTTCGACGGAATGCCGCCCGCTAAAACAGGTGATTACGCTTGGGTCCAGCACATGATCAAGTCCATGGCGCCCGCCACAGGCCGTATGGCGGTGGTGGTGCCACACGGTGTCCTTTTCCGTATGGGAAAGGAGGGCACGATAAGGCAGAAGCTCCTCCAGATGGACATTCTTGAAGCCGTCATCGGCCTTGGACCCAATCTTTTTTATGGAACGGGTCTGGCTGCCTGTATTCTGGTGTTCAGACAGCGCAAGACAAAGGAGCGTAGAAAGAAGGTCCTCATTCTCGATGCTTCCCGCGAATTCAAGACCGGCAGGGCCCAGAACGAACTCCTTCCCGAGCACGTGGAACGCATTTACGGCTGGTATCGGGATTACAAAGATGTGGAAAGCGTCGCCCGCGTGGTGACGCTCGACGACATCGCCGCCAACGACTACAATCTGAACATTCCCCGTTACGTTGAACCCAAGAATGAGCGCGAAACGCCCACGGTTGACGAGGCCATGGATCGGCTGCGAGAAAGCGCGGCGGCAGCATTTTCGGCAGAGGAGAGGCTGATTGCCATTCTCAAACGGGAGGGCCTCCTCGTATGAGTGTCCGCATCTCCCAGCAACAACTTGAATCCTACCTGTGGGGAGCGGCGACGCTTCTTCGGGGAACCATTGATGCCGGGGAGTACAAACAGTTCATCTTCCCGCTCCTCTTCTATAAACGCCTGTGCGACGTCTTCGACGAGGAGACCCGGATGGCGCTCGCGGAATCAGGCGGGGATACCGCTTTTGCGGCATTTCCGGAAAACCATCGCTTCCAGGTCCCGCCCGACGCCCACTGGCGCGAGGTTCGGCAGGCTGCGAAGAATGTTGGGAAGAAGCTCCAGTCAGCCATGCGCTCCATCGAGACCGCGAATCCCGAGAAACTCTACGGCATTTTCGGCGATGCCCAATGGACGAACAAAAACCGGCTTTCCGACGCGATGCTGCGCGACCTCGTGGAGCACTTCAGCACCCTGGAACTTACCATCGCGAATCTTCCCGAAGACGAGCTGGGTCAGGGGTACGAATATCTCATCAAGAAGTTCGCCGATGATTCCGGCCATACCGCCGCCGAATTCTACACGAACCGCACCGTTGTACACCTCATGACGGAGATGCTCGAACCGCAGCCGGGTGAATCCATCTACGATCCCACCTGCGGCTCGGGCGGGATGCTCCTCTCCTGCATTACGCACCTCCGCCGCCAGGCCCAGGAGTGGCGCAACGTCCGCCTATACGGACAAGAGCGGAATCTCATGACCTCCTCAATTGCCCGGATGAACTGCTTTCTCCATGGCATCGAGGATTTTCAGATTATCCGGGGAGACACTCTTTCGCAACCGAAATTTGTGGAGAGTGACAGCCTTATGCGCTTCGACGTCTGCCTCGCCAATCCGCCTTATTCCATAAAGCAGTGGGACCGGAATGCCTTCGCCTCCGATCCATGGGGCCGTAACCTTTACGGCACCCCACCGCAGGGCAGGGCCGACTACGGCTTCTGGCAGCATATTCTCATGAGCCTTGCTCCCAAGACCGGCCGCTGCGCCATCCTCTTCCCCCATGGCGTATTGTTCCGGCAGGAGGAGGCGGAGATGCGTCGGAAAATTATCGAAGCCGACCTCATTGACTGCGTGCTGGGCCTCGGCCCGAACCTCTTCTACAACTCGCCCATGGAGGCATGCATTGTGGTGTGCCGCATGGCGAAACCGCGGGAATGGAAGAACCGGATTCTCTTCATCAACGCAATAAACGAAGTCATCCGCGAGCGGGCACAGAGTTTTCTCACCGATGAGCACATCGGACGTATCGCCGCTGCTTATCGGGATTTCAGGGATGAACCGGGATTTGCCCGCGTGGCGACCGTGGAGGAAATCCGCGCTAAAGACGGCAACCTGAGCATCCCTCTTTACGTTGCGAATGGATCATCGGGCGTGGAAGTGCGCGAAGCTTCGGCCTCTTGCGGCACCGACCGCCTTGCGGACGCGTTGAAGGACTGGCTGGAGAGTTCAAACAGAGTCCGGGAAGCATTGGGTGCCATTCTGGAGGGGCGGATGCCCGAATCATCCGATAATCATAAGACAAACTCTGTCAATCATCCGATGAGACTTTTGTCGCTCGATGGTCTCCAGACTAACCCTGACTGGGCAGAGCTGCCCATATTTGATCGGAAGGGGTGGAAACGATTACCGTTCGGTGCTTTCGCGGATAGCATCACCGAACGTGTAGAGCCAGCCAATGCGGCTGAAGAAATCTACGTGGGCCTTGATGATCTCGACTCGGGTAGCCTTCACATCAGACGCTGGGGCAAGGGTAGTGACGTTATCGGTACGAAGCTCCGTTTCCGCAAAGGCGACGTCATTTTCGGTCGTCGCCGTGCATACCAGAGAAAACTGGCCGTTGCGGAGACGGACGGCATTTGCTCGGCCCACGCAATGGTTGTCAGAGCAAAGCCGAATGTGGCACTGCCGGAGTTTTTACCATTCCTGATGATGAGCGATAGGTTTATGAACCGTGCTGTGGAAATCTCGGTTGGTTCGCTCTCACCCACGATCAACTGGACAACCATTAAACGGGAGGAGTTCGACCTTCCGCCCCTCGACCAGCAGCACCACATTGCCGAAATCCTCTGGGCGGTGGATAATATTAAATCAAAAACGACAGCCGCCCAAAGTGACATTGATTCCGTAATGGGCGCGGAACTTAACAGGTTTCTCTATTGCCAATCGAAGTGGCCTGTTGCTGAATGTCGCAACTTGCTCTTAGAAAGACCACGAAACGGCTTCTCCCCTCCAGCACACGAGAGAGGTATCGGACTCCCGACCTTAAGCATCAGCGCCATCCGTGGCGGCCTTGTAGTCCCCGAAGGCAGCCTGAAATATACCAACGTAGCACCGGAGAAGGTCGCGCAGTTCAGACTTCGTAGGGATGACATTCTTGTTGTGCGGGGCAACGGAAATCGACTCTTGTGCGGCCTGGCTGGCATTGTGGAGGATTTTCCTGAAGACTGCTTCTATCCAGACCTTTTGATTCGTCTTCGGTTTCGTCCCGACTCGCTGCTACCCGAGTTTGCTGTAATGCAGTGGAATGAGACGAAGACCCATTTACGTCTTCTCAAGAAAGCTAAGTCCACCAATGGTATTGCAAAAATTAACGGGCAGGATATTCAATTGCATCGGCTTGCTGTCCCACCCATAACGGAACAGAAACAATTCTTGGAGGATCTGAACACGAAGACGCGAGTTAGAGACTCTTTTGTTCGGTCTGCTGCTACAATTAGTACTGTCCAACGCCGGCTGGTCGACTCGCTGTCGGGGTAAATCATGGGCTGCGGATTTTGCTTCGCGTAAACGACTCGATGATGCGGGCAGGAGGAATAACATGAGTTAGCTGGCCTGCGCCGGACCGCCAGAAAGAAGGCCAAAGCTATTCACCACGGAGGTGATATGAATGGAGAGTAGTCAAATCCTTAAGTGCCGGGATGACAAAGACATAGTTGTTTTGGTGAAGGCTAACGCTGAGGAGGACAAAGGTGACTCTTTCAAATTAGCAGAGAAGATTGAATGTCCGTGGGCAAAGAAGGAAGACATATTTGGCCCGGAGAAACTCCGACCAAGGATTGAGCCCTGGTTGACGGCACTGTTCCAGTCCGAGCACCTCTCTTTGCTCGTAGGCTCTGGCCTTTCCTATGCCGCACATCGCATTGCTACGGGTAACGCTCTACCTGGAATGGACCCGGTAATATTCGGCAATTTTAATGCAGAAATTGACGCTGAGGCAAAGAAATCGGCGGAGGCCGCAGGTCGCAAGCATGGCAACATCGAGGATCAGATTCGCGTTGCAATCGAGTTGCTCCGTGGGCTCGAAATCATAGGGAAAAGCATCAAAGGTCTCGAAGAAAAAACGACGGGCCTAAAGGAGGAACTCAAAGGAGTTCTTAAGAATTTTGCGGAATGCATCCTGAGAGGTGAAAGAGGTCTGATCACAGCGGATGCTAAGGGCCGCGAAAAAGCCTTCAATTACTTGGTGAGCTTCTTAATGAGCTTTGCCAGCAGAACCGGAACACGGGACCGGCTTCAGGTTTTTACAACTAACTATGACCGTTACATCGAAGCGGGAGCTGAGGTGGCTGGGCTTTACCTGATAGACCGTTTCATCGGTTCACTTGCGCCTATCTTCCGATCATCGCGATTGGAAGTCGATATGCACTACAACCCGCCAGGAATGAGAGGCGAGCCGCGCTATGTCGAGGGCGTGGCCCGATTTACGAAGCTGCATGGCTCGCTGGACTGGGTAAATACTCAGAAAAGCATCAGGCGTGCAGGTGTACCTTTTGGAGCAGAGAGTATCGAGCCGTATCTGAAGGCGCCGGGCCTTGCGGGTGCCGAGGCTATGCAGATCATGATTTACCCAAACTCGGCCAAAGATCGCGAGACAGCAGCGTATCCATATGTTGAACTATTTCGGGACTTCGCCGCCGCTGTCTGCCGGCCCAACAGCACATTGATTTGTTTCGGCTATAGTTTTGGCGACGAGCATATCAATAGAGTCGTAGAAGATATGCTGACAATTCCCTCAGCTCATCTTGTGGTGATATCATACGATGACCCCTTGGGCAGGATCATGAGAAGCTACGAAAAAATGGGACGGCCAGCCCAAATTACGCTTATGATCGGAGATCATCTCGGTGATTTCCAGACTCTCGTGGACAACTATTTGCCGAAGCCGGCCATTGATCGAACCACCTTCCGGATGGCAGAGCTTCTGAAATCCCGATGGGCTGCCGGTCAAACAGGATCACCAGAGGAGGAGAAAAAGAGAGATATAGAAGCGGGAGAGGCAGGAGCATGAGCCAAACTCCGTTTGAACATGCTGAGAGCCTACGCATCGGCACAGTCGAGTTCGTCTCACCGGATGAGATCAAGGTGATACTCGATATTGAGGCGCCGGAGTCCGTCGCTCTCAATGCGGGCGGGCCGCGCCCGTTTCCACGGGTCAATAGCTATGTGCTAATGCCAGTGGATGACGGTTATCTCGTGGGGCAAATTGAATGGCTAACCGTGGAGCGCTCCGCGTTCCCAAAACGCCGTGGAATGCAGGACTTTGGGCTGGTGGACCTGCCCTATCCGCTACGAAAAATGAGCCTCAATCCTCTGGGAACGCTACGGAAGAAGCACTCGGAAAAGGAAAATTACGGTTTCATACGTGGGGCGGAAGCCCTTCCGTCGATCGGCGCGAGTGTCGTTTTGCCGACGGACGTGCAGTTGAGGTCTATTGTCGAGTCGGGAGAGCACAGACGAGTCAAAATTGGTACCAGCCCACTCGCTGGTAACGCTGAAGTGCGCATTGACCCGGATCGCCTGTTTGGACGGCACCTTGCCGTGCTCGGAAACACCGGGAGCGGGAAATCGTGTTCGGTCGCTGGCCTTATTCGCTGGTCTTTGGAAGCGGCAGGGGCAGAGAGCGCGGGGAGTCCAAACGCTCGTTTCATTATCTTGGACCCTAACGGGGAATACTCCCGTGCCTTTGCAGGTGTAGAATCATCGGTGAAGGCGCGTATCTTTAAAGTAAACCCGGGAAAGGGCGAGTTTTTACTACGAGTCCCTCTCTGGTTTTGGAATAGCGCTGAGTGGTCGTGTTTTACTCAGGCCAGCGTTCGCTCACAACGACCCTTACTCCAACAGGCCTTACGCTTCCGTCGGAATTCCAGTCCCCCTGGCCAAACAGAAACGTCAACGCATGATCTACTCGTTTACCTTCACGGCATAGAATCACAAATTCAGCAGGAAGTCGCGAGCAATGCGCCTTTCGCAACAGGCAGGGATGCCCGGTACTGGGGCTTTATCGAGCTGCTGAAAAGCATATCGGCGTCGCTCTGGTTTTTGATACAGAAGTCAGAGGCACTACGCGAAACTGTCATGCCCGTGGTACTATCCGTAGATGATCTAAAAGATATTAAGTGCAAGAACGAGAGGGGTTACAACAAGCCCTATGTTTATGAAGATATAGAGACATTTCTCTCTTTGATACGTGACACGATCAAGAAATTAGGTGGGGACGAGGCGCCTCGATTACCTGTCAGCGAGGATGTTCCAATACCGTTTTCAGGAGAGGACTTCCTGACGGATCTCAACTTTCTGGCTATGAACAGTGGCAATAGTCAGTGGTTTGAATTCTTCTTGGCTCGAGTACGGACGATGCTGAGTGATACCCGCATGGGTTCAATAGTTGACGACAAAAAGACAACGGCGTTGGCTGAATGGCTTTCTGCCTATGTCGGAGGCGTGGAAGCTGGCGAGGGCACTATCGTAGTGATTGACCTCTCTCTTGTTCCGAGCGAAGTTATCCACATCATTACTTCAGTGATTGCCAGGATGATATTTGAGGCTCTCCAGCGATATCGGAAGGTGAACATGGTTACACTTCCAACGGTTTTGGTCATGGAAGAAGCCCATACCTTCATTAAACGCTACAAGGAAGATACAGAGAACCAGGATGCGGCGTCTGTTTGCTGTCAGGTATTTGAACGAATCGCACGGGAAGGCCGGAAATATGGTCTCGGACTTGTTCTTTCTTCCCAGCGGCCTTCAGAACTCTCCCCAACAGTCCTGTCACAGTGCAACTCCTTCTTGCTGCATCGAATAAGCAACGACCGCGATCAGGAGTTGGTCCATCGTTTGGTTCCAGACAACCTCAAAGGATTGTTGCGAGAACTGCCTTCGCTGCCATCGCAGAATGCCATCCTGCTGGGTTGGGCCTCAGAGTTACCGGTACTTGTGAAAATGAATGACCTTCCTAAGTCTCAGCAACCGCACTCGAACGATCCGGATTTCTGGAACGTTTGGACAGGTGAAGATGCCGAGGGCAAGCGGGTCGAGAGGAAGGCAGATTGGGAACCTATTGTCGCTGATTGGCAGAACCCAATCAAACAACCCGATCAACCCGGGGAGGACATTTCATGACCTTCCCCAAACCCAACGCCATCGAACAGATGATCCTTGCCGCCACCCCGATGTCCGGCGGTGCGGAGGTCCTTACGTGAAGCTGAACGACCTGCAGGCCCAAATTGCCCTCGGCGAAGACAGCCGACGCCAGTTCAAGCGGGATGTCACCAACGTGGATTCGCTCGCCGCGGAGATGGCGGCCTTTGCGAATTCCGAGGGGGGCACGATCTTTCTGGGCGTGGCGGACGACGGTTCCCTGGGTGGTTTGAGCCGGGGCGACGTGAAACGACTTAACCAGTTGATCGGCAACGCGGCGTCGCAAAACGTGCGGAGCCCGCTCACGGTGCAGACAGAGAACATCGGCGTGGGCGGCGACCGTGTCGTCATCGTGCTCACCATTCCCAAGGGGCAAGACAAGCCCTATTTCGACCGAAATGGCGTGATCTGGCTCAAGAGCGGGGCTGATAAACGTCGGGTAAACTCCAAGGAAGAACTGCGCCGTCTATTTCAGAGCGTGGATCAGTTCCATGCCGATGAGCTACCGACCAAGGCGGGCATCGACAAACTGGACAAGCTGCGCTTTCGGGATTTCCTTCGCGATGCGTACAAACAGGATTTCCCTGACTCTCCCGACGAACTTACTCGTCTGCTACAGAATATGGATCTTGCCACTGAAAAAGGCATGCTTAATCTTGCCGGCGTCCTTCTTTTTGCCGAACGTCCGGAGTGGATCAAGCCACAGTTCATCATCAAAGCCATACGATATCCGGGCAACGAAATTCATTCCACTGAGTATCTGGATACGGAAGATTTTACCGGCCCGTTTCGTAAAGTCTTTGAAGACGCCCTCGCCTTTGTGATGCGCAATCTGCACAAGATTCAAGCGGGAAGAGGCGTCAACGCGCCAGGCATTCCAGAGATTCCTCCTTCCGTTTTTGAAGAGTTGTTAGTCAACGCCCTGATCCACCGTGACTATCTGGTCAGCGCCACGATTCGCCTTTTCATCTTTGACAACCGCATCGAGATCATCAGTCCCGGCCATCTGCCTGATAATCTGACGGTTGAAAGAATCCGGGCTGGTATCTCCAATATCCGCAACCCTATCCTGGTTTCCTATGTGGCCAAAGGCATTCTGCCTTATAAAGGGTTAGGTTCGGGGATCAAGCGCGCCTTGGAAGATTGGCCTGATATCAGCTTTACGGATGACCGTGAAGGTTGCCTGTTCACGGCCACGGTTCATCGGAAAGAAGCGAGGGGTTCGGTGAAATCAACCGGGATTGCAGACGAAGGTTCACTGAAGCATTCGGAGAAAAGTTCGGAGAAAAGTTCGGAGAAAATTATAGGTCTGTTGCAATCCAATGCTAAGTTAGCCGCTAGGGAAATTGGCAATATGCTGGGGATTTCTCCGAGGGCGGTAGAAAAACAAATTGCCAGACTGCGCGAGGAAGGCCGAGTCCGGCGCATCGGCCCGGACAAGGGTGGCCATTGGGAGGTGGTCAAGTGACGTTCACCGAATCGAACACCGTGGAACAAATGATCCTCGATGCGGTTGCGGGAGGTTCCAGGACAGGTCCGCCTCTGGTCCGCGAGAAATCGCCCGGCTACGGGGAGTCCCTCGGGAGCGAGCTGCGACCGGCTCGCTGGGATTACGTGCCTGCCGCCCAACTTCCTCGCCAGAACAATGACGTGATGGTGGAGGCCTGGGTGCGGGACGCCCTCATCAAGCTCAATCCGGAGATCGCCGTACAGCCTGACCGTGCGGACGAGGTTATTTACAACCTGCGGGCTATCCTCCTTTCCGTACAGGCAGACGGTTTGGTGCGGGCCAACGAGAACTTCATGTCGTGGCTGCGCGGTGAGAAGACCATGCCCTTCGGTCCGAACGGCGAGCACGTGACGATACGGCTTGTCGATTCTGTCCACCCGGCCAATAACCGGCTGACCGTCTGCAATCAGTGGATATACCAGGCAGGCGCAACAGAGAAACGCTTCGATCTGGTCTTTCTCGTGAACGGCCTGCCGGTTGTCATCGGTGAGGCAAAGACACCTACCCGCAGCGCGGTAACCTGGTTTGACGGCGCATACCAGGTGAATGAGATTTACGAAAAGCAGGCGCCGGCCATGTTTGTGCCGAACGTCTTCTCTTTCGCCACCGAGGGCAAGCACTTCCGCTATGGGTCGGTCCGCATGCCTATCGACATGTGGGGACCATGGCGTGATGAAGACAACCAGGAAGAGGGCGAGCTTACGCATGTTAAGGCGACCGTGGAGAGTATGCTCAATCCGTCGGTCGTACTTGACATCCTGCAAAACTTTACGCTCTTTGCCACCGACAAGAGGCACCGGAGAATCAAGATCATCTGCCGGTATCAGCAGTATTTCACGACAAACCAGATCGTTGAGAGGGTAGCAAAGGGCTATCCCAAGAAGGGCCTTATCTGGCATTTTCAAGGCAGCGGCAAATCGCTGCTGATGGTCTTTGCGGCCCAGAAGCTGCGGATGCATCCGAAACTCGGCAACCCGACAGTGATCATTGTCGTTGACCGCATCGACCTGGATACGCAGATCACCGCCACCTTCAATGCCGCTGACGTTCCGAATATGATAGCAGTCGCGGGCCGCGAAGAGCTTCAGACGCTCCTGTCCCAGGACGTGCGGAAGGTCCTGATCACCACTATTCATAAATTCGCGGACGCAGGAGGCAGGCTCAACGAGCGCTCGAACATTATCGTCATGGTCGACGAGGCGCATCGGACCCAGGAAGGCGACCTTGGCCGCAAGATGCGGGAGGCCCTTCCGAACGCCTTTCTCTTCGGGCTCACCGGCACGCCGATTAACCGGGCCGACCGGAACACGTACTGGGCCTTCGGAGCGGACGAGGACGAGAAGGGCTATATGAGCCGCTACTCATTCAAGGACTCGATCCGCGACAAGGCCACGCTGCCGCTCCACTTCGAAGCGCCGGAAGTGAGACTGAAGATAGACAAGGACGCCATCGACGAGGCGTATAAGCAGATTACGGGAAACTTGAGCGAACAGGACCGCGATGACCTGGCCAAACGCGCCGCCAAGATGGCCGTGCTGGTAAAGAACCCGGAAC
>Ga0187861_10004832_pt1 | contig 11073 bp, 10 predicted proteins | sample June2016WEW_10_1_3_FD_132986 | JGI IMG/M metagenome (GOLD analysis project Ga0187861, IMG submission 132986) | Peatland microbial communities from SPRUCE experiment site at the Marcell Experimental Forest, Minnesota, USA - June2016WEW_10_100 | ecosystem: Environmental > Terrestrial > Soil >...
CGTGCTGCCCCGAAGGGGCCAAATAGAATAGCCGGGGGCAACGCCCCCGGTTAGGATTTGTGAAGGCCTTGTAAGTCCTGAAAGGGCGCAATACCACGAAGGAGGATTTGTGCCGCAATCCCTCTCTCTTGTCCTTCTGCACATTGTCTTCAGCACCAAGAACCGGAAACCCGTCTTGACACCGGCGATTGAGCGTGAGCTTCATCCCTATCTCGCCTCGATATTCAATGCTTGCCGCTGCCAAGCCCTTGAGGTGGGCGGGGCTGATGACCACGTACACATTCTTTCCTCCCTGACGCGCACGATCACCATTGCGGATCTTCTTGAAACCGTTAAGAAGAGCAGCTCGAAATGGATCAAGACCAAAGGTCCGGAGTTTCACTGGTTTCATTGGCAGGATGGTTATGGCGCCTTTTCGATCGGGCGCTCTGGCGAAGCGGCGCTGAGGCGTTACATCATGTCGCAACGAGAACACCACAAACGCAGAAGCTTTCAAGATGAGTACCGGGAGTTGCTCAAGATGTACAATGTGGACTACGATGAACGCTACGTTTGGGATTAGTCCCTCCTATTTCGCCCTTTCAGGGCTTGCTCCTGGTGCGGGCCGCGTACCGGGGGCGTTGCCCCCGGCTATTCTATTTTGCCCTTTCAGGGCTTGCTCCGGGTGCGGCCCGTGATTCCGTGCTGCCCCGAAGGGGCTGAGTAGAATAGCCGGGGGCGAAGCCCCCGGTTAGGGTTCATTTACATTTTACAAGCCCTGAAAGGGCGCAATACCTCCGGTGTTAGTCCCTCCTATTTCGCCCTTTCAGGGCTTGCCCTGGGTAGGGGCCGCGTACCGGGGGCGTTGCCCCCGGCTATTCTATTTCGCCCCTTCGGGGCGGCGCGCACTTCAACCCAACGGTTACGAAAGTGCCAATCCGGCACTTTTTACGCCGCTATTACGCCAGTGGAAAAGCGGGTAAGCTGCGCCGGCCGCGACTGGCCCCGAGATTCCGGCAGGGGCGGAAGCCCCCACCGGCGCTGTCCGCTTGAAGGCCCGTTGTCAATTCCGCTACGTGAGGTAAGATCTCCGCATCCGGGGGTCAGGCATGAACGAAAACGCAACGAGCCTCAATGAGATCGGAAACACCAGGACTCCGAAGCGCTTCAATTACCGCAAGCTCGCCTTCAGCCATTACCCGAAGGTCTGCGCCCATTGCGGCTTCGGTATCGCCGATGTTCTGGAAGTTGCACACATTGACGGCAACCGCAGCAACAACGTTGTCTCCAATCTCGTCATCCTGTGCCCCACTTGCCACAAGATGCACGACCTAGACCTCATATCTACCTCGACCATCATCGAGGTGCGCGACCGCCCCAAGGTCGTCGTTTGGGCAAAGCGAATGAAGGACGCTGGACGCAAAGCAGCGGCGACACGCAAACACCGCATGGCAGGAATCAAAGCAGCGGCGACGCGCGCAGTTAAGCGTACGCGCCAGCAGTCATCTACATCTACACTATGAGCGCCTTTCCCGAAGCTAGCGGAACGCCTAACCAGTCGCTTTACTGGCCGGGCCTCGGCGGCGCGGCCTGCTCAGGGACGCGGGTGTCCAGTTGTTTTCTTGGCGAAATCGGCGAAAGGCTGAGTATAATGAGCGCAAGCCGGGGTTAGGGTTGGCTGTCGAAGAGTGGGTGAGTTCAACGCGTTGGCCCTGGCATTTCGATCTGGACACGCGGAAGGACTACGCTTTTGAAGCTTGTGGCCAAGGTAATCAACGGCGAGTTGTGTTTGTGGAACCCTGAGACAGGTAAACCAGCATCTAAGGCGGAACAGGATGCTTCCCATATGGAAGTTGAAGCCGATCTTCGTTCGAAGTACGCGGAGCTAACACAATATGTCCCCGATGGTGTCACCACTACTTCGGTTGAAATGCCGGACGGTACAATGCCTTGTTGGGCCGAATTGCCGAACGGTACAAGGCGTTGTTGGATTCAAATGCCAGACGGAACAAAGGACCATTGGATCGACATTCCAGACGGAAAAAAGCGCGATTTGATTGAAATTCTAGACGGCAAGTTTCCACGCGTTGTTGAGCGGGGGCGTATGCGGGCTAATGATCATCCCTATGTAAGCGCCGTCCTTTTTCCACACGCCTGTCAACAGTACGACGCCGCGCCGGTTGGAACTGGCGCTGACCGGCAGCGGGACTTCGATTCGTTTGTGAGGTCGGCCAAGGATAAGACGGGCACCAAGAAGTTCCAGGAATGGGCCGGAGGCGAGCGGGTCACGCTGGCGATTGTCTTCACCGATGTTGTCGGCTCAACGGCACTTGGCGAAAAAATCCGGGATGAGGCCATGAACGAAGTCCGGCGGGCGCATTTTGCCCAAAGCAGGAAGCTGATTGACCATTTCAAAGGCCGGGAAATCAAAACCCTTGGCGACAGCTTCATGGCGGCGTTCAAGAGTGCTGACGCCGCTTTGGATTACGCCATAGCTTTGCAACGCAGTACTGGCCATCCGCAGGTGCAGATCCGCGCCGGCATTCACATCGGCCAGATGGAGGTGGAGGAAGGCGATGTGTCCGGTGGAACCGTAAATTTCGCCGCCCGCGTAAAGGAGGCAATTGTAAGCGCGGAGATTTGGTTGAGCGAACGGGCGAAAGAGGACATTGATCGGCTCGGGGCTGCGCAGCACAAGAGGTTGGGATGGGAACCGCATACGAACATTGCCATGAAGGGCTTTCCTGGCGGGTTCACGCTGTGGTCGGTGGAAGATGTGCCTGGCGGGTGAGCCGGGGTTGCCCAGAATTCGTGTGGTAAACGTGGACAGAGCACTCGATCTGGCGGGTGCCCCCCACAGGTTCTTTGGGAGCAATCCGCCGGGGGAAAATCAAAAATTTATCTCCTTGATGGAACAAGACTTATGCTGTCTATGACCCCTTCCAAACCGTCTCTCAAACCAAACTTTAGCGCCGCCACACGTAGTATACAGTAGAGAGGAGGACCAGAGCCATGAACAACCCAAGCCAACGCTACGGCCATGTCCCTCTGTGTGCAGCCCTGTACTTCCGTCCCGTCCCTCGCCGCTGGCGGGGCGGAAGTGCCGGGTTAAACTCCTCGGGGGAGTTCAACCCCCAACTCGAAACTCGAAACTCGAAGTCGCCACAACATTCGTTCGCCAAGGGATTCATTCCCTCTGGCACTTACGCACGTGTGCGTCGCCAGTCACTTATAAATCGTTGGTATTACAACGTTGGCCAGAAGGCACCAGTTCCAGCCAGTCTGGTTCATGTTCCGGCCAGAATGGTCCCGGTTCTGGCCAGATTGGTTCCGGTTCTGGCCAGTCTGGCGTCAGTTCGCGCCAATTCCGAACAGTTTGCCCAGAAGTTTAAGGACTTGCATGAATGGCAGAGAAAAAAAAAGGCGCAGCTCAAAGGCTCAATATGCTTTTCGCTCTTGCCAAAGTGAGGAGGCTGCAGCTTGACTAAGATGCGCATTGCCGTGTGCCTGAAACTGGTTCCCGCATCCACCAGCGATATCCGCGTTGCGCCGGGCGGTCAGTCGCTGTTGCTCGCCGGGGTGGAAATGGCCGTCAGTCTTTACGACGAATACGCTCTGGAGACCGCGCTGTGCTTGCGGGAAGCTCTGCCGGGTTCAACTATCCACGCGCTTTCCATTGGGGGCGAGGAGTGCGTCAAGTGCCTGCAACACGCCTTGGCCTTGGGCGTGGACAGCGTGCTGCACATCCGGGCGCCGGGGGCGGACTCGCGCGCCGCCGCCAAGCTGGCTGCCGCAGCGCTGAGACTTCTGGAACTCGACTTGGTGCTCTGCGGACGCCAGGCTTGTGATGATGACTTGTGGTTCTTCCCCGGGGCGCTGGGCGAAGCGCTCGGCTGGCCCCACCTCAGCGCAGTCTCAAGTGTGGCCGCGGACGGGGACAAACGGGCCGTTGAGTGCCGCAGGCGTTTTGAGGGGGGCGAGCAATTCATCCACGCGCCCTGGCCCGTGGTGATAAGTTGCGACCGCGGCCCGCACGAGCCGCGCATTCCAATGTTGAAAGGACGGCTGGCAGCCAAGAAGATGCCGGTCCCGGTCAAGACAACGTCTGAACTCGGAATTGCGGCGGCGGATTTGACACCCGCCCTGGCGGTGCTGCGCTATGCGCCTCCGGCCCAGCGCACGCCGAAGAAGGTGTTCACTTGCCCACCCACTGACGCCGCGGCGGAATTGGTGCGGCTGCTGCGCGAAGAGGAGAAGCTTATATGAACACCCTGGCAGTGATTGAACACGCCGGCGGCGAGCCGGATGGAGCAGTCCTCGAAGTGCTCTCTGTGGCCCACTCCTTGGCGCGGCAATCCGGCGGGGTTGTCAGCGCGTTTGTGGCAGGACCACTTGGTTCTGATGTCGCGGGCTACCTCGCAGGTTGGGGCGTAGATAAAGCCTGCGTGGCCGCAGGTGGGGTGGAGACATACTTGCCGCTATACTGGGCGCAGCTCATTGCAGACACGGCGCGCGCGGAAAATGCGGTAGTCGTTCTGTTGCGCGCAAACGCTCTTGGGCGCGACATTGCCGGGCGCGTTGCCGCGCGGCTCGGCGGGGCCTTGGCCGCTGATTGCGTGGGGCTCAGCGTTGTTGACGGGAAGGTGCGCCTGGAGCGCCCTGTTTTCTCCGGGCGCGTTTTCGTAACGGCGGAATTCAGCGGCCCGGGACCGCTGGTCGCCACGTTACGCCCCAATGTTTTCAGTGCGGAAATGCCGGACAAACCAGGGGCGGGACGGGTAGTTACCCTTGCGGCCAAGGTGGCGCAAGCCTCCGGCTTGCGTCGCAATCCAGAGGATTGCGCCACGGTGATCGCGACGGAATTGGCTCGGGACACGGGCAAGCATCTGGAACTGTCAGAGGCCACTGCAATCGTTGCGGGCGGGCGAGGAGTCGGCTCCGCGGAAGGTTTTCGTATGATCCTGGAGCTGGCCGAGGTGCTCGGCGCGGCTCCGGGCGCGTCGCGGGCCGCCGTGGACGCGGGCTATGCGCCGCACGCCCTGCAAATCGGGCAATCCGGCAAGACCGTCAACCCGGCGTTGTACGTGGCTTGCGGCATCAGCGGCTCCATGCAGCATCTCGCCGGGATGCGCACGAGCAAGTGCATCGTCGCCATCAATAAGGACCCGGGCGCGCCGATCTTCAGGTTCTGCGACTACGGCATCGTGGGCGACTTGTTTGACGTAGTGCCGGCACTGATTGCCCAACTGGACCGCACAATTTGGGACGGGCAACGCAAGATGCGGTGTATAGTTCCGCTAAAGGAAAGGCGGCGGCAATGAAGCAGGCAATGGTGATGGCGGCGGTTTTCACAACGGTCCTCTGGCTGGGCAGTTCAGCGGGCGCTGAGAATTGGCCGCAGTGGCGCGGACCGAACTTCAACGGCTCCAGCAACGAAACGGGGCTGCCCGCCACGTTCAGCAAAACCGAGAACATTGCCTGGGTCTGCCCCATGCCAGGCCGGGCAGGCGGCACGCCAATAATCTGGGACGACAGTATTTTCGTCTGTTCGGGCGATGCCAAAACCAAGGATTTGCTGGCGCTGTGCATCAACCGCAAGGACGGGAGCATCCGCTGGAAGAAGGTCGTCGCCACCGGAGCTGATCGCCAGCCGCTGAACGGGCGCAACAACAACATGTGCGCGCCGTCTGCGATTACTGACGGCAAAACGGCTTGGTTCTACTATGGCACGGGCGACTTAGCCGCGTTCGATTTCGACGGCAACCCGGTGTGGGCGCGGAACCTGCAGAAGGACTTGGGCACGTTCGCGATCATGTGGGGTTACGGCTGCAGCGCCCTCTTATATAAGGACAAGTTGTATGTCCCCGTCTTGCAGTGCAACAAGCAGGTCTACCTTCCCGGCCCCGACAAGAATGCCCCGCGCGACTCGTTCCTGCTGGCCGTTGACCCCAAGACCGGCAAGGACCTGTGGAAGGCGCAGCGGCCCTCCGACGCGGTCAACGAATCGCTGGAGTCTTACGCCACGCCTATGCCCCTTGAGGGGGCTAACCGGGCCGAGATCCTGGTCTTCGGCGGGGATTGCATCACCGGCCACAATCCTGAGAACGGCGAGGAATACTGGCGCTGCGGCGGTTTCAATCCTGCCAGGCAAGGAGATTTGAGGGTCGTGCCGTCCCCGGTCTCAGCCGGAGGGCTGGTCTTCATCCCGCCGCCCAAGCACCGCAATCCCTTCTTCGCGGTGAAAGCCGGCGGGTCGGGCAATGTCACGCAAACGAATGTCGCCTGGAAACTCGGCAAGGAGTTTTCTCCGGACGTGTGTACTTCGCTGGTCTACAAAGACATGCTGTACGTCCTTGACGGTGACGCCGCCAAGCGCAACGTGCTGTGCCTCGATCCCAAAACCGGCACGCAGAAATGGATCGGCCAGCTTCCCGGCAACGCGGTGTACTGGGCTTCGCTTACGGCCGCCGACGGGAAGATGTACTGCATCAACGAGGCCGGGCAGGTGGTGGTGCTGGCAGCGGGCGATGAGTTCAAGCTGCTGGCCACGGTGCCGCTGGGCGACTCCGTCTGCTACTCGTCCATAGCCATCGCGCAGAAACGACTTTTCATCCGCACGGGGCAGAACTTGTACTGCGTGGGCAAGTAATGAAGCGCGGTTTGAAACCACAGATAAACGCAGATGAACACAGATGAAGGGGACCTAGGTTGCGCCGAATTGTGGGACCCGCAATTTGGCAAAATGCGGGACGGCCGGCTACACCACCGCCACCACGGCGTAGGTTTGAATCCCGGAGAGCGCGAAAGTGGCGCAGCCCGCGCCGGCCTCCAGGATGTTCAGTGTGAGCGGGGCTTCGTCAGGCGAGTAAGCGTCCAGCCGGCGTCCGCCGCAGCCCGGCAGCGTGATGTGGGCCTCACAGGGCTCGTCGCGGTAGTTCAGCAGGTGCACCCAGCGTTTGGTGCCTTTGCCCCACAAGAGCGCCACCACGCCTTCGGGCGCCTGCACCTCGACCGGTTGCGGGCCGGCGGAGACGCGGATGCCGGGGATAAGGCTGGCCTGGAGTTCCTCTGGCGAAGGGCCAGGCGTGATGTACGTCGTGCCACCGTGTTCGTTCACGAACAGGTTGAGCGCCTTTTCCAGTGGCTCGGGGACCGGCGCAAGGCCCGCGGCAATCAGCAGCTTGTACTTGCGAAGATCAAAGCGCTCGAACTGCGCCAGTGGGATGAGGTCGAACTGGATGCTCGCGCCCACCAAGGAGTCAAGAAACTGAGCAGGGCCGGGGCCGCCTTGCAGAATCTCGTCACTGACAATCACGCCAATGGCGCCGACTGGGTCGCCGGGCATGAACAGGCCGCCGCAATTCTGCAAGAAGGCGCCATAGTCGCCTGGCAGGTCCAACTCAGCGCATGTGCCGCCCGAAGCCAGGATTTCCGCGGCGGACAGACGGCGCTGTTTCTCCGTCAGGCCGCGCGCTGCGAGCTCAGCGGCGAAGGGCTTGTCCCGGCCGCCCTGCTCATAGGCCAGTTTCAACCGCGCCAAATTGGTGTTGAACGCCGCGCCCGTCCCTGCGCCAGGTGCGAGACCCGGTTCCAGGAGTTTAAGGTTGCAGACGTCATCCAAGGCCGGAGAACACCACCCGCGGGTATAGAAGAGCAGTTCAGGGGCGTCCGCCGCGCGCCCGCTTGCGGCCTCAGCCCAGAGTTGCTTGAGATGCTCGGCCCCGCTGCTGAAATCCGCGGCGGCCACATCCACGAACAGCCCGTCAAAACCAGCCTCCATTGCAGCGCGCATTTTGCAGGCCACGTACGCGCGCCAGCTTGGAATGCCAATGTCCATCGCGCAACGGTGAGGCTTCGCATTGGGAGGCGTGTTGCTTCCTGCGCTCTGGGGAGAGGGCGGCGTGATGGGCAGCGGTTGCGCCTCTGGGAGCAGCGTAGCCAGGTCCGAGGCTGCCACGATGTGCGCGATGGCTTTGATCCGCTTCTTCTTGAGCAGCGGCAGAAGCCTCTTCACGATCTCCCACTGGGCCTGATCGCCTTCGTGGGAGAAACCCGGCGACCAGGTGAGGGCCACGGCATTGATTCCATTGGCCACGAGTTCGGGCACGAGCACCGGGTCATAGCGGCTGGTAGAAAGCAGCGCCGCGGGAGAGCCGTCCCACTCGCCGGACAGAACCAGCCGCGCCGTTTCGGAAGGGCCGCCGGGAACGTGGGCCAGCCTCAGCTTGCCGCGCCGCGCCCACGGTGGCGGAAGGAATTGTTTCCTGGGGTGGTTCGTGACGGCCATGTTTCAAATTTCAGGTTTCAAGTTTCGCCCGGTGCGGATTACGCCTTACGCCCGCGGCAAGTCCGGGAAGGCTTTCTCGACCGCGGGGTTGACAAGACGGCCGTCGCGCATGTTGAGCCCTGCGGCGTGGCCGGCGTCAACTTTGCAGAAGGCGTCCAGTCCCAGCCGGGCCAGTTCGCGGGCGTAACGCAACGTCGCATTGCAGAGGGCCTGGCTGGAGGTGCGCCCCACGGCCCCGGGAATGTTGGTGACGCAGTAATGCACCACGTCATCCACAATATAGGTCGGCTCATGGTGGGTGGTGGGCCGGCTGGTTTCACAGCAGCCGCCCTGGTCTATGCTCACGTCCACGATCACCGCGCGCGTTTTCATGTTCTCCAGCATGGCGCGCTCAATCAACTGCGGCGCGCGTCCGCCGGGGACCAGCACCGCCCCGATGACCAGGTCCGCGGAATGAAGATAATCGCGCAGGGCCTGGGGATCGCTGTAAATGGTGGTGACGTTGTCCGGCATCACGTCGCTGAGATAGCGCAGGCGGTCCAGGTTGATGTCCAGCAGCGTGACGTTGGCGCCCAGGCCGGCGGCGGTGCGAGCCGCATTGCTGCCCACGATGCCGGCGCCGAGAACCAGGACGTTGGCCGGCCGGACGCCGGTCACCCCGCTGAGCAGGATGCCGCGCCCGCTCTGCGGCTTCTCCAGGCACTTGGCGCCTTCCTGGATGGACATTTTGCCCGCGACTTCGCTCATGGGCTTCAGCAGCGGCAGTCCGCCCTGGGGATCGGCGAGGGTTTCATAGGCCACGGCGCCGATGCCGGCCTTCAGGCAGTTGCAGGTCAGTTCGCGGTCTGCAGCGAAATGGAAGTAGGTGAAGAGCACCTGGCCCTGGCGCAGGCGCGGGAGCTCAATCGGTTGCGGCTCCTTGACCTTGACTATCATCTCGGCCCGCGCGTACAGTTCCGCGGCCGAGTCCACGAGCCGCGCCCCTGCGTGTTCGTATTGCTCGTCATCGAAGCCGCTCCCGGCCCCGGCCCCGCGCTCAACGAGGACCTCATGCTTTTCGCGCGTGAGCACTTCCGCACCCACGGGCAACAACCCCACCCGATACTCGTCGGGCTTGATCTCGCGAGGAACACCGATGCGCATGCTTCCACCTCCTTCTCTTATGGATGATAAGGCCGGAAGGGCGGAAGGTGAAGCACAAAAAACGCAGTGCCGCCGCAAGGCCGCAAGGCCTTTGGCATTGCACAAGCGCGGTTGGAGAGTTAAACTCGAAGACAGACCGGATGCTCTCCCTCACCATCACCCACACTGACGCCCTGGCCCGTACCGGACAGATCGTCACCTCTCACGGCGCCTTCGACACGCCGGCCTTCATGACCGTGGCCACGCTGGGCGCGCCCAAAGGCGTCACGCCGGAACAGGTCGCGGCACACGGCGGCCAGGTCCTGCTGATGAACGCTTTTCATCTGGCCTGGCGGCCGGGGGAGAAACTCATCCAGCAGATGGGCGGCTTGCACAAACTCTGCGGCTGGCCCGGCCCGATCCTGACCGATTCCGGCGGCTTCCAGATTTTCTCGCTGCCGGGCTTGCGCCAAGTCACGGACGAAGGCGCGCTCTTTGCCAGTCCCGTGGACGGTTCGCTGCGCCTGTTTTCGCCGGAGGAAGTCGTGGACATCCAAGGCGCTCTGGCGCCGGACATGGCTATGGTGCTGGACGAGTGCCCGTCGTATCCGTGTGCGCCTGAAGAGTTGTCGCGGGCCGTGGAGCGCAGCATCCGCTGGGCGGAAAGGTCGGCGGAGCGCGTAGGGCGATCCTCTGGATCGCCGGGCGACCCAGCGGGCCGCCCCACAACCAGCTTCTTCGGCATCATTCAAGGCGGGTTCGACGAGAGACTGCGCCAGCGCTCGCTGGAGGCCACGGCCGGGCTGCCCTTCGCCGGGCTGGCTCTGGGCGGGTTCTGCGTGGGGGAGCGGATCGAAGACACGCACCGCGGCATTGCCTTCGCCGCGCCGCGGATGCCCGTAAACCGCCCCCGGTATCTGATGGGCATGGGCACGCCGGAAGACATCCTCTTCGCCGTGGCCCACGGGATAGACCTCTTTGACTGCACTTTGCCGACGCGCAACGGACGCAACGGCCTGGCGTTCACCTCGCAGGGCAAGCTGCGTTTGAAGAATGCGCGCCATGCGGCCTGCGCGCTGCCGCTTGACCCAGCCTGCGGCTGCTACACCTGCCGCCACTTCAGCCGCGCCTTCCTGCGCCATTTGTTGCTTGCCCGCGAGATGAATGCGGCTATCCTAGTCAGCCTTCATAACTTGGGCTTCTACTTCAAGTTGATGAAAGACATCCGGGAGGCCATAGGGGAACACCGTCTCGAACAGTTCAGAGCGGAGTTTCTGGCGCAGTGGGAGAAGGATGGTTCTGAGTACTGAGTGTTTGACGCTTAGGATTGAATGCAATGGCTGAAGAAGCAGGAATAAAGACCGGCACGGGTCCTTCGCCTTCGGTGCAACAGGGCACAGCGCCGGCCAGACAAGCAGAAGGAATACCCAGCATAGGCGATTCGTCGCAGAGGCAACTGGGCGCCCAGCCTCCGCCCCAGGACCCGTCAATGAACCTGCTGGTGTTGTTCGTGCCCATGGGCCTGATCTTCTACTTCCTGCTCATCCGCCCTGAGAGCAAACGGCGGAAAGAGAAGGAGGCGCTGCTGAACGCCTTGAAACCCAAGGACAAAGTTGTTACCGTAGGCGGCCTCCGCGGCACGGTCGTGGAGGTGGACGGCGATGAAGTTGTGCTGCTGGCGGACC
>Ga0187861_10004835_pt1 | contig 11069 bp, 9 predicted proteins | sample June2016WEW_10_1_3_FD_132986 | JGI IMG/M metagenome (GOLD analysis project Ga0187861, IMG submission 132986) | Peatland microbial communities from SPRUCE experiment site at the Marcell Experimental Forest, Minnesota, USA - June2016WEW_10_100 | ecosystem: Environmental > Terrestrial > Soil >...
ACCTTCGGCAGCCAAACGGGCCCCGCGACCAGGAAACCGAAGTCGTTCTGAGTGTTCACGCTCTTCGGCGCACCGGCGGTGTTGTTGGTCCAACTGTTGGCATCCAGGGCGCGGTTACGCAGGTAATCGTAAAAGTCGCCGTGGAGCTGGTTGGTGCCGGACTTGACCGTCAGGCTAACGATACTGTCGCCCGACTGGCCGTATTCGGCCGAAAAGTTACTTTGCAGGGTTTTGAACTCCTGAATGACTTCGGGAGAAACGCCCTTATTCTGCTGGGTGTTAGGACTTACCAGCGAGATCGAGAGGCCATCCACCAGGATGTCAGTCCCCCCTTCCTGCCCGCCGTTCAGCTTGTAATCGTCGGTACTGTTGTCCCCCGGGTTGTTACCGACCTTTCCGACAAACCCCGGGACCAGCGTGATGAACTGTACAGGGTTGCGGGGACTTCCCGATACCTCGAGTGGCAGGTTGGCGATCAGAGAGGTCTGAACCGTGGTACCCACATCCGAGGTACTGGTTTCGAGTTGCAGGGCGTTGGCATTGACGGTGACGGTCTCGCTTACCGCACCGAGTTGCAGGATGATATCAAGGTTGGCGGTAGAGGCCGTCTGCACCGTCACTCCGGTCTGCTCGAACTTCTTGAGGCCGGCCCCCCCCTGCGCCGTCACCGAATACGTGCCGGGCGGCAGGTTGGAAACCGTATACAGGCCGGCATCGGTGGTCTTCACGACGACCGTCAGGCCGGTATCCAGGTTGCGAGCCGTGATGGAAATTCCCGGCACCGCGGCGCCAGAGGGATCCGTCACCGCACCTCGAATTGTTCCGTCGGCAGTCTGGCTGAGAAGGCAGACTGGTAGAGTCAGCAAAAAAAGGAAAGCGCATGCGAAAGCTTTCACGGTGAACCTCCTTTACGATGTAGAGCCAAGCACTTACAGGGGGATTCGTCTTCAACCCCAACCCCCCGAAGTAGTGCACAAGGGACCCACCCGACGCAAAAGCAGGGATAACTCAAAAGCGCCTTGAACCCGACAGCACGACGCACCTCGGTCGGACTCAAAGTCGGAGAATCTTGCCAGCCTGAGGATCTGTTGCTTCCCCTCAAGGTGGCGCAATCTTAGACCTGGGAATCGGGAACAGTAAAGGGCATAACCGGTGAATTCTTTGTTAATCGCATCGGAACCCATTGTCCGGAACCTATTAGAGGTCCCGGCCGGAGAGCCATCCCTCTCAAACCCCAGATTTGAATAATTCTTTCGGTAATCCTCCCTCGCGGCCCGTCTTACTCTCTGGCATCGTGGTGGCCAAAACCCACCGGATTGTGGGACACAAAGACACCGTTAATATAGGTGTTCATCCCAGAGTACGAAATCGAGCTGTTGCGCGGGGTTATCACCAAGACCCGCGCGAAGTCCGCAGGTATGGAAAAGGTGAAGTTGCCGGAGACATTTCTTGCGAGGTAGGTATCGGAGACTGCGTCGAAGATGTCCGACCCACGCACCGAGATCTGAATGTTTGTTGGGTGATCATAGGGATTGTAGTAGAGAAATGTCGGGTAAGCGGCGTCCCGGTAGAAATCGGTGCTGAGGCAGTTCAGTTGGAGGATCTTGGGATCGTTGGTCTGGTTGATGACGCCGCCCAGATAGCCAACGTAGGCGCCACCGTACAAGGCGAGATTGGTGCCGTATGGTACCCCGGGCCCCGGGTCCCAGTTATCCCCGCTGGCGTACGGCGATATCCCGTTCCAGTCCTTCTTGAGGCCTTCGTAGGCGATGGCTCTCTCAGGGCGGTCCTTGTACTCCGGATTGGATTGGTGAAAGCCATCCCATTGATCGGCGAAGAACATCTTCGCAGCGTTCGCGGCATTGAGCACATACCTCCCGATCATGCGGGCGAACCTGGGTTCATACCGTGCCACCGGAACGCTCAGCGCCGCTTGGAAGGCGCTATTCATGAAGAAAGCATATCCGCCGTCCCAGTCAAGGGCACTACCCACCAAGCCGTAGGCGTCATGCCCCTTCCAGTTGCCACTTAGCCCCCCCCAAACCCTGGCCGAGCCGGAGGTGAACTGCCAGGTCAGATCCTTGCCCACATCGTACTGGTTCTGGTTCCCCTCGGCATTCAGCCGCGCCGCTATGTACGCCGCATTGGGCAACAGAACCTCGTAATAGGGGCTTTGGGATTGCCCTTCAAGATAATCCATGCTCCATCTCGCCGCGTCCATATACCGGGTATCCCCGAACTTCTTGTACGCCCAGTACTCGATCGCCGCCGCCCCGGCAGCCGCATCGGGCTCTGTCCAGCCTTCGCTTGCAGCGTCATAGGGCACCATGTTGACGAAATCGAAGCCCTCATGGCCGAAGTCGGCCAGGGAACCTCCCAGCACGACCACCATGTTGTAAATCTGATCCGCTATGTTCCTGAGACGGCCATCTGTCTCCGCACTGGGATAGAGGTAACCCACCTGATAGTACAAGATATTGGGGTGCAATTCGTACCACCAGTCGTCGTAAGCGCCGGTCGACCCAACGTTGTTAGTGCAAATTTCAACCGCCGGGTTGAACCAGTTCTTGAGCATGTCGGCGTAATTCATCCCGCCCTGGTGGCTCTTGTCGATTCCCACCAAGGTCGCGCCGACGACCGAGGCCATCTCCTCAATTGCTTCCTGGTCAGTCGGGTCATTACAGTAGTAGTTCGGCATCCCGGGGACGAGGTTGATCGGGTCCCAGGTAATCGTGATGCAATTCTTGTACGACTGATTCCAGGCGTAAACGAACTTGTCGAAATCGCGGGCTCGCTGCCGGAAGTCCATGATTCCAAAGGGCCTCGGGATCTTGGGGTAGTTCTCGATTGCCGGAATAGATACTTGATGAACTGCTTTATTTGCCGGACGGAGTGGTTCCTGGGCCGGGCTGACCATCACACTGACCAGCAGACACAGGCCTATGGGGACTACATACTTCCGCATGTTGCTTACCTCCCTTCGCTGTTCGTCGACTTCCACTGTGGTGAGTTGGCATAGGCACTGGCGCGCCCTGGGACAGAGAGACCCGGACACGTCCCCCCTACCAAGCGGGACGGCTATGCTACTCCTTTCCAGGATCCCTGGTGTTGGTCGGTGAGGCAGCCCAAGGCGTTTGCAGGAGCCGACCGCCTTTCTGTTGAAATTCGCCTCTGTTGTCGTGCCGAACTTGGAACAATAGTCACCTGTCGCCGGAGTACATACTTAATGCCCTACGTATGCCAAGCTGTGCTCAGCACAGTGGTCAGCACCCACCCCCTTGTAGCGCACAAGGGACCCACCCGACGCAAAAGCAGACAGAACTCAAGAGTGCCTTGAACCCGACGCCACGACGCAACTCGGCCGGACTCAAAGCCGAGGCATCTTGCCAGCCTGAGGATTAGTTGCTTCCCCTCAAGGTGGCGCAATCTTAGACCTGGGAATCGGGAACAGTAAAGGGCATCACCGGTGAATTCTTTGTTAAACACTTGTGAAGCCCCACCCCTGCTATCCAACACCCCCCCCGCAAAGAGGGTGGCTCGGCAAGTGGGGCCGCCTCAAAGGCCGTTACCTTTTGGTTTAGGCGTCGCGCTGAAGTGCGTCTGGGCCATGAATTCAGGACTTTCCGCTTGTTCCATCCGCATCCTCCTGCTGTTCGCGGATGTATGGGCGCACTTGCTCCAACTCGGACCCGGCTGTGGAAACGGCATAACCACGGGCCCAGAAATGCTCATCTGTGAAATTTCGCCCCTTGCGTCTTTCCAAACTGCACTTTGCGCCATCGCTAGGGAACGAACACCACAGGGGTCGGAGTAGGGATCATGGTTACTCATGACCCCCTCCACGGATCCGGACGAGCGGATTTCCCGCATCCGGCTCTTGCCTCTGGCAACGACGCCCAGGCGGCGTAGGGGATAGGGGTGAACGATACGGACGGGAGGCAACCAGCGGTCGATCAACCGCCGCATCCGATCCCAGCGGACCCGACCGTTCTGGCTGCGCCGTGGCAGCACGCGATGCCAGAGCCAGCCCACTTGGGTTCGAAAGGTGTTGAGCGCTGGGCCGTTCATGGGCACCCCGAAATAGCGGATGTGCCCTAAGACGACCGAGCGCAGCCAAGTGCCTACCTCAGGGATGGTGCAGGCGCCGCCTTAGCTCGGCCTTTACCTCGCTCAGCTTCGCCTGCAGGCGCTTGCGAATCGTCTGCCGCCGCACCGTGAATCGTCCACCCTTCGTCTCGCTGCAGCTAGGCGTGAAGCCGAGGAAGTTGAACGTCTCGGGTCGCCCTTCGCCGCGCCTCTTCCGGTTCGCCACCGCGAACGGCCCGAATTCCCGAAGGCGCGTCTTCTCGGGATGCCGTTCAAGCGCGAACTTCCGGAACCGCTCCGTCAATTCCGCCCAGAACTGTTCGGCATCCGACTTCACCTGGAAGCCCACCCCGACGTCGTCTGCGAAGCGCACGACGATCACGTCACCGCGAGCTCGCTTCCGACGCCACGCGTGGACCCACAGATCAAAAACGTAGTGGAGACAGAGGTTCGCCAGGAGCGGCGAGGCACTGCCTCCCGGTGGCGTTCCCTCCTCCACCCGCAAGTGTTTCTCCGAAGGCTGAAGTAGGCCCTCCGGAGCGTCTCCAGGTTGTCGATGTGGTGCAGCAGCGCCGTGAACCGCAACTCCTTGTCCCCTCTTGCTGCTTGACGTACCCGCTCCAGCGCACTGGGCGCGTCGCTCCGGCCCGGTGTCCGGGACGCGTTTTGCGGCCGCAGGTTCCCTTTGGCCAGACTCCTTCCCTCCCTCCCCTCCGCTACCGGTTGCCCGGTGTTGTTCGGGGACTTCTTCGGTACTTCGAGTCTGCCCGACTTCCCATGTTCGTTCATCATCGGCGTGCGTCCTTGGACTTCCCGACGCGCCCCGGGGCGTGGTTCTGCCTCGGGAGAACACGGGATCTCCCGGTTCCCGTGCGTGCACAGGGTCTTCGACCGCGCGGGACCCCTCTCGCTCCTCGCGTTGTCGGTGCGAGGGGTGTGGCCTTCCGCTTCAAATAACAGCGTCGGCGTCCCGGAGTTTGGGACCTTTCGCGGCTCAATACCTGGCCCGCACGTTCCCCTGTCAACGCTTCGACGCCACCCTTGCGAGTGGCTCCGCCTGACTCGGGGCCGATGCTGGTCGCTAGCCTTTCATCGTGTGACTCTTTCATTCACTGCACCTCGCCGGTTTGTGCCGGCGCTCCATTTGCAGTCCCATTTTGAAAGGGATTGGCTGTGATCCTGTCCCTCGCCAGAACTTATGCGGCTGCAATTTCAACAGGTAAGGCACGCAGCGCTAACATTGCTCAGAAGCGTCGTGTAACTCAAGATCGAGGCAGTTCAGGAACCCGGTTAAGGCGAAGGACAAGTTCATTTCTTCGAACGCCTCCCCCATGCTTATGGCCCCATCGCTGCTCGGTAGTAACCCTAGTACATCGTACAGTAAGTTCCTTTCGTTACGACGCAGCGGATTTGGTTGCTGCTGAGACGCCAAACCACTGAGCGAAAAGGCTAAGGTAGGCGGCCAATAATATAAAGCACTAACTGTATGATGTACTAGTGTAGCTTGTATTGGACATACCGTACAGGTGGGGTGGCCAGTGATGGGGTCCGCCATCATTACCGTTTTGATTATGCCTGAATCGCCGCGCACTCGGAACGTACTCGCCGACTCTGGCGCCCAGGGTTCACGCGCGGTTCCGATTTCGGCCTCTCGACTGAATTGGAGAGCCAAGTTGGCAGGAGGCAAATTCTGCGCTTATAGACCGCGAATGCAGCCCTCCGCACAACCGAAACAGGATTTTGCCCGGGAAACGCCCTTTGCGGATGCCAAAGCGGTGCGTCCTGCATGACTGTTGGGAAATTCCCTTCCCACAATCTTGGTTCAGGTCCACGCCAAAGCGCCAAGACTTTCAGGTACGCCGTGCCGCGAATTCCAAGCGATCCACTTGGCTGTATAGTCGGCTAACCGGAGATGTAACCTTCACGGTCCCGAAACGGGGTTGTGAAAAATAGCTCCTGCCTTGTCGCCAAGGGTTTAGGAACCTCTCTCGGTCCTTCCGGCCATTTAGATGTCTCACCCATATATTGAAGCTGTGGCGTCACTCCCTTGGCGCGTCGAGATAGCCGAACAGCCGGTTAGCACTGACGCGTCCCACCCGGACATCTACCAGGCGGTTGGGGGGAACCTCCGAACCCGGCAGCAGGGTCTTGAGGTAGTTGGTCGTAAGCGCCACGCGCGCGCCGTCTTCGACCTCGCCCAGTGTCAAGGCAGGGATACTTCGGCCGACCTGCGCCGCGAGGTACGCCTGGCGTTTGGCGGCGATGACGGCGCGGATCTCCTGGCTGCGCTCGTGCGCAATGCGCCCGTTGACCTGTGCCGCGGCGGTTGCTGCCGGCGTGCCCGGCCGGGCCGAATAGGGAAAGACGTGCAGGTAGGTGAACGGGAGCGAGTCGATGAAGCGCAGACTGCTGGCGTGGTCCTGGCCGGTCTCGCCCGGAAAGCCCACCATGACGTCCGCTCCGATTCCGCAATTGGGAATCTGTTCGTGAATGGCCAGAATGCGCTCGGCATAATGGCGAGCCCAGTAGCGCCGGCTCATAAGCCGCAAAATCCGGTCGCAACCGCTCTGCAGCGGAATATGAAAATGCTGCGCCAGGCGCGGCTCCTGCGCCACCAGGCGGATGAGCGCGGCGCTCACGTCCAGGAGTTCGATGGAACTGATGCGGATGCGTGCGATGGAGCTTTCGCCGAGGAGGCGCTCCAGGATTTCCAGGAACCCGGTGCGCTGGTCCAGGTCGCGCCCGAAGCTGCCTAAATTGATCCCCGAGAGGACGACTTCCTGATAGCCCGCTTGCTCAAGCTGGCGCACCTCGGCCAAAACCTTGTCGGGTGACAGGCTGCGGCTGCGCCCGCGCACGGAGGGGATTACACAGAAGGAACAACGGGCGTTGCAGCCATCCTGGATCTTCAGCGTGGGGCGCGTGCGATCGTCCGGGAAGACCGGGGCAAAATGGAACTCTTCCGTGATCTCGCCCACCAGGACTTGCGCGGAGTCAGGAGAATCGGGAGATCGGATGATCGGGTGATCGGGTGATTGAACCGAGGTGCGGGCTTGCTCGTCACTCGTCACTTGCCACTTGTCACTGTTATTAGGGGTTTGGATCTGAACAAGGGAAGACGCGCCCGCATGGGGTTCCGCGGCGTTCGCGACCGGTCCTGGCGGCTGCGCGACCAGTCGACTCACCAGGTGCTTGTGAGAATTGCCCACTACCCAGGCGACGCCTGCGAGGTGAGCTATCTCCTCCGGCGCACGCTGCGCGTAACAGCCCGTAACCAGAATGCGACATTGAGGATTCCGCCGATGGATGCGGCGGACGAACTGGCGAACTTCCGCATCAGCGGTAGCCGTAACGGTGCAGGTGTTCAGGATCGCGACCTGGCTCTCCTCGAGGCTCGCGACCTCCTCGAGCCCCGCCTGAAGCAGTTGCTGCTTTAAGGCGGCACCATCGGCTTGGCTGGCGCGACAGCCGAAATTGATAATGTGAAATGTAGCCATCCCCGGAACAGGATTGTATCCCAGGTATTTGCGGGGCACCAGCCAATCGGCGCCCAGCGGACTCCGTTGAGTCTGAATGAAAACGCTGAAACGCGATGGCTTTCGTAGCGGCGGGCTTCATAGGCTGCGGAAAAACCCCTCACACTGTCATCCTGAGGAGGCGAAGCCGACGAAGGACCTCTGTATTTGCTTGAAAATTCAAATACCGGGGTCCTTTGCTGCGCTCAGGATGACAGCGAAGGGCTCAGCATGACATCGGCGCGAGGCTTTTTTAGCAGCCTGTAAAGCCCCTCTCCTACAAATCCGTCGCGAGGAATCCGGGCTAGAGACACATCCCCTCTGGCCCCTGCGGCCCGCAGAGACACATCACCCCTCAAACGGGACCCACTGAGTGTGAGTGGAAAAAGTTAAGCCGGGGCAGCAGTAGCCCGCCGCTGTTGGAAGCACTCCCGACAGTAAACAGGCCGGCCCTGAGTCGGCTTGAAGGGCACCGTCGTTTCCTTACCACACTGCGAGCACATGGTGGTGGTTTCGACGCGTTGGTAACCCTGTCCGCTCAGCGCTTGACTCCGTTTCGACTTGCAGGGCTTGCACCGCTTGGGTTCATTCTTGAAACCCTTGTCGGTGAAGAAAAGTTGCTCCCCTGCCGTAAAAACGAAATCCGCGCCGCAATCGATGCACTTGAGGACCCTATCCTGATAGTCCATGCCCCACTCCCTTGGTCGAACAGGGCCTCACCCGATCGAACTCCCGTAGGGAGGGAACGGCTCGGGTTATCACCGTCCCCTCTTTCGGTTCAGCGCACGTGGTTCAGTCCTGTTCGTGTCTGGCCTTCTTACGGGCCCGTTTACGAGCCAATGCCGCCTTGACCCTTCGCTTCTCTCCAGGTTTCAGGTAAAAGGAATGCTTCTTGATTTCCTTGATGATGTCCTCTTGCTGAACCTTTCGCTTGAAGCGTCGCAGCGCGTTTTCTAGAGATTCTCCGTCCTGAAGTCTGACTTCGGCCAACCGATCTACACCCCCATTTCAATGTGGAGTATGAAGTGCACAAACCTGTGTAGCAGGTGGCAGAATTGTCACCTATCCACCTTGCTTAAGTCAAGGGCATTTCGGCCGAACCAAACCTGTGTGGGTGCGAGTTCGCCGGGTGCACCAGGGTTTCACGCCCGGCGCCGTCTCGGAGACGTATGTTGAGGCAGCAGACTTGTACCGACAGGGGGCCACTTTGGGCGAGAAACGTCCCCTGGGATCTCCGCGTGACGGGGTGCGGCGACCAGACTACCGCCGGTTTGCCGCCTCGATCCGGCTCACTGAACGTGTTCTTGACCCTATGGAATGCTTGTGTTACGGTCTGTGTCCGAGTTCGCAAGGAGCCGTCGATCGGCGGTCCTATGGCTGAAATCCTGAAGCTGGACAATAGCCCCCTCGCATACGTGCTGGAATACGCTGTCCGGCTGATCCTCTGCGGTAAGGTGGTGGTCATTCCGACGGATACTTTTTACGGTTTGGGCGCCGACCCGTTCAACTTGGCGGCCGTCAGTGAAATCTTCCGCATCAAGCGCCGCACCGCAGACCGGCCGCTCCCTTTGCTGGTTGATTCCATTGAGCAGGCAGTGGACCTTGCCAACCGTCCCCCGGAACTGTTCTTCAAGCTGGCGCGGCAGTTTTGGCCGGGCCCTCTTACGCTCGTGGTTCCGGCCTCACGCCAGATTCCGCTGAAAGTTACGGCGAACACCGGCAAGGTCGGACTGCGCTGGCCCCAGGCGCCTTTCGTCAGCGCCCTGATTGCCGCGGCGGGACGCCCGCTGACGGGTACCAGCGCCAACCTCTCCGATATGAGCGCCTGCTCGACCGCCGACGAAGTGGACTGTCAACTGGGCGACGCGGTGCCGCTCATCTTGGATGGAGGCCTGACCCGCGGCATGCTGGCTTCCACGGTGGTCGAATTGGAAGGGGAAGGCGGCCGGATCGTTCGCCCTGGCGCCATCTCTGAGTCTGAGTTGAAGGAGTTTCTCGACTGAACTCTGGACGCTTCCGCTACGGATTTTTCGTTGCCATGGTCCTGGCGCTGATGGCTTGCGCCTGGGCGGAGTACTCTCTCTACATGGCGATTCGCGGGCAGGCGGAACACGACGAGGCGGCCCCCGCCGACGCCCTGGTGATCTTTGGAGCCGCGGAATACAACGGTGCGCCGTCACCAGTGTTCAAGGCCCGCCTGGACCACGCGCTGCAGCTCGAAAACAGAAACCTGGCGCCAGCGGTCATCACCACGGGCGGCAGCGGGGGCGATGCGCACTTCACGGAAGGCGGCGTGGCTCGTGACTACCTGATTCAGCAGGGCGTGGCGGAAGCGAAAATCCTTGCCGACACGCACAGTGATACGAGCTACGAGAGTGTGAAGGCCGTCGCGCGCATCCTGACCGAGCGCCATGCCCAAACTTGCATCGTGGTCAGTGACGGCTTCCACCTCTACCGCATTAAGCTCATGTTCCGCGCGCTGGGCATCACCGCCTACGGTTCCCCTGTTCCCGATAGCCCTATCGAAGATGATCCCACCTTGCGCGTGCTCTATTCCCTCCGCGAGACGGCGGTCACCACGCTCTGGTATTTGCGGATAAGGTTGTAGCGCCGGGCTTCAGAGGCTGCGGAAGAACTCTCCTATGTCGTCATCCTGAGCCCTTCACTGTCATCCTCAGCCCTTCGCGCTGTCATCCTGAGCGAAGCGAAGGACCCCTGCAGTTTGCCTGAGTGAGTGGAAAGGACAAACTGCGGGGGTTCTTCGCTCGCTGCGCTCGCTCAGAATGACAGATGCCCTTCTTCAGCAGACTGCTAGGCTTGTCTTCTATCTTGCGCCTTGCGCTTGCGGCTCCAATACCACCACAGGCATTGCTTGGCCGGGAGCCGCGGATTCCGCGCCTGCGCCACGGCGGCACTGAAAACATCGAGACAGCAGATGTCCTGGCTTTGGCCGGTCACGCGACAGAGCTTTTCGTAAAGGCTTTCCGGCTTTTGCCGCGCCAGTTGCCCGACCGTGCGGATGCCCAGCAGCTCAAATTCCCGCAGCGTGGCTGGCCCAACGGAAACCAAGTCTGCCAAACGACGTTGTTCATGAGTCATGGCCTTTCCTCCTTAACGATTGGCACGGATCTGGCAAGTGGGTTCCGCTGCATCGCGGCGGTACGGCCGTGAGATCTTGCCGAGCACCGCGGCTCGGCGGGCGCCCGTGACGGTGGGAAGATTACCAGGAAGGCCGTGCAGGGTGCGGTCGGCGAGCACCGCGAAGGCGATGGCTTCCTTCCCGTCCACGGGCAGTCCGCAAGCGTCCGAAAGCCGCACGCGCAGGCGGGGAAGTAATTGGCTCAACCGGCTGACCAGCAGGCGATTGTGCGCGCCACCACCGGAAAGGATGAGCCGGTGGATGGAGATATCGCCAAGCACAAAGCGGTCGAGCGCGTCGGCGATCGAGCGCGCGGTCAGCTCGGTGGC
>Ga0187861_10004843_pt1 | contig 11059 bp, 11 predicted proteins | sample June2016WEW_10_1_3_FD_132986 | JGI IMG/M metagenome (GOLD analysis project Ga0187861, IMG submission 132986) | Peatland microbial communities from SPRUCE experiment site at the Marcell Experimental Forest, Minnesota, USA - June2016WEW_10_100 | ecosystem: Environmental > Terrestrial > Soil >...
CATCTCGGTGCGGCACGCAAAGCCCTCGCTTGCGAAAGCCCGGCATGCGTCCGGAGTTCCGGTGCCACAACCATGCTGAAATATACCATGTTTGCGTCCCTGGTCGTGTTTACCCTGTCGGTGCTTTTCCTCGGGTAACCGTTACCTGCTGCCAAAATGCCCGCCGGGAAAATGACCGAGCAACAAGTATATCCCCCTGATTGTTCCACAGTTACCATGAGAGACCAATGCCCACGCTCATCCAGAAGGGGAATACGTATTTTGCACAGAAAGGCTCGTATTTTGAAGGGAATGTAAAAGTAGACGGCGACTTTGTCGTACCCCCTCATACCCATTTCTGGGGAAGGCTCAACGTCACCGGCAACCTCGAGCTCGGTCCCCGGTCCAGCGTGGCGCTCGAGATTAGCTGCTGGAGTGCTGTCATCGGGAGCCAGTGCAGGGTGAAGGGCCCGATCATTGCTCACGGGGATGTTACCATTCTCGATAATGCCAGTGTCCACTCCGTCCAGGCAGGAGGAAAGGTTATCCTCCGCCCTGGCATCGTTGTGGGAAACGTGACAAGCCAGGACGCGATCATCGTCCACGGCAGGATCAAGAGCGGGAACCTAATCGGCAAGAGTATGAAGGTCCTCGGGGATTGACGCCGGATCGATACCGAGTGTGGCAACCTCGTAGAGATCAGCCCAGTTGACGATCGTCTCAACACAGCCCTCTTTCAGGGTGACGATCCCCATGACGACAAGTCCCATCTTGTCGGCCATATCGATACCTTCTTTCACTTCAGCCAGGCAGCCGACGCCGATAATTGCCTTAGGCCGGTATTTTTTTACCATGCGCTTGATAAACGATGAGCCCGGGACGATGAAGATCTTATAGCCGAGCTGTTCGAGCAGGACCCGTGTCTCCCCAATAGTACACTGGCCGCAGTTCCGGCATTTGAGACCCTCCGGTGTGAGATGGGCGGGACACTGGGAAGACCGCAGGCACTGGGGCATGAATATGGCCCTTTCGGTGACCGGGATCCGCGTGAATTCCGGCTCGTTCATCGAATTGTGAAGTTTGATAAAAAAGGAGAGCATCTCCCGGTCTTCGAGGCCAAGAAAACGGAACATCGCCTTCATCAGGCCTTCGAGAAATACCAGCCCGGATTTGATCAGTTTCGGGAAGTAGAGTTTCTTCTGCCTGATGGAATAGAGCGAGATAATGACGAGGATGAACGAGATGACCAGGGCCCCGAGTATGACAATGACCGTGATCTCGCCGATGATGTATATCAGGTGGTTCCAGGGAATAAAATCGAATGCCATTGCAGGGGTTATATTCAATGGGATGTCCGGAACGATAAGTATGATCGGGTATCGATCGGCTGGTGGAGCACGCCCTTTTCTGTTATTATGGCGGTGACAAGATCCATTGGCGTTGCGTCAAAAGCAGGATTTTTTACCTTTGCGCCATCAGGGACGTAGGTCCGGTTGCCCATGACCGTGACTTCCTCGCGTCCCCGTTCCTCGATCAGGACGTCCCGCTCGGTATTGTCCGGGTCGAACGTGGACAAAGGTGCGGCAACATAAAAGGGGATTCCGTGATGGCGGGCGCAGACCGCGTGCATGTACGTCCCGATCTTGTTGAAGACGGCGTCACGGGTGATCCGGTCGGCACCGACAATGACCACATCGATCGCACCGGCCCGCATGAAGTGAGCTGCCATGGAGTCGGTGATCACCGTCACATCAATCCCGTCCCGCGCCAGTTCCCATGCGGTGAGCCGGGCTCCCTGGAGAAGCGGCCGGGTCTCGCAGGAGATCACCTTCACCTCTTTTCCCGCCATCACCGCAGAACGGATCACGCCGAGTGCCGTTCCCCACGAAGAGCATGCAAGTGCCCCGGCATTGCAGTGGGTGAGGACCGTGCAGCGGCCGGGAAGCAGAGCGGCCCCGTTGTTCCCGATCGCATGGCAGCAGGCAGTATCCTCCCGGGCGATCGCATCCGCTTCCCGGAGCGCGATGGCCCGTGCTTCATCAACACTATGGGCAGTAGCCAGTGCCGCGAGCACCCTGTTTATCCCCCAGCCGAGGTTGATCGCGGTTGGGCGGGTCGAGCGGAGCTGCTCCGCGGCCTGCCGTACACCGGCCATGAACGTATCGACGTCCTCGTGCGGGAACGTGCGGGTGGCAAGGGTGATACCATATGCTCCGGCCACGCCAAGCGCTGGTGCGCCGCGGACCTCGAGCCGCCGGATGGCGGTGGCCAGCCGGTCAATGCTCCGGCACTCGATGATCACATATTCACCTGGCAGGAGCGTCTGCTCGATGTAGCAGAGACAGTCCTTCGCACGGTCCCACCAGAGCGTGGCAGAGTCGTTCACTCAGGGCCTCTTCTTTTTTGCATCGATCCAGGCCCGCATCGCCGCCGATTCTGCGGAAGCAACGCTGTCGGGAATATCCCGGGGTGCGGTGGCGGTCCCGGCCACATAGATCCCCGGCCGGAGCGTTGCAGCCGTATCCATGGCATCGTTCACCGGCCGGATAAAACCGGTCTCCTCCCGTGCAACACCCAGCTTTTCCACAAGCGCTGCACTCGCATCGGAGGGTCCGATGCCAACCGAGAGGACGACCAGGTCGGGGTGGAGTACATGGAGCTCGGAGGTCTCCGAGTCCTCGACCTGCAGGATCATGCCGCCCCGGTCCGGGAGAATGTCGGACGGCATGCCCCGGAGGAACCGGACTCCGAGAGATTTCACCCGCTCAAAATACTCCTCGTACCCTTTCCCGTAGGCACGGATGTCCATGTAACAGATGATCACCTCTGTCTCCGGGCTCTTCTCCTTGATCAGCATCGCGTTCTTCAGTGCCTGCATACAGCAGACACAGGAGCAGTACGGGCGGTCGATCGTCATGTCCCGTGAACCTACGCACTGGATGAAGACAATGGATTTCGGTGCTGCCCCGTCGCTCATCCTCTTCACGTGCCCTCCCGTCGGGCCGCTCGCGTTGATCATCCGTTCCAGTTCGAGGCTCGTGATGACATCGGGAAGCGTGAGATAGCCGAACGGAGTCTTGGTGCGGGCATCAAAAACCGTATACCCGGTGGTGATGACGATGCTGGCCGCCTCGACCGTCAGCGAGGTCTCCTCGTCCTTCTTCCGGATGGAACCCGGGCCGCAGGCATCGTAGCAGAGCCCGCATTCGATGCAGTGCTCGGGGTCCTTGATCACGATGTCAGGGATCGCCTGGGAATGCGGCTTGTAGATTGCCTTACGGACGCCGACGCCGGCATCGAACCGGTTATAGATTTCCACCGGGCAGATCTGGATGCAGTCCCCGCAGCCGGTGCAGGTTGATTCGTCCACGTAGCGGGGATGTTTCTTTATCGTGACGAGGAAGTTGCCGGCTTCCCCTTCGACCCTGTCGACTTCGGCACAGGTATGGATGGTGATATCCGGGTGCCGTACCACATCCACCATCTTGGGCGAGAGGATGCACATCGAACAGTCGTTCGTGGGAAACGTCTTGTCCAGCTGCGCCATGTGCCCGCCGATCGTGGGTTCGCGCTCGACAAGGTGCACGTGGACGCCGTGTCCTGCGATGTCGAGTGCCGCCTGGATGCCGGCGACCCCCGCCCCGATGACGACCACATCAGTCATGCGGTGCGTACTCTCCCGCAAGTTCGACATAGGACGCGGCATTGGAGAGGATGTGCTGCTGCTGCCCGTCGCTGGCCTGCTTGATGATCTTTCCGGGGACGCCGACAACTACCGATCGCTCCGGAATATCCATTTCTTCGGTTACGACCGCTCCCGCCCCGATCACTGATCCGTCACCGATCTTTGCCCCGTTGAGCACAATCGCTCCCATGCCGACGAGCACGCGGCTCCCGATCGTGCAGCCGTGGAGGATCGCGCCGTGCCCTACGGACACGTCATCGCCGATGAGTACCGGAAAGCCAATGCTCGTATGGACCACGCAGTTGTCCTGGATGTTGGACCGATCCCCGATCACGATCCTGTCCTTGTCTGCACGGACCACCGCTCCGAACCAGATCCCCACGTTCCTGCCGATCGTGACATCCCCAATGATCGTTGCATTGCCGGCGACAAACAACGCTCCACCGGAGACCTTCCCAACCATATGCATAATAACATAGGAAATTAAGAATCAAAGAGTATGAAGGTTATGGTAGGGGGAACCTTTGACCCCCTGCATGACGGACACAAGCGGCTCCTTGACCGGTCGTTCGAGCTTGCCGGGCCCTCTGGCCATGTCCTGATAGGTCTGACGACGGACGTGTTTGCGAGCCACAAGGTGCACCCCATCCGGCCGTTTGCGGAACGGAAATCGGATCTCGCACAATATATCGCCGGAAAAAACTATCATATCGACTGGCTGATCGAACCGTTAAATGACCGGTTCGGTTCTGCGATCGAATCCGATTTCGATGCAATCGTTGTCTCCGAAGAGACCATTCCCGTGGCTGTCGAGATCAATAAGATCCGGCGTGAGAAAGGGAAACGAAAAGTCGACATCCACCAGATCAGTTGTGTCCTTGCAGAGGACAGCCGCTGGATCTCAAGCACCCGGATTTACCGTGGCGAGATCGACGTGCACGGACATATCCTGCACTGATATCGGGTCAATACCCCCGGACCGTGTGTTGCCGGGCTCTTGAATTTTTTAATGCGGGAATTTTCCCCGGAAAAAAGAGATTATTTCCTGTGGGCAACCACGATGGCGAGCACTGCAATGACCGATGCGATCACGGAGACTACCGCCGGCAGGGAAGCCTGCGTGGTCGGTATTGCCGTTGGTGCAGTGGTCATGACAGCCGTTGGTGACTGGGTGGCTGGCACATTAGTCGGTACCGGTGTGCTTACCGTGACCTGTGCACTCGTTCCGGTCTTGAACATGGTGTCGCTGCCGTACTGGTTGGTTGCGGTGAGACTGACATCGTACGAGCCTTCGCGCAGGTAGATGTGGCGCGGGTTCTGTTCTGATGAGGTTGTTCCATCGCCAAAGCTCCACGCCCATGCAGTCGGGCTGTTGCTCGACAGGTCCGTGAACTCGACAATGAACGGCGCCTTGCCAACCTGCCGGTCTGCCTTGAAGTCAGCTACCGGTGCAAGCGTGGTCAGGATGTAGTTTGTCTTTGATGCGGTGTCCTGTCCGTCCTTGTTGGATGCGGTCAGGGATACCGTGTAGGTGCCAAGAGTGGTGTAGGTATGGGTCGGGTTCTGATCGGTTGCAGCAGATCCATCGCCAAAGTCCCACTTCCATGCAGTCGGCCCGTTGAGTGACTTGTCCGTGAACGTTACGGCCATCGGGGCACCTCCACGGGTCTTGTCAGCGACAAAGTCTGCTTTCGGGATGCTCATGACGGTGATGTACTGGTTCTTGGTCCGTGAGTTGGTCAGCGAGGGGTTGGATGCGGTCAGGGTTACATCGTACACCCCGGTTGCACGGTATACGTGGTCCGGATTCGAACCGGTGCCGGTCGCCCCGTCGCCGAAGCTCCAGACCCATTCAGTGGGATTGTTTGAGGAAAGGTCCGTGAAGGTGACAATCCTGCCGACACCGACTGTCGTCCTGTCTGCGACGAAGTCAACCGCTACGCCACCGCCAACGGTGATGAGGTCTTTCCTGACCATGGTGTCAGCACCAAAGTAGTTCTTGACGGTGAGGGTGACAGTATAGGTGCCCTCTTTCTGGTAGATATGGGTCGGGTTCCGTTCGCTTGAGGTCGCTCCGTCACCGAAGTCCCAGGACCAGGATGTCGGGATATTGGTGGACTGGTCGACAAAGTTTACGATCATCGGTACTTTGTTCTGCTCGTATGGTACAATAATCGGGATAAATTCCGCTTTCGGGGAAAGACCGACATTGATGTAGCTGGTCTTTGTTTCGGTGTCCTTACCATTGTCATTCCGTGCGGTGAGGGAGACCGTGTAGATCCCTTTCAGCTGGTATGCATGGCTGGGGTTCTGGTCGGTTGAGGTTGCGGTGTCGCCGAAGTCCCAGGACCAGGCTGTCGGGGAGTTCGAGGATTTGTCCGTGAACTGGACGTTCTCGTTGGTGTTCACCTGGGTCGGTGCTCCGGCGAAATCAGCATTGGGTACGCCGCCAACGTTCACCGTCTGGGTCGAGGTAGCCGTGTCCGTGCCCCGGGTTATGGTGAGCTTGACATCATAGGATCCGGAGCTCGCAAACGTATGGGTCGGGTTCTGCACGGTTGAGGTACTCCCATCAGCGAAATCCCACTGCCATGCAGTCGGGCTTCCAATGGATCTGTCAGTAAACGTGACTGCGAGGGGTGCCTTGCCCGAAGACGGGTCTGCGGCAAACTTCGATACAAGTTCCCCGACAACGGTGATATACCGGGTCTTGGTTGCATCGGAGGAGCCGTAATCGTTGGATACGGTCAGGATGACATTATAGACGCCCCCGGTCCAGTAGGTGTGAACCGGGTTCTGTTCGGTCGATCCCTTACCGTCGCCGAAATCCCAGCTCCACGAGGTTATCTGGCCGGTGGACTGGTCAGTAAATCCGACATTCAGCGGGACATCGCCGGAGGTCGGATTAGCTACGAAATCCGCTTTCGGTCCCATACCGATGGTGATGTAATCCTTCTTGATCGCAGTGCTTGAGCCATAGGCATTCTTTACCGTGAGAGTAACGGTAAAGGTACCGCGCTGGATGTACATGTGGCTGGGGTTCTGCTCGGCGGATGTTGCTCCGTCGCCAAAGTCCCACTGCCAGGTCATGGGGGTTGAGCCAAGGGAATTGTCCACGAATTCAACCTTGGTCGGGATGGTTGAGAAGGCATAGTGGGCATCAAACTGCGCAACCGGTGCCAGACCAACCGTGATGTAGCCTGACTGCGTTGCGGTATCCGCTGCAGAGACCCCGGGTAACAGGGCCAAAAGCAGGACTATCAATCCTGCAAATAAGAAGTACTTACTTGATCTCATCATGATCACGATTCACCATTATAGATTAATAGATATTTAATCCCATCACTTTACGCACGCAGTATGGCATGCATTCTGCAGGAAAAACTGATAATATGCGTATTTTCATATTACCTGCAATCACCCGTTTCATAAAAAGGTATAAAACCGCTCAGTTTTCCCTGAAGAAAAAAACAGGCGATCCCCCGACGGGGTCAGATGATGTGGCTGGTGATATCGCGGGTGATGACCCAGTCACAATAGATGCAGTGGAGCCCTTTTGGCAGGACTTCGAATTTGCTCCGGATCGGTTCGTGGGTATTGGATATGCATCCGGGGTTCGGACAGCGGACCAGCCCTTCAATGAGGGTTGGGATCTCCACGCCTTTTTTCTCGAAGACTTTGTAGTTCCGGATGATATTGATGGTGGCCCGTGGCGAGATGAGGGCGATCCGGTCCACTTCCTCTTTGGAGAGTTCACGGTTGGTCAGCTTGACGATGTCCTTCTTTCCCATATTACGGCTTGGGACATTGGTTGCGATGGAGAGGGCCTCCTGTGTTGTCCCGGTGATACCGAGAATCTTGACGACATTGAGGGCTTCTCCGCCATCGATATGGTCGATCACGGTACCGTTTTTGATTCTCCTGACCAGCAACCCCTCGTTCTCGGCGGACTCGTTGTTCTTCATTTCATCACCTGCATGAGCATTGCCATGCGGACCGGGACCCCGTTCTTCGACTGCTCGAAGTAGCGGGCGTGGGGGGATTCGTCCACGCGGGGATCGATCTCATCAACCCTTGGCAACGGGTGGAGGACGATGAGGCGCTTTTTTGCACCGGCCAGCAGTTCCGGTGTGATCCGGTAATTCGAGGCTACGTTGAAGTACGATGCCGAATCGGGGAACCGCTCGCGCTGTATTCTCGTGACATAGAGTACGTCTACCTCGCGGATCACGTCGCTGATGCTGTCATGCTCGATGATCTCCATCCCCTTCTCTGCAAGCTGGGCGGACAGCGTGGCGGGGAGCTCGAGCCCCTTGGGGGAGATGGTGTGCAGCCGTGCATGATAGAGGGAGAGTGCGGAGGCAAGGGAATGGGCCGTGCGCCCGTACCGGAGGTCCCCGATCAGCGCGATGTCGATCCCGTCTATGGGCATCGACTGGCGGATCGTGTACAGGTCGAGGAGTGTCTGGGACGGGTGCTGTCCCGCCCCGTCGCCGGCGTTGATGACCGGGACGGTGGAGAATTCCGCCGCAAGTCGTGCTGCCCCCTCTTTTGGGTGGCGGATGACGATCGCGTCCGCGTACCCGCTGACAACGCGGATGGTATCGGCAAGTGTCTCGCCCTTGGCCATGGAGCAGGCCTCGACGCTGCCCACCGAGAGAGACGTACCGCCGAGCCGGGCTATTGCCGATTCAAAGGACAGCCGGGTTCTCGTGCTGGGCTCGAAGAAGAGGACAGCAAGTATCTTCCCGGCAAGGGCATTCCCATCGTACTTTTTCTTATCGATCTGTTCTGCATGATCCAGCAGTTTGTCGATCCCGGTCCGGTCAAAATCCCCGATCGATATGATGTGGTGCACAGCTCACTCTCCCGACTCTTTATGATGAATGTATTTTGCTCATGCCCTAATTACCTATCTTTCACGCAGGCAAAAACCAGGCCGTTCGTGACAGGAATGATATTATTGGATCATTACGCATTTTTATCAACACAAGTTAGCTTTTGCGGTGAGATCCCTTGGATTTTATACCTGTTGCGCGGCCGGCGATCGGCCAGGACGAAATATCGGCCGTGACCGCGGTCCTTGCATCCGGTATGCTTGCATCCGGTGAACGGGTCGCAGAATTCGAACGGAAGTTTGCGGACTATTGCGGGACCACCCATGCCGTTGCCGTCAATAGCGGCACTGCTGCCCTCCATGCGGCGCTGCTCGCTGCGGACATCGGCCATGGCGACGAGGTCATCGTACCGGCGTTCTCGTTCTTCGCCACGGCTTCTGCCGTGCTGATGTGCGGGGCAACGCCAGTATTCGCTGACGTGAACGAACAGACCTTCAATATCAACCCGCAGCAGATCGAGGAGCGCGTAACGCCAAAGACCCGGGCAGTCATCGGCGTCCACCTGTTCGGCCAGCCATTCGAGATCCCTGCAGTGCAGGAGATTTGCGAGCGCCATAACCTGAAACTGATTGAGGACGCAGCACAGGCCCACGGCGCCCTCTCCAACAGTGGGAAAGCCGGGAGTTTCGGACAGTTCGGCTGCTTTTCCTTCTATGCGACCAAGAACATGATCACCGGGGAGGGCGGCATGGTGGTGACAAACGAGAAGGCCTACAATGAACGGTTGCGCCTGATTATCAACCACGGCCAGAGCGAGAAATACCTCCACACGCGGCTCGGCTATAACTATCGCATGACCGACATTGCCGCCGCGCTTGGTCTCGTCCAGCTGAAGAAACTGGAAAAATTCAACGAGCGGCGCCGGAAGAACGCCGGGTATTACAACACTCACCTCTCCGTAAAGGGGCTCGTCACACCGGTTGTCGCAGCAGGTGTCCTGCCGGTATATCACCAGTATGTCGTTCGGCTGACTGATGAGTTCCCGATGAGCAGGGCCGAATTTATCGATTATCTCAAAGCCAAGGGTATCGGGAGCGCTATCCACTACCCGATCCCCCTTCACCGGCAACCGGTCTTCGGCCTTGAAAATGTCCCGGACCCGTGCCCGGTCTCCACACATCTTGCCGAATCCGTACTGAGCCTTCCTGTTCATCCCCTGCTGGATCAGAAACAACTCGCGTATATCTGCGATACCATCAACCGGGTGAAATGAGATGGATGTCGGCATTATCGGCATCGGAACCATGGGAAAGAACCATGTCCGCGTCTATTCTGAATTAAAGAGCGTGGATTCCGTTGCTGTGTTTGACGTGAACGCGGCGGCGGCAAAAGCCATCGGCGGCCAGCACGGGGCTGAAGTCTGCAGTTCCGTGGACGATCTGCTGGCACGGTCGGACGCAGTCAGTGTCTGCGTGCCCACCCCGTTTCACGCGGTGACGGTCCGTCAGGTTTTTTCTGCAAAGAAATCTGTGCTCATCGAGAAACCGATCGCGGCCACGGCAAAAGAGGCCACAGAGCTCATGCGGTCGGCACCCGACGGGATCACGATCGGGGTCGGCCATATCGAGCGGTTCAATCCCGTCGTAAGCGAGATTAAAAAAATCGTGAATAAGCCGCTCTACGTCGAGATGAAGCGGCACAACCCGGCCTCGGCACGGGTGACGGGGAGCACGGTTATTGAAGACCTGATGATCCATGATATCGATATACTCCTGACCCTGTTCGGTCAGCCGTCCGGTATCCACAGCGCCGGCAATGCAGATGTCTGCAGCGTCCTGATGAAATGCGGGAATATTCCGGTTGCCCTTTCCGCGAGCCGGAAGTCCTCCAAGAAGATCCGGATGATCTACGTTGAGGAGGAAGGTTTTACGATCGAAGGCGATTTTATGACCCAGGAGGTCACCATCTACCGGAAACCGGGGCAGTACCAGTTCGAGGCGGAGCGGTATGTCCAGGAAAATATCATTGAAAAGGTGATGGTGAACAAGCTCGAGCCGCTGAAGCGGGAACTGGCAACGTTTATCGAATGCGTTGCCTCACGCCGTCCGTTCCCGATCACGCCGGAACAGGCGATTAATAATCTGCGGGTATGCGAGGAGATCCAGGCCGGCCTCTGATTTTACGATAGAATACATAGTATACAGGATAGTGAGTGAAGCGATGCTATCAGATATCCTCAAAAAGCGGGGACCGATAAAAAAGGTGGGGGTCCTCGGCATGGGCTATGTCGGTATTCCGGCAGCGGCACTGTTTGCGGACTCCCCGCAGTTCGACAAAGTGTACGGGTTCCAGCGGGATTCCCCTTCATCGGGATACAAGATCGCCATGCTCAACCGCGGGGAGAGCCCGCTGAAAGGGGAGGAGCCCGGGCTCGAAGAACTGCTGACAAAGGTCGTGGCCGCAGGCAAATTTTCCTGTACTTCGGACTTCTCGAAGATCCGGGAACTGGACGCGGTCACGCTCTCCATCCAGACCCCGTTCCTGAACAAGGAGGACC
>Ga0187861_10004845_pt1 | contig 11056 bp, 2 predicted proteins | sample June2016WEW_10_1_3_FD_132986 | JGI IMG/M metagenome (GOLD analysis project Ga0187861, IMG submission 132986) | Peatland microbial communities from SPRUCE experiment site at the Marcell Experimental Forest, Minnesota, USA - June2016WEW_10_100 | ecosystem: Environmental > Terrestrial > Soil >...
CAGAAGAGGGCACAGTATGACAACATGGGCCACGAGACATTCACGAATGCCTCAAAGGGCTCCTATACCGGCGGGGGAGGGTTCGGCAACAGCGGGTTCTCCTCCGATTTCTCCGGTTTTGGCGACATCTTCGATTTCTTCGGCGGGGGGGGCCAGCGGAGATCCGGGCCCCAGCCCGGTGCCGACCTGCTGATGCGCATCCAGATACGGCTTGAAGATGCAGTCTCCGGTATTGACCGGGAAATTGAGGTGATGCATTCGGAGCCCTGCACGGCCTGCGGCGGCTCCGGCAGTGAGACGAAAAAGCTGAATGTCTGTCCGCGGTGCGGTGGCAGCGGACAGATCCGGCAGGCAACCAACTCACCGTTCGGGCAGTTCGTCCGGATGTCCACCTGCACCCAGTGCGGGGGCAAAGGGAAGATCCCGGAGAAGATGTGCAGGGAATGCCATGGTTCGGGCCACACCCGTGTCAAGCGGAAGATCTCCGTGCATATACCGGCCGGTATCGATAACGGGATGCGGCTGCGCATGGAAGGCTACGGGGAGGCCGGGGACTACGGGGCCGCGAACGGCGACCTGTTCCTGGAAGTGTACGTCCAGCCCCATGACCGGTTCGTCCGGTCCGGTGACAACCTTGAGACGTCAGTTGATATCAGTCCTGCGCAGGCCGTGCTCGGGACGCAGATCGAGATCGTGACCATCGACAAGCGTCATATCGATCTCCGGATCCCTGCCGGGGTCCAGTCCAATACCGCGCTCAAGATTGCCGGGGAAGGGGTCAAGCGTCGGGGAAAACCCGGTGACCTTCTCGTCCGTGTCAGGATCGTCACGCCAAAATCCATCAACAGCGAGCAGAAGGAACTGTACCAGAAACTGATCGAACTGGAAGGAAAGAGCAGCGGGAACAGCAGTTTCTTCTCCGGGTTCATGGGCAAAAAGAGATCCAGATAGTGAACCAGAATACCCTTTTTTCACTCCTTTCTGGCACACCTATTTGAGTGCCCGGGTCGCATGTGATCAGGATGAAACTGATCTTTGAGCTCTCCGGGGAAAATCCCACCCTCCCGTTTGCGGAGCTCGAATGTATCGGTACGGTGACCGATCAACGACTGCAGGTCGCGGTCGCTGACTGTCCTGACCCGAAAGCAGCGCTCCGTCTTGCCATGACGCAGGTCGTGCTCGAGTACCTCGGTGAATGCGAACCCGGCCTTTCCGCATTCCGGGAACTGCTCAGGAAGCTTGCACTCGAAACAACACGGCCCTTTGCCGGGAGGGCAAAGAAAGTCCATGGGGGTTGCCATGAGCGCAACCCGCAGTCTCAGCGTGAATTCGAGCGGCTCATCGGCACCATGATCTCCGGGCCGGTCTCTCTGAAAACACCGGAGCTCGAGTACCGGGCCATCCTCTCGGAAGACCGGTGCTATTTTGGCAGAGTCCTGTTCCCGATCAACCGGGCAGCCTATGATTCCCGGAACCCCGGCAGACGTGATTTCTTCCACCCGGGCGTCATGATGCCCAGAATGGCACGGGCCCTGGTCAATATCGCATGCAACAGTCCGGGGGATATCGTGCTTGACCCTTTCTGCGGGACCGGGGGAATCCTTATCGAGGCCGAACTGCTTGGTATGCACACGATCGGCAGTGATTTTGATGCGTTTATGATCCGGGGGAGCCGCAGGAATGCAAAAAATACTGCATTCCTTCTGGGTGATGCAACATCCCTTCCGTTCGGAGACAATACGGTCGACAGCGTTGTCACCGATTTTCCCTACGGCCAGTCGGTCTGTATCCGGAAGAGTGATACCATGGACCGGTTGTACGGCGATGCCCTCGATGAGATCCGCCGCGTACTCCGGCCCGGTCATCGTGCTGTTGTCGTTACCCACCGGGACATTTCCAGTATTGCTGCACATCACATGACCATCCTGCAGCAGCACAGCCAGCGCGTGCATAAGAGCCTCACCCGCAGGGTGCTGGTGCTGACGCAGTGATCTTTTACCTCATGCGGATAGTGAAGAATCGGCTCTAAAGAAATCCCTTTTTTACTTATATATTCGGTAAACACCTCAGACAACTATGAGTGTGATCCCCTCATCATATCGAAGAACTACGGTTCTTCTCAAGCCTGCTCTTCCCTTCGGGAACAGCAGTCTCCCCGGAGGGGGAGGCAACGCAAGGGGAGCATCCCCTTGACCCCCCCGTTTTCCTCACGGTTTCATCTTTTCGAAAGTCTGGTTGTTCTTTGTTTTTCGCTGACCTTCTGAGTGGATATCCCCTTACAGGGGATGCCCCAGCGGCGGGGACGGAGGCATTTTATGCCGTAGTCCTCAAGCGCGTCAGCATGAATGGTCAATGATTTTATCAGAACCAAAGAATCCTTTATTCTTTATCGATGTCAGATATACTGAGCTGATATGACCACAAGATACCCGAGCCGCCTGATAATAGTCATCGGTATCGCTCTTCTCGTCCTCTGCACCCCGGTCCTGGCATATTCCAGCGATGCGACCGGATGGTACGGGCAGGGAAATGCATTCCTCGCATCGGGGAATTATACTGAAGCCGTCGCAGCATATGATCGTGCCATTTCCCTTGAACCGTCATACTTCGAGGCCTGGGACGCCAAGGCGGACGCACTCAACCGTAACGGCCGGTTCTCCGATGCACTGGACGCATCTGCCCGGGCTCTGGCAATCAATCCCGACTACGCCCATGGCTGGATCAACCGCGGCCAGATCCTGTACAATATCGGGTATGTCTACGAAGACCAGAAGAAGGACCTGACCACGGCAAATGAATACTATAACCAGCAGCTGCTCGCGTTCGAAAAGGCGATCGAGCTCGATCCCGGCAATGCCGATGCCTGGTTCAACAAAGGATATGCCCTTGCCGGCCTGAAGAGGTACGATGAGGCAATCGCGGCGTTTGACAAGGTCCAGGAACTCAATCCCGATTACCCGAAAATTGCCCAGAACAAACAGATCGCACAACAGCTCAAAGACACATCGACACCCGATTATGTGAAATACGTCCCGGTACTGGCCGGTATTGCCGTGGTTATCATCGGTATTGTTGTCTGGTTTGTATTCCTGCGGGAAAAGAAAGAATAGCGATTCACTTCTTTTTTACGGATCACGACCGTTGCGGCTGACAGGTTTTTGAAAGAATCAAAAAAAGCGTGGTAATTCTACCGTGCCTTGTCGTAACAGATCTTTGCTTCTTCGTGTTTTCCTATCTTGTCCAGGGTATCCCCGATATCATTCCAGATCTCCTTGCGCCCGGGCTCGATCTCCAGCCCCCGTTTAAAGGCCGCGAGCGCGTCCTGGTACCTGCCCATCTCCAGGAGTGCCCGGCCTTTGTGAATCCAGGCGTCAACGAATTCCGGCTGGATATTGATCATTGCATTGAATGCATCCACCGCTTCTTCATTCCGCCCCAGTGCGATAAGGGCACTTCCCCTGGTGAAATACGTGATAGAGAACGTGGGGTCGATCAACAGCGCACGGTCATAGGATTCGATGGCAGCTTCATATTTTTGCTGGGATGACAGGACCATGCCATGCCGGGTCCATGCCATTGCGTTCTCCGGGTCCAGGACCAATCCCTGGTTGTATGCGGTTTCTGCCTCGGGATACTTCCCCAGATCGTAGAACGCGTTCCCTTTGCCAATCCAGGCCTCGGTAAGTTTCGGGTCCTGGTCAAGGGCCTTGTCGAATGCCTCGATGGCATCCCGGTACATCCCGAGTTCGGCAAGGGAGATTCCCTTGTGGGCAAATACTTCGGAACGGTGGTCGATCTCCAGTGCACGGTCGTAGGACTTGATCGCCTCGCGGTATTGTTCGAGCGCTGCATACGCCAGTCCTTTCTGGTCATGAAGGGACGACACCATGGGCATGACCTCCAGCGCGTGGTCAAAAGCGGTGATAGCGGCATCAAAACTGCCCTGCTCGGAAAGTGCCCGGCCTTTCCAGAAAAAGGCCTGCCAGCAGGAAGGATTGATATCGATAGCGCGGTCGAACGCAGTGGTTGCGGCAGTCGGGTTCCCAAGGGATACGAGCGCCCGGCCTTTCTCGTAAAAGGCACGGGCATTCCCGGGATTGAGCGTCAGGGCCTGGTCGAAGGATGCGATGGCCTCCTTGTACTTTCCAAGGTGCATCAGGGATCTTCCACGTTCGTAGATCGCATCGGCATAATCCGTCTGGACCCCGAGTGCAGCGTTGAATGCGGTTACTGCATCATCGAAACGCTCAATGCGGGCCAGGGCAACGCCCTTGTTATAATACGCATCAGCATACCGGCTGTTGTTTGCAAGAGCCAGATCGAATGACAGGATTGCTTCTGCGTACTGCGTCCGCTCGAGAAGGGCGAGGCCCTTGTAATAGCAGGCTTCAGCATAGTCCGGCTGGATCGAGAGCGCCTGGTCGAATGCTCCGATCGCTTCCTCATTGCGGTTCACGCGGATAAGGGCGATACCCCGGAAAAGGTATGCAGCAGCATAGGACGGGTTGAGGGAAAGGGCGTGATCGTAATCCTGGATTGCCAGGTCATACTGGTTAAGACCAGCCCTTGAAATTCCACGGTACAGCCGGGCTTCCCGGTAATCTTCCCGCAGGGTGAGTGCCCGGTCATAGGCACTGACTGCCTCGTTGTTCATGGAAAGCATGGCAAGCGCCCGGCCTTTCTGGTAGAATGCTTCCGCACAGTCCGGATGCTGCACGAGTGCGGATTCGAGATTTTTGATGGCTTCGTGATATTTCCCAAGCCGCAGGAATGATACCCCCAGATAGTAACTGGCACGGGCGTCTTTTGGATCAATGCCGAGCGCCTTGTGGAAGAAGCTGATGGCATCCTGGTCCCTGCCCAGAGATGAGATGGCGATACCCTTTCCGGTCCAGATATAGGCGAAATTGGGGCGGATCTTCAGGGCAAGATCAAAGGCATGGATTGCCTCATCGTACTGAGAGAGTTTGACGAGTGCAATGCCCTTTTGGTACAGGGCTTCCACCAGTTTCGGCTGGATGGAGAGTGCATTATCAAATGCAATAACGGCCTCCTTGTACATCCCCCGGTGGAAGAGGGCCCTTCCCCGGTCGTAAGAGGCAGCTACATAATCCGGCTGTATCTCAAGAGCCTTGTTGAATGCCTCAATTGCCTCCTCGAACCGGGAGACTGCAAAAATGGCACTTCCCTTGAGATACCAGGCTTCGGCATTGGTCGGATCGATCTCGAGCGCCCTGCCATATGCCTCGACGGCATCGTTGTGCCTGCCCAGCTCTGCCAGCGCCTTGCCGCGGTGAAGCCACGCATCGATGGATTCCGGGAAGATCCTTGTGACCTGGTCAAAGGCTTCAATGGCATCCTGGTACCTTCCGGTCTCAGAGAGCGAAAGTCCCTTCTGGTAAAAGGCCTGCCAGTTACCGTTATCAAGATCGATATTTTTACTGAAAGCGATGATGGCCTCGTCATGCCGGCCCAGGTTCGCGAGGGCAAATCCCTTGTCGTAATATACGCCGGCATAGTTCTTGTCAAGGTTGAGCACTTTGTCGAATGTCTTCACGGCTTCACGGTACATGCCGAGTGCTGAAAGGGCCCGGCCCTTGTCATACAACGCTTCCGCATATGCGGGATCGATCTCCAGTGCCCGGTCAAACACTTTGATGGCATCCTCATATTTTCCCAGTTTCGCAAGAGCAACGCCCTTGAAATGGAGAGAGGGCACGTGCAGCGGCTGGATGGCCAGCGCCTGGTTGTATGCGTCAATTGACTCTTTTGGCGTGCCAAGACTGTCGAATGAGCGAGCTTTCATGAACAGGGCATCGAAATAGTCCGGTTTGATGCGGATTGCCTGGTTGAATGCAGGAATGGCCTCTTCATGGCGTTCGAGGCGGGCAAGCGCTTCTCCCTGTTCGTACCAGGCTTTCGCATCATCCGGGGCCAGGGTGAGGAGGCGGTGGAATGACTCGACGGCTTCTGTATACCTGCCGAGCGCGACATAGGACGCAGCATGATAATACGATGCATCATGGTTTCCCGGGTCTGACTGGAGTGTCCTGTCAAAAGCATCGATGGCCTCAGTGTACCGTTTTAAATCATACAAGGCCAGCCCTTTCTCATACCATGCCGTTGCGTGCTGTGGTGAAATTTCGAGGACCTTGTCAAAAGACCGGATTGCATTGTCATACGAGCCGAGCAGATAGGATGCGCGGCCCCGCAGGAGGTATGCATCCGCATCGTCCGGACGCAGGTCCAGTACATGGTCAAATGCAGGAATGGCGTCGTCCGCCTTCCCCAGCCTGGCAAGGGAGATTCCTTTATAGTACCAGGTATCGGGGTCTGCCGGGTTCAGGGCAATCGCCGCATCGAACGCCGTAACAGCCTCTTCAAACCGGTCAAGGTGGTACAGCGCCAATCCTTTGTGGTAGAGAGCCTGGATGTCGGATGCATTGATCGAAAGGGTCGCGTCAAATGCCATGAGCGCCTCCTTGTGCTGGGAGAGCCGTTCCAGGGCAAGCCCTTTATCGTAAAATGCACTGGTGAAGTGTGGATCGATCGCGGTGGTATTTTCGAATGCCTGGATCGCGTCACGGTCACGACCGAGGTGTGCCAGTGCGACCCCTTTGTCGTACCACGCATTGGTATATTTCCTGTTGATGTCGATTGCGCGATCATAGGATGCGACCGCCTCTTCATACCTCCCCAGTTCAGACAATGCGATCGCCCGGTCGTACCAGCCATTTGCATTCTGGGGTTCCAGCTCAAGGGCGCGGGACAAGGCATCGATTGCCGGTTCAAACTGCCCGAGAGAGAGGAGTGAACTTCCTTTTCTGAACCACGCCCCGGCACAGGCTTCATCGGATGCAAGTACATGATCAAAACAGGAGATCGCTTCCTGGTACCTGGTCAGATCGATAAGTGACCGTCCTTTCAGGTACCAGGCGGTCGCATTTTCGGGTATAAGGGCAATCGCGCGGTCAAAGGATTCCAGGGATTCCTCAAACCTGCCAAGATCGAAGAGTGTGCTTCCTCTGAGGGTCCAGACATCGGCATTATTGTTTTCATAACTCAATGCGTTGTCAATTGACCGGAGTGCCTCCTCAAAACGTGACAACCGGGCAAGTGAACGCCCTTTTTGGTACAATACAGGGGCGTTGTCCGGACTGAGTTCCAGCATCTTGTCATATATCTTGAGAGCATGGTCATCTCTTCCCATCCCGGCATAGGAAAGGCCGGTCTGGTATACTGCGTCGATAAGGGATGCATCATGCGTGAGTGCCTGCTTATAGGAGCGTAGCGCTTTTTCATATTTCCCGAGGGCCTGCAGTGCCAGACCTTTATGATAATGGGCCTGTGCATATTCAGGTGCGTATTCGATCGTGTCATCAAACGATTTGATGGCATCGGGATATTTTCCGAGCCGGGAAAGGGCCAGGCCCCGGTGATGTGCTGCTTCGTATAACGTGGAATCCAGCTCTAATGCGTGGCTGAAGGACCTGACGGCCTCGTCATCGTTACCCAGTCCGGACAACGCCAGGCCCCTGCCGTATGCGGCCTGCGCAGATTTTGGATCGAGTTCGAGTGCCTTGTCAAACGCGCCTACTGCCTGGGAATTATCCCCGAGCCGGGAAAGGGCCAGCCCTTTCTCGTTCCATGCCGCCGCATCCAGAGGTGAAAGTGCAATTGTCCTGTTGAAGGCATCCAGCGCATCCTGCCACCGGCCAACCTGCATGAGGGAATTTCCCCGGTAATAATGCAGCTCGCTGGTGTTCATCCCCCCGGCAACAGCGAGATCGAATGCAGCAACAGCCTCATCATTGCGGTTAAGAATGGAGAGCACGAGCCCCTTCTGGTATGCCGCTTCTAAGAGGGCAGGCCGCAGTTCAAGCGCACGGTCAAGCGCCGGTATGGCATCCTCGTATTGTTTGAGTGCCCCCGATTCACGTGCCTTGTTATACCATGCGACCGCACAGGTGTCATCGACTGCAATTGCCTGTTCGAAAGCGGCACGTGCATCGTTGTGGAGATTCATTGCCGAGAGGCAGATTCCCTTGTAGTACCATGCCGGAGCGTTTTTCTGGTCGAGACTGATCAGTTTCTCGAACAGGGCGTGGGCATCTTCCCACCGGCTGATCCGGAGATATGCCTTCCCCCGGAAGAGCAGGGCAACGGGATTCTGGGATTTGCGTTTCAGCGATTTACCCAGGGATTCCACCGCCTCCTTATACCGGGAAAGCCGGTAAAGGGAGTATCCCTTGCAGGTGAGAAGTTCCGGATTGGCCGTATCGTTTTCCAGCGCCCGGTCGAGTTCAATCACCGCGTCCTCGTAACGGGCAAGTTTTACCAGCGCAGTGCCCCGTCCTTTATGTGCCCGCTCGTTCTCCGGGTCCAGCGCGAGCACCCCGTCAAATGCGGAAATGGCATCCTGGAACCGGTCGAGGTTCGATTGGGACTCGCCTTTCACCAGCATTGAACGGGAATCGCGTGGATCGAGAACAAGTGCCCGGTCTGCTGATGCAATTGCTGCTTCAAACTGACCCAGTTTGTGCAGGCAGATCCCCCGTTCGGCATGAACTTTTGCCGTATCATCCCCGAGTGCAATACAGCGGTCAAAGGCTTCAAGAGCTTCTTCGGTTTTGTCGAGACGGGTCAGGGCAAGGCCCTTTTCAAACAATATCTCTGCCGTATCCGGCCTGACGGAAAGAAACCCGTCGAAGGACTCGATCGCCTGCTCGTATTTTTCAAGGATGACAAGCGCCTTGCCCTTTTCCTGCCAGGCTTCGGCATTGGACGGATTGATCTCAAGGGCCCGGGTAAAGGTGACAACCGCATCGTCATACTGGTGACTGAGCATCTGGGCAAAACCTTTGTACAGGAATGCGCGTTCGCAGTCAGGGGAGATCCGGTTGACCTTCGCATAGGCAGCGATCGCCTCCTTGTACGACCCGAGATGGTCCAGTGCCCGTGCAAGACCATAGGCTGCAGGAAGATCTTTGGGGTGCACAGACAATACCCGTTCAAAGGCTGTTGCGGCCTCACGGTATCGCCCGAGGGCAGAAAGAGTCCTTCCATTCTCCAGGAAGGCATCGGCAAAGTCCGGCATGAGCCGGTTTGCCTCATCAAATACGACAGCAGCCTCCGGCAATCTCTTCAGGCGGAAGAGAGCGATACCCTTGTAATAGAAGGCCTCCCCGAATTCAGGAACCAGCTGGAGGGCCCGGTCAAAGGCCGTGATGGCCTCCTCGTCGTTTCCAAGGCTGATCAGCGCCCGGCCCTTGTAGAACCAGGTATGGGGGTTATCCGCTTCGATCTCCAGCGCATTGTTGTACGAGAGGACTGCCTCCTGGAACTGTTCGAGCGCGAAGAGGCAGAACCCCCTGATCAGCCAGGCATTGGCAATTTTCGGGTTTGTATCAAGGGTTTTTGTCAGGATCTCGATCGCATCACTGAATTTTCCCAGTTCGGCAAGGGCCAGCCCCTTGTGGTACAGTGCATCCCGGTTCGCCGGGTCAACTTCCAGGGCCTGGGAAAATGCAGATGCTGCATCGTCCTGTCGCCCGAGTGCCGCAAGTGCAAGACCTTTCTGGTACAGGGGCTCTGATTTTTGGGAGCCATTGGCGAACGCTGCATCAAATACCGCAATTGCATCCTCAAAATTCTCAAGCCGGACCAGTGCAAGTCCTTTCTGGTACAGTACTGATGTGTCTTCCGGGTTTATTTCCAGGGCAATATTGTATGAGAGGACGGCTTCATTGAACATCCCCAGTTCTGCAAGGGCAATACCTTTCTGGTAAAAAGCCGGGACATTGTTCGGGACCAGGACAAGAACCCGGTCGAATGCTTCTACCGCTTCGAGGAAACGCCCGAGACGGATCAGGGAAAGACCGCGATCATAATGGGTTTTTGCGAGGGCTGGATCGATCTCGATCGAGCGGTCAAATGCCGTGACCGCATCGCCAAACCGTTCAAGATCCGCAAGGACTACGCCTTTGCTGTGCCATGTTTCCGGAGACTCCGGACCGATGGAGATGGCAAGGTCAGCGGCTGCCAATGCGTCGTCATACCTGCCGAGATCGTGCAGGGCAGATGACTTGTAGAGTGCAGCGTCAGCGAGTTTCGGATCGGATTCGAGCGCACGGTCGAATGCATCGAGGGAATCCTGGAAGCGGCCGAGGGTATAGAGTGCGAGTCCCCGCTGGTAATGAGCCGGGGCATACCGGGGCGTGAGAGCCAGGCATCTGTCCAGTGCCTGGATTGCATTGTTCTGCTGTTCCAGCCGGATAAGGGCAAGTCCGTGGTAATAAGGGGCCATCGCACTCGCGGGATCGAGATGTTCAGCCTGGTCGAATTCGGGAAGGGACTCATCATACTGTGAAAGGTCCAGGAGTGAGAGCCCCTTGCGGTAATGAGTTTCGGCCGAATCCGGATCCAGACGGAGTGCAAGGGAATATTCCTCAATCGCCTCCCGGTGCTGGGAGAGATCGGCAAGGGCCCGCGCCTTGTAATAATGTGCCTGGAAATTGTTTGCATTTTCCGCAAGGGTCTTGTCAAAATCGTGGATGGCATCACGGTATTTTTCCAGGTTATACAGCGCGATACCTTTGCGGAGGCGTGCGTCGGTATATTTCGGTTTTAACTGGAGGGTCTTGTCAAAGGCAAAAACCGCATCGCTGTGCCGGTTCAGGTCGGCATAGGCTTTTCCCTTGTGATAGAACGCCAGGGCATTATCGGGGTCATAGATGAGCGCCCTGTCAAAGGCTTCGAGCGCTTCTTCGAACCTTTCGGATTTTTCCAGGGCGATCCCCCGGTTGAAATATCCGGGAGCATTGCTCGTGTCTTTTGCCAGGTTCCTGTCGAATGCGTCAAGGGCATCGGCATATTTCCCTGTCTTCAGCAGGGCTAAACCGAGATAATAAAAGGCTTCTGTGTAGGACGGCTCGATCCCGATTGCCCGTTCCAGGGATATGATGGCATCCGGGTATCTGCCGATTTCGATCAAGGATTTCCCCTTATTATACCATGCCGGAGCAAAATCCGGAAGGATGACGATGGTCTTCTCAAA
>Ga0187861_10004846_pt1 | contig 11053 bp, 10 predicted proteins | sample June2016WEW_10_1_3_FD_132986 | JGI IMG/M metagenome (GOLD analysis project Ga0187861, IMG submission 132986) | Peatland microbial communities from SPRUCE experiment site at the Marcell Experimental Forest, Minnesota, USA - June2016WEW_10_100 | ecosystem: Environmental > Terrestrial > Soil >...
GCTGATTTGGGCATCTTGGGCAGTTGAGTTCAAATCGCCCAATAGTACAGCCGGTTCGGCTAAACCAAGAAATAACGAGATTACTTCCTTAAGCTGGGCCTCCCGTTCGCTGTCATAGCGGCGGTTGACATGCGTAAGTAAAACATGAATCACGCGATCCTTAGTGCCACATTCCTGCCGCAAATCCACGCAAACGGCGTTGCGATAACTGTAATCCACCCGTCTGATAAGGGGAATTCTGCGCCAAGCAACAACCGGCACTCTGGTAAGCAATCCATTGCCCGACTCCATCCAATACCATTGCCTGACAGAGGGGGTAAAAAGCCAAGCCATACCCAACCGTTGGCCGAGCAATGCCGCCTGGTCCTGTTTTTCGAACAAATTCGCCCCATGTACCTCGTTCAGACCCACGAAATCCAGCCCTTCTAATAACTTAGCCACGCGATCCACATCGCTCCGGCCATCCAAACCCTTGCAACCGTGGATATTAAACGTTCCCACGCAAATTCGGGTGGACTTTCGATCATCCATAACGTCAATCGGGACAGGGAGTTGTGAGTTATTTTCAGCCGAATCGGCTTTGGCAGTGTGTACGATAAAATCCGCACCTTGGATTTCCACACCATCGGCAGGTCCGGTTGGCCGGTGCATGGAAGCGTGCCAAATTCCTCCGCCGACAAGCACAGCCGCAATCAGACAAATGTACCGCTTACGTATTTTCATGTTGTCCCAAACCCTAAAATTTGCTAATCTGCCGCCGTTTTACAGGCTGCCTTCCCGGCAGCCGTTCTTTTAAGAAAACTTCGTCTCTAAACCGCATAAGGATTATTCATCCATGATTGACCTTCAGGCAATAACCGCCTTGCACGCCGATACAGTCCAGCAGTGGCATCAACATCAGATAGATAACCAATACGAAGATTTTTTGGAAATCGTTTGCCGGCAGCACCAACAAAACTTTAAACTCTGGCACCAGGAAGACATCGCCCGCAGCCCGGACGTGAGCGATTCCGATCTGGCCCGGGTAAAACGCGGCATAGACAAACTAAACCAGCAACGCAACGATTTGATCGAACAATTGGACGATTACATCATACACCGGTTAAACCTTCTCGGCGTCGCGGCTCAGCCGAATGCCAAGCTAAACACCGAAACACCCGGCAGCGTAATCGATCGCCTTTCAATCCTCTCGCTGCGGATCTATCACATGGAAGAACAGGCCTTCCGCACGGACGCCTCGGAGGAACACGTCGCCAAGGCCAAGTCCAGGTTGGAAATCCTATACGAGCAGCATTGCGACCTGTGCCGCTCCCTCCAGGACCTGTTGGATGACATATTCGCCGGCCGGAAACTCATGAAAACATATCGGCAGTTTAAAATGTACAACGATCCGAGCATGAATCCCTATCTCTACAATGCCGCAAAACGCCCCGCGGCGTAAAAATTGCGTTACACTTGTTCGCTCCGGCGTGGAAACGCAATTTCTCTTCTATATTATGCCCACTTCCGTATATCCAATGTTTTCCGATTTTCATCCGATCGCATGATTCTATCGCACGCACTGCACACGTCTTCAACTGTGATCGCTTGCATCAACTCCGCCGAGGCATGACGCCGCTGCCGGGTCGAGCCATCGAAAAAGGCCTTTTGCACGGTGATATGTTGGGGGCCGTAGGGGCCGTGTATTTCGGCCGGCCAGGGTCCGTATAGTCCCACGCAGGGCGTGTCAACGGCCGCGGCAAGGTGCAACGGCCCGGTGTCGGAACCGATAAACATCTTTGCCCGCCGGGCAAGCGCAGCCAACTCCGGCAACGTGGTCCCCGGTGCGATTTGGGCATGGCCTTGCGAGCCTGTCCCGATCAAATTGCTCATTTGCATTTCTTCTTCGCCTGCCCAAACGACCAGCGTGGGCAATCTCCATTTAGTGCCCAGGTGCCTGGCCACGGCAGCAAAGCGATCGGCGGGCCAAAGTTTCGAGGGCCAGCCCGCCCCGGGATTAATGATTGCAAATCCTTCTTCCAAACCGTGCCGGAGGATGATTTGTTCCGCCGTCTTTCGGTCGGCCGAGTGTTCGGGCACCATGAATCGGACCTTCGCCGACTGGATGCCCAACGGACGCAATAGCCGCATGTTGCGATCGACCACGTGCAGCCCGGGCGTATCGACTAGTTCGTTGTTCAACCATTGTGTCAGTTCCCGGCCCCAAGGATGCCCGAACCCGATTCGCCTGGGCGCGCCGGAAATCCAGGCCGCAATCGCAGCCTTGGCCAAGCCTTGGGCCTCCAAAACCGCGTCGAACCGCAATTCGCGCAAGTGCCTGCGCAGCCGCCATACCCTGCGCGGCGATTTCAGCCAACCCCTGGGCAATTCAATCACCTCGTCGATAGCTTCATGTCCGCGCAACACCGCCGCCGCTCGTTCCTCCACCACCCAGGCCAGAAACGCCTGCGGAAAATGTTCCCTCAGCGCACAAGCCACGGGCATGGTATGAATCACGTCGCCGATTGCGCTAAGGCGAACTATCAAAATTCGCGGCAATTTGGCTTCCATTGTTTAAAAATATATTCGTTACAAAAACCTACTTATTTAATCTTAGGTAATGAATGTCGCGTTTTCCCAGCAGAGCCGGGCCGTGTCGGCCCGGACTTACCGGGGCGACACGCCCCGGCTCTGACTTTTCATGCGACATTCTTTTCTGAGATTCAATAGCCCACGGTGAATACTCCGGCGGCCGCGTGAATTATAATTTGCCGCTCATCAATTCCCCAATAGATATTCCCGGGCCAAAAAACTAAAATACACACGTCGGGGGGATGGGAAATCTTTGCCCATGAGCTATTCTTCACTCCTTTATATGGGGTAAAATAAAATAATTCGACCATGCCTTCTCCATCCAACGATCATGCCCGAGAGATCCAAACGTCAATCCAAATCCAATATCCCGCGGCCCTTGCCGATGACTCCCCAGGAGGTCGCCGCTCGCGGTTGGGATTGCGTGGACGTGGTTTTCGTCACCGGCGACGCTTACGTCGATCATCCCAGCTTTGCCATGGCGCTATTGGGCCGAATGCTGGAAAGCGAAGGTTTTCGCGTTGCCATTCTCAGCCAGCCCGATTGGCATTCCTGTAATGCCTGGAGAACCTTCGCCCGTCCGCGATTGTGCTTTGCCATAAGCGCCGGAAACATGGACTCGATGCTCAACCATTACACCGCCAACCGCAAGGTCCGCAACGATGACGCATACAGTCCCGACGGACAGATCCATAAGCGGCCGGATCGGGCAACCCTGGCCTATTGCCAAAGGGCGCGCGAGGCGTACAAGGGAGTGCCCGTCATCGCCGGCGGTGTTGAAGCCAGCCTGCGACGCCTGGCCCATTACGACTATTGGAGCGACAAAGTCCGCCGCTCGATCATCCTCGACGCTAAGGCCGACCTGGTCGTGTTCGGCATGGGCGAACGGCCGCTTTTGGAAATCGTCAAACGCCTCGACGCCGGCCACGCCGTCGATCGACTCCGTGACATCCGCGGCACGGCCTATCGGCTTGGGGCCAAGGAAGTGGGCAGTGAACAGTGGGCAGCGAACAGTAGGCAGTGGGCAGTGGACAGTGGGCAGAAAGAAATCAACTCCCCTCTCCCTTTGGGAGAGGGCCAGGGTGAGGGCGATAGCAATGAAAGTATTCAGGGTTCAGGGTTCAGGGTTCAGAACTCTACACTTCCCACTCTCCACTCTCCACCAATTCATCCTTTATCCTTCATCCCTCATCTTTTCGATACCATCGTCCTTCCTAGTTTTGAAAAAGTTTCCGCCGACAAAACCGCTTTCGCCGAAATGACGCGGATCATCCATCACGAAACCAACCCTTACAACGCCCGACGCCTGGTGCAGTTTCATGGACCCGAGGCCGTGGCGGTCAATCCGCCGGCATGGCCGCTCACGGAAGAAGAGATGGATCGAATATACGATCTGCCTTTCACCCGGCGCCCGCATCCGAGTTACGGCAACAGGCGGATTCCCGCCTTCGAGGTGGTAAAGGATTCCATTCAGATCGTGCGCGGCTGTTTCGGCGGGTGCGCTTTTTGTTCGATCACCGCCCACGAGGGCCGCATCATCCAAAGCCGCAGCGAAAAGTCAATCCTCTCCGAGATCCGCCGCATGGCCGGAGATCCGCATTTCAAAGGCATTATCAGCGATCTCGGCGGTCCCACGGCCAACACCTACAAGATGAACTGCTCGCGCCCGGAAGTCCGTGAAAAATGCCGGCGTCAAAGCTGCCTGCATCCGGTAATTTGTCCGCTTTTGGACGCCGACCACAGGCCGATCATCCGTCTTATGAAAGCTGCCCGCAAGGAAAATGGCGTCAAGCAGGTCTTCATAGCCTCGGGAATCCGCACCGATTTAGCCCTGCGAAGTCCCAAGTATATCGACGAAGTCGCCAAATATCATACGGGCGGATTACTGAAAGTCGCCCCGGAACACACCGAACCGGATGTCTTGGAATTGATGCGAAAACCGCCCATCGAGCAGTTCGAGGCGTTTGCCAAGGAGTTTCGACGTGCATCGGCCGCCTCGGGCAAGGAGCAATATCTAACGCCGTATTTCATCGCCGGACATCCGGGCAGCGATCTAAAGTCCATGATCCGTTTGGCCTTGTATCTGAAACGCCACGGGATAAAGCCCGACAAGGTCCAAGATTTCATTCCCGGTCCAATGGATCTAGCCACATGCATGTATTACACCGGACTGGATCCCATGACCGGCAAATCGGTTTACGTGCCTCGCGGCGCACGCGAGCGAAGATTGCAAAAGGCGCTCCTTCATTTTTTCAAGCCCGAAAACTACGGCGACGTAAAAGCGGCATTGATCGAAGCCGGACGAACGGATCTCATCGGCGACGGCACGGAGTGCTTGATTCCTTCCCAGCCTCCGAAACAGATCGGAATTGCCGGGAAAAAACCCGCCGGCCGCACTCCCCGAAAAACCTCCGCCGGTTACCGCCCGCATCGAAAAACGGCGAAAAAAAGAATTAAACCTATTTGATCCCTGTTCATATTTAGCCCCGGGTGAATACACCCGGGGGATAATGTGTTTTTTTATCTTCATGTCCAATAATAAATTCGTCTCCGGCTTAGCGGCAATGTTCAACACGAAAGACTATCAACTTTTGGATTTCGGCCGCGGCCGGCGCCTGGAGCGGTTTGGAGATTATGTCTTGGATCGGCCCTGTCCGGCGGTCGAGAAGTCGGAAAAAAGCGATCCGCCCGCCTGGGACAAAGCGGACGCCCTTTTCGAGGACAACGGCGAAATGGAAGGCCGATGGATCTGCCGCCGCGAATTGCCCAACCGCTGGACCGTCGCACACGGCACGCTGCGATTTGAATTGAAACGCACGCCCTTCGGCCAGATAGGACTGTTTCCCGAACAAGTCGAAAACTGGGACTGGATCGGAGCGAGGGTTCAGGGTTCAGGGTTCAGGGTTCAGGATTTAGCATTTTCCAAAGACCTACAGCCTTCTCAACAGGCGGAGGGAGACAAACTCAAAATTCTCAATCTCTTCGCCTACACCGGCGGGAGCACGCTTGCGGCCGCGGCGGCCGGAGCGGAAGTTGTTCACGTCGATGCCGCGAATAATATCGTGGCCTGGGCCCGCCGTAATGCCGATCTTTCCGGTTTGGGCAACGCCCCGATTCATTGGATTACCGAAGACGCCGTGAAATTCGTCAAGCGAGAACTCAAACGCAACAACCGCTACGACGCCCTGATCCTCGATCCGCCCAGTTACGGCCACGGACGCCGCGGCGAAGTCTGGCGGCTGACAAAACATCTGCCATATTTGCTTGAAATGTGCGGCGAGTTGACCGCCGGGCAATGCCGATTCATTCTCCTCACCTGCCACACCCCCGGCTACGACTCCGCCCGACTTGCGGATATGCTAAAAGAAACCATTCCCGACGCCCGCACCGGCACAATCACCGCCAAAACCCTAACCATCCCCTCCGCCGACGGCCGGGAGTTGCCCAACGGATCGGTTGTTCGCTGGACAGTTTAGAACAATCTGTTGGGGCAGCAGTTAAACTGCTGTCCCAACAGAGGACAGTTTAGCCCGGGCACTTGTGCCCGGTTTGAAAATTCCATGCCACTCATTACCAGTTTGCAAAATCCGCGCGTGAAAGACGCAATTCGCTTGCGTGATGCCAGGCATCGGCAGCTTAAACGGCGGATCATCATCGACGGCGTGCGCGAGTTGTCCAAGGCAGTGCGCACGGACATTCGCATGATCGAAGTTTTTATTTGTGAACCGTTGTTGGCAAGCGAAGAATCGCGCTTGTTGGCAAAAACTCTTGAAACCTGCGGCGCCGAAATCTTCCAGGTTTCGGAACCGGTCTTTCAAAAGCTGGCCTTTGGCAGCCGGGCGGAGGGCGTTTTGGGCGTGGCCGAAATGCCGAAAAACACACTTGCCGATTTGGAGGTTTTAATCGGATTGGCCGCAAAAGGCCCTCACCCTAGCCCTCTCCCGACCAACCTTCGGTCGGTGCCCGGAGAGGGGACTAATAAAAATCCCTTGATCGCGGTGCTGGAAGGCATGGAAAAGCCCGGCAACATAGGCGCGGTCTTGCGTAGCGCCGATGCCGCCGGCGTTTCAGCCTTGATTCTAGCCGACGCCCGAACCGACCTTTACAATCCCAACGCCATTCGGGCAAGCCTGGGCACGATATTTACCGTACCCGTGTGTCAAGCCACAAGCGGCGAGACGCTTGCCTGGCTGCGGGCGAAAAATATCACGATTGTCGCCGCCCGAGTGGATGGTTCCGTGCCTTATGCCGAAATCGACTACCGCGGTTCCACTGCCGTTGTCCTGGGCAGCGAGGCCGCCGGATTATCAAAAGCCTGGTCCGCCCCCGACATCACCCCCGTGAGATTGCCCATGCTAGGCGCGGCCGACAGCCTGAACGTCTCCGTCGCCGCCGCCGTGATCTTTTACGAGGCCCTGCGCCAACGAAACTTAAATATACTGCCACCCATCGGCTAATTGGCCGCTCTCGACTAACCAGGCACGCCAAGCTGAATACCAACACCACCATGTGGCTTCGTGGTTGTCCCAAATAGTATTCCAATGTCTGCTTTGATACCGCTACCTGAACCCATTATCACAGTACCGCCGCCAGGGTAGCCAATTCGTAGTCCCTTACCACCAGGCCCCGCCTGCATAGCTTGAAAAGTAGTAGAAGGATCATTGAACAATAGGCCAGACACGGAATCGTCGCTCCATTTCATAAACGACCCATCATATGTGAAGAGTTCAGCCGTTACTGAAACCGCAGCAGCCTCCTTCCGTCGTATCTCAAAGATTGGTTGTCCTTTCAATTCGCATACTGTCAACCCTGGAAAATGCAGCATTGCTACCCCGACTTTCTTACCTGCCTCGGTCGGATATAGCTGACTGCCTTTTGCGTCCGCCAGTTGGACGCCATCCTTATTGTAAATCGGTATCTTTGTTGTATAAGATTCCGTGTTCAGTGTCGTTACCTCTTTAATTAATTCTAGCATCGGCGTGTCATTATACTGGATTGCGACACGTGTAATGAACGTCACATTGGCAATGACAATATTCGGTGACTTGATGAATAGCAGCTTGTTGGATTCGTCTATCATTCGCTCCTCCTTATGGCGGTTGATCTTGACACCCTACCCACCACCATAACAGACAAGTTAGGCGCTAGCAAGGGTGGCAGGAACACGCAACGCGCTGGTGCCACTGCTGGTTTGTGCAGCAGTGCTGGTTTTGGTTTACCACGAAGCCCACGAAGATTACGAAGGTAAAATTTGTTTGTGGATAGTAGTGCTTGGAGATTTTTTTGTGCTGAACCCCAAATCCCAAACCCTGAACCCCAAACCCTGAACCCCGAACCCTGACCACTTAATGCGCCGCTGGCGTGATCCCGATTGGCGAAAGACATAGGATGGGGACCAACAGGGCCAGCCAGCCGATTGCGCGGCGGAGCGGGTTTAGCGGCTCGCTGTCTTCGTCGCTGGGCGGATGGTTGATACCCAGAAGGATGATTACCACCAACATCACTACCCAGCCGTATTGTTCGGTAAAGAGTACGAAAATGATCGCCGCCACCAGCACGCCTCGGGCCAGGCCGTGGGCGCCGCGATCGAGCAGGGCGTAGGCCACGTGTCCGCCGTCGAGTTGGCTGATGGGCAGCATGTTCAAGCCGGTGACGAACATTCCCACCCAACCGGCCATCAGATACGGATTGAACTGGTTCAGATCGAGGTACATCGGCGTGGGATATTCGGGCCGGAGATACGCGATCAGCAGTTGGAAGATCAGGGGATTGTGAAAACGGAAGCCCGAGCCTACCGCCGGTGCGTCGGGCAGTTGCCAAATGCCGATCAGGGTGATGGGCAGGGCAATGGCCAGGCCGCTGAGCGGGCCGGTTATGCCCAGATCGAACATCTGCCGCCGATTGGCGTGTGAGTCTTCCATGCTGATTACCGCGCCCATGGTGCCGAAGGGAAGAATGGGCACCGGAATGAAAAATGGGAAACTGGCCGGGATGCCGTAACGCAAGGCCATGAAATAATGGCCCATCTCGTGAATCAGCAGTATCGACATCACCGCCAGCATGTAAATCAGCCCTTTGGACCAATCCAGGTTCAAGATGGCGAGCGATTCGCGCAAGGCCGCACCCCAGGACCCTTGCGGCAGATTTTGCCAAAAGGCCCAAAATGCCCGCTCAAGGGCGTCCAGATGGGCGTAAGGTCTCCAATTCGTTCCCGCCGCCCAGAAGGTCGATAGGCAAGTAGCCAGGAACAATACGATCGGCAGCCAAACGCCGTTTTTCCGCGGCTGGCGTGTTTGGTTTTCGGCTGGGTCTTTAATCGGCATATTCAACGAGTCATTCTTGGGCCACTGAATCGTATCGCGAGGAATTCTTCAACAGTCTATGAAAGTTTAAGCCCCAGGGCAAGTCAAAATGGGAGGGGGGGTGTGTTATCCATAGCGTGTGTTATTCTACGCAGGACGACTTTGGAAGTCGTTTAAAGTCGTCTTAGCGGCTGTCTAAGAATAACTTTGGAGTTTGCAAGGCAACCCGCCCTCACCCCCGGCCCCTCTCCCGCAAGCGGGCGAGGGGAGTAATACTTGGACAGCCGCTTACACTAACAAAAACTCCCCACACAAGTGCCGCGGCTATTGAGTCTCGGGTATTTAAAGTTGCATGAAAACACGAAAACACGCTCGCCGCTGGCTCGCGGCTAAACGATGAGTACGACATTCATTACCTGAGATTCAATAAACTTAATTGCCTTGCCGAGAGCCGATCGCTGGTATAAACTTTGTGTTTTCGTCCTTCATGCCTATCACCTATTACCTATCACCTCCATGAGCGATCCTTATTTTCAATCCCTTTTTGCCCAGCGTATCGGCGGCAGCCTTTATGGCAAAGGCACCGAAATTTATAAATTCGAGAAAATCAAGCGGGCCAAGCGCAAGGCCCTGGCCGATCATCCCCAGCGGAAACTGGTCGACTTTGGCATCGGCGAAAACGACGAAATGGCCCCCGAATCGGTCCGCCGGGTGATGGCCCATGAAATCAATCAGCCCCGCAATCGCGGTTATGCCGACAACGGCATTGCCGAGTTCAAAGAGGCGGTTGCGCGACTGATGGCCCGGGAGTTCAACGTCCGGCTCGATCCGGTCACGGAAATCAACCACTGCATAGGCTCGAAAACCGCATTGGCCATGCTGCCGGCGGCGTTTATCAATCCCGGCGACGTGACGCTTATGACCGTGCCCGGGTATCCGGTGGCGGGCACGCACACTAAGTATTACGGCGGCGAGGTGCATCGACTGCCGCTTCTGGCGGAAAACGATTTCCTGCCCGACTTGGATTCGATTCCAACAGATATCCGCCAACGTGCGAAACTGCTGGTGCTGAATTATCCCAACAGCCCGACCGGCAAGGTGGCCACGCGGGAATTTTACGCAAAAGTGGTCGATTTTGCCTTGTCGAACCAGATCGTGGTCGTCCAGGATGCCGCCCATTTGATGCTCAGTTATAAACATCGGCCGCTAAGTTTTCTGGAAGTGCCCGGCGCCCGGGAAGTGGGCGTTGAAGTACATTCCTTATCAAAAGGCTGGAACATGATCGGCTGGCGCTTGGGCTGGGTGTGCGGACATGAACGGCTGGTCCGGGCGTTTGCCGACGTTAAGGACAACTGCGATTCCGGCCAGTTCATCGCCATCCAAAGAGCGGCAATCACGGCCTTGGACGATGCCGAAATCCCCCGCCGCACCAGGGAAAAATATGAGCGCCGGCTCAAAAAACTGGTCGAAACACTGCGGCGTTGCGGCTTTAAATGTCAAATGCCCGGCGGAACGTATTTTCTATATGTGCCCACTCCAAAGGGCACAACCGGCGGACAGAGGTTCGCCACGGCCGAGGAGTGCAGTCAATACTTGATTACCGAACATTCGATCTGCACCGTGCCATGGGACGACGCAGGTGCGTTTTTGCGGCTTTCGGCAACCTACGAAGCCGCGGACGAAGCGGCCGAAGACGCCTTAATGGCCGAAACCGAAACGCGCTTGAGTAAGCTTGGCCTGATCTTCTAGGTCCGATCTTTATTGAGTGTCGGTTTTAGCGAGCAAAGGCGAATCGCTTTCGATTTGCACCCGCTCCACCGTACATCCCGCCTTTTGCACGTCGGCAACCGCCGAGCGGATAGCGGATTCCAGACAATCAGCTTCGCGGTGAAAATCTATGTATACCACGCCACAGGTCATGCCTGGCGAACCGTCATCACACCCAACCTCAAACAATTGGTCGGCCAATTCCTCGGTCAATTCAGTATCTTTGGCGAGTACCAAAGTAAATTCATATAGTTTCACGATTAGCTCCTTTCAATGCGGGCAGCGATTAACAACTCGGCGGATATCTTTCGCATGGGCCTCTGGAATGCGTGGAGTCGAAAAAACGGCCTTTTGGCATCCGGAGCGGTCGTGGCGTGGGCAATAGAGCATACCCCAAATATGCGCTCGCGGCC
>Ga0187861_10004848_pt1 | contig 11047 bp, 9 predicted proteins | sample June2016WEW_10_1_3_FD_132986 | JGI IMG/M metagenome (GOLD analysis project Ga0187861, IMG submission 132986) | Peatland microbial communities from SPRUCE experiment site at the Marcell Experimental Forest, Minnesota, USA - June2016WEW_10_100 | ecosystem: Environmental > Terrestrial > Soil >...
GGGAAAAACTGATTGCCGGCCGGCGCAGCAATGCTCGATGCGTCATCGAGTTTTTGCAGGGAATCCATGGCCACTGCAGGGCGGGTCATATAGCGGGCCTGGGATTCCAGAGAGGCTCTTTCGGCGGCTTCCACCTGCGGTCTCCGGCATAGACTGAAAATCCCGGATGCCCCCATGACAATAGATTATGCATGAAGGATTCTGTAAGGCGTTCGGCTTTGTGAAGACGCAGCAGCAGCATGCCGCGGAACACTTGCAGGAAGGCCGAGCGGTCCAGGGAAGGAAGCGGCAGAAACGCTCCATCTGCGGAGAAAGCTCCATCGGAAATAATTGCGTGGCAGTGGGGGTGGAAGTTGGCGCCATAGGCGCCGAAGTTCTGAAGAGAATTGACACAGCCGGGGCGGACATCCTTTCGGTCCAGCAGCGCCTGAACGGTCTTCAATATGGAAGCATAGGCGGTTTGCGACAGCAAACCCAGCAACGAGGGCTCGCGCTCGAACAGCCCGCGCTGCACTCGAGGGATGGAAAAGGTCCAGTGGCGGTGAGGGACGGGGGCGAGAATCTCGGCCGCAAGTTTTTCTGCAAACAAAAGGGAGCGTTTGGCCTGACAGCTGGAGCAGAAATTTCTGGTGCGGCAAGAATATGCCGGAAGATGCTCCTTCCGACATTTGTGGCAGCGGATGCGCGCGAAGCCCCCTTGAAGCCGCCCGAATGTCGAACAATGAATTTCGAACCGCAGAAATTGGACCGGGCTACGCCGACACCGAAATTCAATATTCCTTGTTCGATATTCTGCGGTTCAAAAAGATCAACAGCGGTGCAGCCGTCCTGGCATGGAAGGACGGGGATTGAAATCACTTCCTCGATTTGACGGCACTGCCTTCGCGGGCGACCTCAAAAAACTCTCTCGAGTTCGGAAATCCCTCCATGTAGATGGAACGCCGCGGCTTGGGTCAGCAGGCCGCGGCCAGCCATGCTATCCAAAAAATCTTCTAATTCATCCGGAAAACAGCAAATGGTATGATTTAGCACATGCTGCACCGTCATTTGAATCATTCCGATTGGACTTTGGCCGCTGTGGATGATGTTATCGCCCGCGGTCGACTTGATGATTGGATACATCTTCGCGACGCCGCGGCTGGGCAAGTGAAGATCCGCGCTAGCATCCTTCGAATTTGCAGGGCTCATTTGTCTGATCCTTACGCCCAACGGTATCATTTCTGGAATGCCTATGTCCGACAGCAATTTGCCTGAATGGGAGCATCTCCTTTCAGCTGCGGCACATCTGCAGCAAATATTGGCCGGCGCGACCCTTGTAGGAGGCACAGCCGCTGCAATTTACGCACAACACCGGGTCTCGCATGACGCAGATCATGTTTTGCCGGATCTGCGGCTACGTTTCGACGAAGTGCTTGCTCAGCTTGAATCCGTAGCAGGATGGCGTACTGCACGCGTGAATAGGCCCGTAATGATATTGGGCAGCCTCGACGGTATTGAAACTGGGGTTCGGCAATTGATTCGGGAGCAGCCGCTTGAGACGCAGGAAGTTGCGATCGGCGGTGTTCGCCTTAGGATTCCAACTGAAGCAGAAATGCTCCGTATCAAGGCAGTTCTTGTTTTGAAACGCAATGCAACACGGGACTATTTAGACTTTGCCGCCATTGCGGAACGTATTGGATCTGAGAAGGTGAAGGAAGCGCTTGATCTTCTCGATCAGCTATATCCGCAACCCAGTGGCGAATCGGTGCTTCAACAATTGCAAATTCAGTTAGCAAATCCGATGCCCTATGATCTGGAAAACACGGATTTGTCTGAATACAAGCGGCTGCACCCCAAATGGAACGACTGGAATCGAGTCAAAGAATTGTGCACCGCTATCGCTGTCGACCTCTTCCAACGTCTCGCCTAGTGCCACAGGCCATTTTGCGGCTCGCGCTGGTTTTAGGATGAACAAGCGGGCAGCGTCCCCATTTATCATAAAACGCAAAGAATCCCCGTACGCACACACCGATGGAATTCGGATTACCCTGCCTTCCAACAGCAACAATCATTCTCGACAGTGCTACGGATGCATTACTTCGGGCTCGGAATAATGGCCGAACGCTCTCGTTAGGGGTTAATCGTGATAAGGTATGATATCAAAAACAGCTCTGCGGGGCCCAAGCCCCAGGCAATTTTTCTATTTTTCCCCTGGCTGTACGAATTCAAAAGGAGTGTAGATTTGGCAACGGACAGGGACGATCAAGTATCAGACTATTTGAATTGAATCAGCCCCTGTTCATGTAGAGTTGCCAGTCCAAAGAGGCAGACCTTGTGTCTGGGAATTCCGGCCAGGCTCTTGCTTAAGTGAAGACGACGGGCAATCTCCGTGGTGTTGCGCGTGCCGTCGCACAAGGCTAGCAGTTGAGCCGGGAGCGACCTGAGCTTGATTACTTTTAGTTTCTCGCCGCGTGTCTTGCGAGTGGCGAGAACCACAGGCTGGCTGCGTAATGTATTGAGTGCTTTGCTTTCCCTCAGGCAGGCGAGGATTCTGAGGTAGTCGCCTCTAATTCGTACGATCCGGACGCCCCGTGCAATTCGCGGCGTATTCCGGGCTTTCGGCGGCCCAGAGGGCCGAGGAGCCTCATACAAAGCCGATTCAAAGTCCAGGAGCGCTCCCAATGCGACGGGGTTTCTAGAACTCGGCAGATAACAGATTCGGACAAATTCCAGAAGATCCTTAGCGAACTCACGGCGGGCAAAATAGGGTACCGAAATGGCATCCGCATCAAAACCTAAATCCACTCTCCGGTTCGCGCCAAGCCAATTTCTCCACGCTTCGAAAACCCCAACCAAATTGCCGCTGTCCTGATGTAATCCGACCAATACCCACCGGCACCGCAACAGGCCGTACTGGATAAAATCCCGGAGTTCCTTTATATACCTTCGTCCCAATGGAGTGGGGACCGCATAGAAATTAGGAAAGACATCGGGATAGGATTTAATGAGCTCCCTGTCGGCCAGATCCTGGTGCCATCCATGAAAGGAGGTGTCGGATAAAACATCGTCCAGTGTTAAGCTGTCGCGATACTGTTCGTAAATCGACGTTCCGGCAAGGGGAGCCAGGATATGAAGTTGTGGCTTGACGGAGTCCAACCGGGCAGCATCCATCAGAAAGCTGACGGTATGCTGCAAGTCCTTCCGCGTCTCGGTCGGAAAGCCTGTGATCAATGAGACGGTAGTGCGGAGACCGTTATGGGCTACGTTGCGGATGCATGTGGCAGCTTCGGAGAGATTCAGGTTTTTGAAGATCTCCTTTTGAAGGCTTGCGGAACCGGTTTCAATTCCCAAAAATATCCCTTGGCAGCCCACGCGCCCCATCATGGCGATCAGTTCATCATCTAGGCAGTCAGTCCGTGCGCTGCATGTCCAATGGAACCGCTCCCCGCAGGTTAGCAATGCCTGGCAGAACTGCACGACTCGTTTGCGATCGGCCGTGAACATGTCATGGATCAAACTAAAGCTGCATATGCCATAAGTTTGCCTGACAAGGCGCATTTGCTCGATCACACGCCAGGGTGATTTGAGCCGGAATCGACGGCCAAAAAAATTGGCGGTAGAACAGAACTTACAGTTGAAAGGACAGCCCCGGCCGATTTCCAATGGAAAGGTCTGACTTGTTTCCAGGCCCGGATACAAGTGATAGGCCGGCATGGGGAGTGTGTCAAGATCGCGCACAGGCGGAGCTTCGGGATTACGAATAATCCTCTTGCCGCTCCGGAATGTAATTCCCGGGATGCTTGCCAATCGGCGCATATCTTCGATCCCCTCGAGCAGAACCGGGAGAGTCTCGTCGGCTTCGCCGCGCATGACGAAATCAATGAAAGGAAAGGCTCTTAAGGTGGGGACATCGACCACCGAGGCCTGCGGGCCACCCAGTATGATACGCGCTCGAGGATGGAACCTCTTCACCTCTTTGGCGATCCGGAGGGTCAATGGATAGGTGCTGCAAATGGTACTGAAGCCGCAGATATCGAATGATCGGAGTTTAAATTCCCCTCCGGCAAAAGCGCAGAAATCCACCTGGCATTTCGATCGAAGGTATCGATAGTAGAGCCTATTAAGATCGACAATTTCAGTGGCAATTCCGCGCTCTTCGAGAATGGCAGCCAGTGCCAGGATTCCTAGCGGCATTTTTCCGGAAATTCTCCGTACCGCCTTGGATTGCGCTAATCGCCGATCGAATTCACTGGCAGTTGGAGAGCTAACCAGACAGATCTTCATGCCTCAACACTTTCGCAATTGCCGACAATCAGCTCCTAGCCTAGTCATCCCACGGCACATCACCTCCTATAACCGTCGTAAGCTTCTCCTTCGACTCCAGGCTTTCGACGAACGTTTCCCCAGCCGTCTTCAGCGCCTTTGCTAGTGCTTGCCTCTCCTTCTTGGTCAAGTGAAGGGGCTTTGTTGCAGCGGTGATCTTGAGTTCATTCTTTGCTTTTGTCTTCTCTCCACCAGTCTTTTTGCTCGCGACCATGTCCTCTCTCCTTTTCCGATCGTTTCTACAGCATATTCAGCAGTATACTGTAACTTCTTACTTAAAACATTACTGTGTCGATAATCTTTGACTGCCTTGCATCATCCAAACATTGCCTGTGATTTCTACGAGGTTGAAGATCAGTTTGTCAAGTGCCACCGAGATTCCTATTCCGTTCAGTTGCATATGCATCAAGGAGAGCCGCGAACTGTGGAAGTGATGGACAGCGGAAGGCGCTCCGATAGGCCGTTTCGTGTTCCGATCCAGAGCCTGTTTCCAGATGCAGCCATAGCCATCGCGTTTCGAATAGTAATACATTAGGGTCCCGTCTGGGGACCATCTGGGCCGGTCATCCCATGACTCCCCGCTGGTGATCGGAATCCACTGGTCCTCGGTGGCCGCAGCCCCATCCCGAAAAGGGAGGACGTATACCATGGTGTAATCCGGTCCTGTGTATGCAACCACGCTGATCCAGGCCCCATCCGGAGAGAACTGAGCCTGATCGAGATCATATCGGGCATGCCGCAGAAGCTGAATCTTCTGGGACAAAGCCACATTGAATAGGCCGATTGACTTGGGTTGACCGTGGACATAAAGGATCTGATCCCCGTCCGGCGACCAGCCTACAGGTTTGCCGCAGTTGTCGCAGACCTTTTCCGCCATTCTGGAGTCAGGCGGTAAACTCAGGTTAATGATGTAGATTGGCTGGGTTGGAACATTGGAAAGCGAATACGCAACCTTCACTCCGTCCGCGGAAATGATTGGGGAGATTGCATTGCCAGGAGCGGCGGTGAGTGGGGTCTCTCGGCCGGTCTGAAAATCCTTGAGCCACACATCCCTGTTTCCCGAGATTCCGGAGGCGAATACCACTTTCCTACCATCGCGCGAACAGGATGGAGTCGCGTCGTAAATTCTGCCTTGGCTTAAGGGCTGGATGTCTGTGCCGGGCTGACCGAGGCTATTGATCGGAAGGAACCAGATGTTGTAGGAGACCGCCATGCTGAAGAAAACAAGCTGGCCGCCTGGACCCGGGAAGGGTTCAGCCTCCAGTCCGGTACCGAATGTCAGTCGTTGGGGTTTTTCTTCCGCCTTCCAATTCTTTGTGGAGATATGAATTTGATAGATGCTACTCGTGCTCCCTGCATTAGCCGAAAACAGAATCCGGTCTGCCATGAAGCCACCCGGTCCCATATTAACCGACAAGCCTTCGCGCTGAAAGATTTCAAACGCACCAGTCTTAATCGCCTGTTGAAATGAGCCGTTCTGCCCAACAAGCACAACCCACCAATCACTCTTCCCACTGGGGAGATCGAGCCCCTGAAATAAGAGGTACTTCCCGTCAGGCGTCCAGATGGGGTAGCGTGCGTCCGCAAAACCAGGCTGGCACTCAATCGGCTTTCCACCGGCAGCGGATACAATGTAAACCTTACCCGAGGAAGAGAAATTAGCGGGTTCGCCAACCCAATAGGCAATTCGGGTGCCATCTGGTGAAAACCGGGGATTATGCCCGCTTCTGGCGATAAGCCTTTCCTGGCCGCCCAACGCGGAGATTACATAGATGCCGCCATTGTCTCGATCGGAGCGAAACGCAATCTTGCTGCCATCGGGCGAGAATGATGGAGTGTAGTCATCAGCTGGATTGTTCGTCAGGCGGACTGGCTCGCCGCCGCTGAGTTGCTGCATCCAAATATCAAGGTTGCCTTCGCCATAGCGATCCGACGCGTAGGCCAAGAGTTTTCCGTCTGGGGAAAGCACCGGATTTTCCGTGAGCCCCGAATTCCAAGTCAGCCTTGTCAAGGTTGCGGTCCCTCTGGATGTGTCAGAATGTGTCAGCTTCCAGAGGCCAGCCGCTGTTAGGACTAAGAGAGCTGCAAGAGCTGTCAAAATTGAGGCATATCGAGTGGTCTGATGACTAGGACGTTTGGCGATCAGTCCTTTGGCCCCAGGCTGTTGTTTCAGATGCTGTAGCAACAGCCTTAAATCATCCATGTGCTGAATTCTTTGGTCGCGATCCTTACGAAGGCAGAGCCCGATCAATTCTTCCAATTCGCGTGGAACGCCACGGGCAACTTCATACAGAGGCCTTGGTTCCTCACGCAGTACGGCGGCAAGAATAGAGATTTTGCTATTTCCCTGAAAAGCTGGACGCCCGGCAAGCATCTCATATAGGACAGCGCCAAAAGAAAAGATGTCGGAGCGCGCATCCACTTTCTTTCCTTCCACCTGCTCCGGCGACATGTAGGCGACCGTACCGAGAATTTGTCCCTCGGCGGTTTTGGGCTCGGGAATGCTCTGGGTAGTCTGGGTCGATGTAAGATTACTTCCATCATCAGCGCCACTCAATTTTGCCAGACCGAAGTCAAGGACTTTGATTAAGCCCTGTCCTTCAACCACCATTACATTCGATGGTTTCAAATCACGATGTATGACACCGATCGCATGAGCTGCCGCCAGCGCATCAGCCAGTTGCACAGCATAATTAAGCATTACATCGCATTTGAGGCCTCGTTTCCCGATCAGGTGTCCGAGAGTCTTGCCGCGCACGTACTCCATGGCAATGAAGTCACTGCCATTCTCGGACGCAATTTCGTAGATTGTCACGATGTTTGGATGATTTAGTGCCGAAGCGGCTTGGGCTTCTCTTACGAAGCGCTGTTTGGCCTCTGGATCGGCAATTCTTTCCCGTGAAAGAACTTTGATCGCCACATCCCGTCCGAGCTTCAGATCCTTAGCCCGATAGACTTCCCCCATGCCGCCTTTGCCGAGCTGGCTTGTGATCTGATAATGGCCCAGCGTCTTGCCGATCATGGAGAATTCCTCCAGTGGCACTTTGCGCACTGCAATTAGAACGACCTGAATTTGCTGTTATTATAGGCGGTCCGCGTGTCCCTGGATAGCTGAATCCGCAGAACTTATTGGGATGTGGAAGGCTCTAAAACGGGCTAGTTCAAACGGGCATCTGGGAAACTGAGAGTCGTCTTCGGATTGCTTCCCATAATGCGCATTTCTCGATAATCGTGACGGATTTCAGCTCAATGATGTCAGCTGGAATCGTTGGATACTACTTCTTGTCGCGCTTTTTATATACACTCAGTCCCGGCTTGTAGGTCTTGTCATCGAGGAACTGTTTGAAGCCTTCTTCGCGGGCGTGACCCGCGAAGAACAAAAGCTGTTCCTGTTTGGAAACGAGATAATCCTCCGAAGTATCCCAGGGAAGCCCCTGGATTCTCTTGAAGGCGTCTTTCGCCGCCTTCACCACCGCCTGATCTTTTGCCAGCAGAACGTCGCAGAGTTCGCGTGTCGCTTGACGCAAGTGAGCTAGCGGTACAGACTTGTTCACGAGACCCATCTCGGCGGCTTTCTTCCCGTCGAACAGCTCACCGGTCATGATATAGTAAAGCCCGTCGCGGGTCTTCATCGTGTCGGCAACTGCACGGCTTACGTTGCCGGCCGGAAGGATTCCCCAGTTTACTTCAGAAAGCCCGAACTTGGCTTCATCGGCAGCGATGGCGAGATCACAGGAAATTACAGGTAGGAACGCTCCACCGAGGCACCAGCCGTTTACCATAGCAATCGTCGCTTTTTCAAAATACCGCAGACGGCGCCACTGCCATTCCCAGTTCAACCGGCGCACCTTAATTGTCGCAATGCGCGGCTGACCTTTCAAATCCCTGAAATATTCTTTGATGTCCATGCCCGCCGAGAAAGCAGTCCCTTCACCGGTCAGAACCAACACGCCGACATCTTCCCGGGCTTCGACTTCGTCAAAGATTTCCAGCATCCGGAAACTTATGTTCGGACTCAGCGCATTCCGCTTCTCCGGCCGGTTGATCGTGACCCACGCAACTCCGTTGTCATATTCAAGCTTCACTAAGTTCTTAATCTCTTTGGCCATAATTCATTCTCTCATATCAATGTATCTCTTCGGACCGACTATGCGGGCCCTTGTTCCATATATGTGGATATTAATGATAAATTGGCTTATCACAAGCAACAAAACTCAACTCCCAAGAAACGCATTGCGGGAAGTGACGAATCGCCGTTGACGCATAACGCAAACCTAGAAGTGAATTCCCTTGGTTGTTAACCCGGATTATTCAGTGCGCCCCAACGGCGCAGATCGCCAGCGGGTGAAAGTCCCGCTCAGATAGGAGTCGGTAAGTCTGATAGCTGACAAGCGACTTGGCCTGGTAACAGGCTGGGTCGGAGCCTTGTGACAAAAGCTGCCTTGGGTGGCTGAGCAACCCTGCAGGCCGTAACGCGAGTGAAGCTTGAGCAGGCCTCGAAAGTGAAGTCGTGGACGTCGACCCGCCTGAATAACGGGGAAGGCTGTACCGGCCGGGAAGCAACCGACAAATGCACCGGCATGGGTCCACCGGGGTAATGAGCATGGCATGCTGGGAAGGTGATCTGGGCGAGTGCGGGAACCCCAAGCCAGGTGGAGGAAGTAGCTCCAACGTTCCTGGTAAAGAGGGCGGCTCGGCTGGGTCTCGGAGAGGGTCATAGTGTGCGCTGAGCAGCGCATTGTTCAGGAGGGTTAAAGTCCCTCCGGTGCTCGAATGAGGAGCGCCGTATCCGAAAGCGGGGGTAATGCCTCGCTGGCCGGGAAGAGCGGAAGGCATGGAGATTCCTAAACGGGCACGAAGGCGAAAGCCGGAAACAGACCAAGGCGGACCTGGAACCGCCGCTCAAATTCCCGGAGGGCAGGGTGTCCATCGTGAGGTGGAATCCGAAGGGCATGAGGAGAAGTACCGGGCTGTAATCGATGGGGGCGACCCCGAGATGAACCGGTCGGCCAAAGGTGGGGCAAGGTCGAGCCTGCACTATGAAGGCGAAGGCGTTCTCATTCACCCACCGCACCAAGGTGTTTGCGGACGGCACGGTACGGAAGAGTGATGCGTGACCTCAGGAGGACTGGCAGGGTCTCCGGGAGGCACCGGGGTAAGCAGACCTATAAGCGAGAGCGAAGTGGCGAGCGATGTTCTGCCAGTAGACGGACGGCTGTGTAGTACCACAAGCGCGGCGAAAGCCGCGTGACCGGGCAACCGGCGGCGGAAGTGGGCCGGGGAAGGCAGCCGGCGAAGGCGGTCTGGAAGAGAGAGAAGACCAGATGAGTAAGGGCGGGGAGGTGGAACAGTTCCATGAGTGAAATACCCGTACATTCTCGTCCGAGGAGACTGGTGGACTGGATCAACCCGACGGGTGCAAGGAAGGTCCATTCATTAATTGACAAGGTGTACAAGCGGAAGAACTTGGAGATGGCCTGGGAGATGGTAAAGGCCAACCGGGGCAGTGGGGGCGTGGATGGGCAGAGTCTGGATGGATTCGCCGCGCAATTGGATCAGCAGTTGGATCGGCTGCAGAGCGAGCTGAAAGAGGATGTCTACCGGCCGCAACCGGTGCGGCAAGTGCAGATCCCGAAGGCGGGAAAGCCAGGAGAGTATCGAGTGTTGGGCATTCCGACGATTTATGATCGGGTGTGTCAGCAAGCGTTGCTCAATCGGCTGGAGCCGATCTTCGAACCGGTGTTCGATGAAGCCAACTTCGGATATCGGCGAGGGCGATCGACGAAGGATGCCCTGCGCAAAGTGTGGAAAGAGATCCAGGGCGGATGGGAGTGGATCGTGGACGCGGACCTGAAGGACTTTTTCGGGTCGGTGGAACATGCGAAACTGCTCACGCTCGTTGCCCAGAGAATCGCCGACGGTCGGGTATTAGGTCTGATTGAGGCGATGCTCAAGGCCGGGAGTTATGGCCAAGGGCGGTTATTTCCAACCGAGCGCGGGACTCCGCAAGGCGGGGTGGTTTCGCCCTTGCTCAGTAATATTCTTCTGACTCCGTTTGATCAGGAGATGCGGCGCAAGGGATATCAGCTTACACGGTACGCCGACGACTGGGTAGTGACCTGCGAGTCGGCAGCAGAGGCGCGGGCGGCGGTGGCCGCGGCGCTTCGGATTCTGAACGAACTGGGCGTGCAACTGCATCCGCAAAAGACGCGGATAGTTCACGTCCGGCAAGGATTTGAGTTTCTTGGGTACAAGATCAAGCGTGGGCGAGGACAGCTTCGGCTGCCGCCGGGCAAGATCCGCAGTGGTGCCCAGCCCGGGGCGTTATACGCGTATCCCCGGGAGAAATCGATCCGGCACTTCATGGATCAGGTGCGCGCGCTAACCAGGCGGCGCGTGCCGCTGAGGACCGAGGAACTGATCGAGGAACTGAATCCTGTGTTGCGGGGGTGGGGCCATCACTACAAGCGCGCCCACGTTCGAAAGCTCTTTCACCGGCTCGACGGCTGGGTCGTGCGGCGTATTCGCTCGCATCGATACCGGCGATGGCGGAACGGTGGCTGGCGACAGTTGCCGGAAACCAAGCTGTACGGAGAGTACGGGCTTGTGAACCTTGTTCATTTGATTCCTTCGATTGCATCTCGCAAGAGAGAGTCTTCGTGAAAGCTGCATGCGGGAAAACTGCACGTGCAGTTTGAGCGGCGGACGGTGGCCAGCGCACCCGCGCGCCACCTCCGACCCGACA
>Ga0187861_10004849_pt1 | contig 11047 bp, 7 predicted proteins | sample June2016WEW_10_1_3_FD_132986 | JGI IMG/M metagenome (GOLD analysis project Ga0187861, IMG submission 132986) | Peatland microbial communities from SPRUCE experiment site at the Marcell Experimental Forest, Minnesota, USA - June2016WEW_10_100 | ecosystem: Environmental > Terrestrial > Soil >...
ACGCCTTCCGGGCGAGCCGCCGCCCACGCTGCTCGACTATTTTCCGCGCGACTTTCTGATGTTCATCGACGAGTCGCACCAGACGGTGCCGCAGCTCCACGGCATGTATCACGGCGACCGCTCGCGCAAGCAGACGCTGGTGGAATACGGATTCCGCATGCCCTCGGCGCTCGACAACCGTCCGCTTACTTTCGAAGAGTTCGAGCATCGCACTAACCAGATCGTCTATGTCTCGGCTACGCCTGGCCCTTACGAACTTACTAAGTCGGCCGGTGTGGTCGTCGAACAGATCATTCGCCCGACCGGCTTGATTGATCCGCCTGTCGAGATACGTCCGGTCAAAGGACAGATCGACGACCTGCTGCACATGATCCGCGACCGCGTCGCGCGCAACGAGCGCGTGCTGGTGACCACGCTGACCAAGCGCATGTCCGAGGACCTGGCCGAGTATTACAGTGAGGTCGGGGTGAAGTGCCGTTACATGCACTCCGAAATCGAAACGCTGGAGCGGGTGAAGATTCTGCGCGACCTGCGCAAAGGCGAGTTCGATGTATTGATCGGCATCAATCTTCTGCGCGAAGGCCTCGACCTGCCCGAGGTATCGCTGGTGGCGATTCTCGACGCCGACAAGGAAGGCTTCCTGCGCTCCGCCGGTTCGCTGATCCAGACGATTGGACGCTGCGCCCGCAACCTGAACGGCCGGGCGCTTCTTTATGCGGACCGCATGACCGACTCCATGAAAAAGGCGCTCGACGAAACCAACCGGCGGCGCGCCATCCAGCAGGCCTACAACGACGAAAACGGAATCACCCCTGAGTCCATCGTTCGTCCGCTCGACATGACGCTCGTCGCGATCGTCGGCGCCGACTATACCGATCTGACCGGGCCCGAAGCCGAAGGCATTCCTGATCTAAAATCGCAGGAAGAATTGGACGCTTACATTGGAAAGTTAGAAAGCGATATGCGGGAAGCGGCCAAGCGATTTGAGTTTGAGAAGGCGGCCAAGCTGCGGGATACGATTAAAGAACTCAGAACGAAGGAATTCCTGATCGCGTAAACTTCTGAGGGTGAGACAAACCAAAGTCAAATTCCCCACCCTAACGTCGAAAAGCACGACGTTAGGATGGGGCACCCTCGACAGTAATATGGATGCGAAAGCCGGGCCAACCGGCGACTCCCGCACTTCAGGGATTGGGTGGGAGCGCGTTTAGTCCTATTGCGAGTTGGCCAGCGTGGGCACGACCGCAGTGTCCACGGTTGTGGGGTCGTCTCTCAACTTGAGGTACAGTGTCTTTCCTTTCAGTGGCGGGATGACAAGTGTAGCTTCGGCAAAGCCATCGGGAACCGTGACCGAGTTGGCAAAGTCGGGATCTGTGCTCACCTCGTCAATCAAAAAGAGTTTGTCTCCGCTCAGCGTGCATTGCCGTTCCCGTCCGGGCACGCAACGCACACCTTTGAGAGCGGGGACACGCACTAAATTAATGAGCGGCTGCCAGTCTCCTTCAACGCCGTCCGCTGTCACCGGACGGAACTTCAGGGGCCCGAAGGCCGAAGGGCCAAGAAGCTTCATGGGATCAAGCACGGCAAAGACCGTCCTGGAATCCTGCAGCGTAAGATTGCCGTCTTTGAAACTCAGGAGGACGCGAAACGACTCGTCGGAGGTTGCGACCTCAACCTTTTCAGTCGGGGGAAATGCCTCAGGCACCTGAGTCTTGAGGAAGAAATTGAGGCGTGCCTCCTGCGGCAATTCATCGGGGCCGCCGAGCCGCACCAGGGATGGGGGAGCCGTCTGATCGTATTGCACGCTCTTGCTTATCACGGTCACGCTGGGGCGAGGCGGTTCGACTATGGATGTCAGCTCCAGGACGCGGCCGTCCTTCAGCGTGACGTGCAGAGCGATCGGCTCGCCCGGCTTCAGCAGCGCACCGGTTGCAGGCTCCCGGGAGGCGAGATTCAATTCATCCTGCTGATTTTCCCTGGAAAGCGCTTCTGGCTTGAAATGCAGACTGCCGGCGTCGAGTTCCATAACCTGATCCAGACGCGTTCCCCTCAGCACGCCTTCAGAATCGCCGGCATGGATGGTAAACCCGTCGAATCGGGCCGCTTCCGCATAGGTGTGGAGGAGGACCTCATCGGCTTCGCGCAAGCCGAACTTTTTCACGGTCATGGTCAACAATCCGGCAGACGATTCTTGCAGGCCGACTTGCACTTCGAGTTCGTCGGCTTTGGCAATCTTCCACTCCGCCGCCAGGAGCTTGCCACGGTCGTCGCGCAGCATCACTTCGCTTACGCAGCAGGCATCCGCGGCCTGCAGGTGGAGAGTATCCTCCCTACCCACGATGAGCGCGCTGGCATCTTTCGAGGCAACAATCCACTGCGCCGGACGCGAACTGCGGAGACGGAACCGCGGCCCCTCGAAGGGCCGGAAGCCCCAGACTCCCCGCAGAATCCCGGCCTCTTCCCCGTCAGAGGCATTGGCTTGCATCGCCTGGGTGTCAACCAGGAATCCGCCGTGCGCCGGATCAGCCTGCGCCGGAAGATCAATGCCCGAGCCAGATTTGGTCTCCACGTGAAGCACAAAGTTGTGTCCCAATTCGGTTGCGAAGGCCAGGGGAGCACCGTCCACCGGCAGCACGAGGGCAGGCTTATCCGCGCAGAAAACCTGGGCCGGGTCCACGGCCCGGAGCGGAGGCAACGGCGCCGGGCGAACCGGCGGCAAAGCGATGACCAACACCGATTTGGGGTTGCGAAAAGACGGAGGACTATTCAGACGCAGATTGAGTTCGTCCTGTCCGGGCAATGCCAGCGCTGGGATGTACTGGTACTGCGCGGTATGCGTCGTGCTCAGAATCCGGGCTACATCCACCACCGCGCCAATGTAGGGGCTGTAGTATCCGCCGCGGGCTGTGGGTGTGGAACTGATCTGGGACAGCAGATCGGTCGAAACTCCCGAGGTCAGAGAAGCAACGATGGTCTGAGTGTGGGCGTCGTCCAGCACGAGTTGATCGGAATTCTGGGTAAGACATGGCACCTGCTGGGCGCTCGGCTTGTCGAAGCACTGTTGGTCAAGGCGGATATTCAAGCTGCGCGCCAACAGTGTGGTTCGAGCTTTCAGTTGCTCCGGATCAGCCACGGAACTCTCGCGAACCACATCCAGATACTTTTCCAAGCGGGCCCGATCGAGGCTGGCTTGCTCAAGGTCCTGGGCAGCGCGCACAAAGGCCCCTGGCTTGCCGCGAACCGTATGCCGCAGCGTGCTGAAGGCTCCCCCTGTTTCTGGGGCAAGCAGCACGAGGGCTTCCTCGGCCCCCGGGGGCACGGTTACGTAAACGCCTTCCTCGTGCACCGGTCTGCTCCATGCCTCGACCCGGGTAAACCAGGAATCCGGCGGAGGGTTGGTGGCTCCTCGCAGAAAAGCAACAACCATCAGGTAATGCACCGATTGAGTGTCGGGCAGATCCGGATGCACCCAGAGCCGGTCGCCCGCCTGCAGGCTGGGCACCTCGGAAATGGGCAGCGTCTTGCCCTCACGTTGCACGCGCACTTCGACCTTCGGGCCGACCAGATCGAAAGCGGCCGTCTCGGCCCGCGCAAAGCCCGCCAGCATCAGCAACCAGGCGGTTAAGACAACAGGAACCGCCAATCGGCTGCTTCGGAAGTATGGAACGAGTCCGGACAAATGCCTTAGTCCCCACCAAATTCGCATCTTGGAGTCCACCGCGCTCTGATTTCTTCGCGACTGGCAATTACAGTTTAACTCAAACTGTTCCGTAGCTTTCTGGATGACTGTCCCGCCGGTTCCCGTCTGTCCTGGCGGTTGCCGCGTCCTGCTTTCCTTGAGGGGTGGGATTCCACGGTCGTCTGCCGCTTGGGATTTCTCGCTGATCCTGGAATAGCCCTTTTGTCGCTGGCGGCGTCTGTCGTCCCGAGCAAAGCGAACGATCTAGAGTTCGCGGCGAAATGCAGATCCCTCACTTCGTTCGGGATGACAATTCTTGAGATGCGGATCCCTCCCCCTTCGGCTTCGCTCAGGGTCGGGATGGCAAAGTCTGGCGAGTTGAGAGTTGAAGAACGGGGTCTCACTGCACCTCGGGCTGTTAGCGGATGGGGAGCGCGTACATGAGGCCGCCTTGGATCCAGAGGTTGTTGGCGCCGCGGGGCAGCTTCATCACCGATCCGGAGCCGAGGTCGCGCTCGAACATCTCGCCATAGTTGCCCACGGCTTCGATGACGCGGGCAGCCCAAGCATCGTCGAGTCCGACAAATTGGCCGTAGCCGCGCTGTCCGCCGAGCAGACGCCGGATCACTTCATCGTCGCTGTTTTTCATTTCGGCGAGATTGGCCTGCGTTACTCCGCTCTCCTCGGCTTGGATCAAAGCTTCGACGGTCCAGTTGACAATGGTGGCCCATTGCGGATCGTCGAGGTTATAAGTGGGCGCCAACGGGTCTTTGCCGACGACGTCCGGCAGAATTTCAAAATTCTTTGCCATGCTCTTAAAGGCGATTCGCTCATAGGCTAGTTGCGAGACGTCGGCAGTGATGGCGGCGCAGTTGCTGCGGGTGATGAATGCCGCTTCCATCTCGCCTTCTTCCTGGAAGGGATGGGGCAGCCACTTGATCTTCTCGCGCTTCATGTAACTCTCGATCTGGGTCTCGATCTCGGTGCTGCCGAGGAAACAGGTTACCTTGCCGGCAAGATCCTTCGGGGAAGCGATTCCCATGGTCTTATTCACGAGAAAGCCCTGATAGTCATAGAAAATGGGGCGCGCGAAGCCGAAGCCCGTATTGGCTGTATCAATGAGATTGGGAGATCCTGTGGCAAGAAGCGCGATCTCGCCGGATTTGAGGGCTTTCAGGGCGTCCTGCTCGTCGCGAAAGGACACGACGGTGAATTTGGCTTTTGGCCCGAGCACGGCTACGGCCACTGCCTTACAGATATCCAAGTCGAGCGCGGAGTGATTGCCATGCGCGTCGCGAGTGGAATATTCGGGCTCTTCGATGTTGATTCCGCAGGGGAGGGAACCAGCGGCTTTGATTCGATCGAGTGTGGCTCCGGCGTGGGCCGTCGCGGTTGTTCCGATGATTAGCCATGCAATGGAAAATAGGAGTGCGGAAAATCTGTTCATGCGGGTCCTGTTCCTTGCAAACACCAAGAGGTAACATGCGAGTAAGAATGCGGCGGCCGGAAAGAAAATCCGGCCGCCGCGAAAGTGGTTGCTAGTTGTTCGGCCAGCCGCCGTGTGCCGGTACACCCGGATTGGTTTCTGGACGAGGATTGACGTCCGCTGGGGCGGGGTCGATCAATACGCCGTCGACGATATCGGTCGGGTTGATCTGCAGGACGCGGCAACCTTGACCATTGAAGTGGGGCAGGCTCAGAACCTGAGCAGGCGGAATCACCGCGTACTGGGCTGGCAAGGGCGGCGCTGCACCTGTTAAGCGGGCATTGTCAAACGCAGTGAAGAGGTCGCCGACGCCAGGAGTGGCGCCGTCGGAGGGACCCAGGTACTTCTGGCCGTATGTCTTCTCGCCCAGAGCGCGTGCCGAGGCTTCGTCGGGAAGATCGGCAAGCGGAGTTAGGTTGAAGAGCTCGTCAATAAGCTTGATGATCGAGCCATGCTCAGTGGCTTCATGGGAGATTCCGTGGACGACGCTGTAAGGCGAGATCACGATCGCTGGAATGCGCGGACCCTGATCCAGAGCGACTCCAAGCGGATCCCAAGAACGAATCTGTGGCTGCGTGTGATCGTAGAGGCCATCGGTTTCATCGTACGTGATGATAATGGCGCTCTGCGGCCAATACGGGCTGTTTGCGATCGCGTTGATCGAGTCGGCCAGCATGGCCTCGCTGATCTGTGCGTCGGAGTAGCCAGGGTGGTCGTCATTGCCGGGGAAATTGGCTTGGACCGCCGGGCTGGGTGAACGAGGAGTCAGGCTATCGTTGTTGCCATACCCTCCGCGGACATAGAAGACACCACCTGCCGAGGGCAGCGCGTTGGCGTTGACCGCAGTATAGAAATCGTAGAGGCCCTTCAGGTGCGAATGGGTTTCGCTCAGGTTGTTGGCCTCGTAGCCGAAGTATTGCGGGCCATTGTGATGGGCGACGTAGTTGTAATTGGATGCGGGTTTGCCGGCGCCATCGGTCGGCTCCCAATCATAGCCTTCCTGGAACCAGCCCCAATTGACCGGCCCATCCGGGCTGCCGGCGATCTTCTTGATGTCTTTCTGGATATCCAGGAGATCGAACGCCGGGTTCATATCGTTGGCCGTGATGTTTTCAATCTGGTTTCCCATAAAGGAGAGCGGCAAACTGGCAAACGTCAGATTAGAAGACGGATTGGTGCTCGGAGCGCCCCCGCCCTCAGTGGGCTGCCTTTCACCCGGAGGGGTAAAGACGTCCAGAGCGGATCCCCAGAAGGGTTGTGGATCGCCGACAACGGGCAGTTGCGCGCCTGTCTTGTTGTAATTGAGGCCCAGCTCGGGATGCTTGATCCACTGCGTCACCCCCGACTGGCCAGAGATCATGGCGATGGCGTTTGGCGTCGAAGGCCCGATCACGGTGTCAAAGAAGTTATCGAAAAGCGTGAAGCGATCCGCGTAGTTCCAAACAAACGGAACGGTATCGCAGTCCACATGGCTCATGACCAGCTCGCCCATTTGCTGCTGCATCTCGGTCGGCGCCGGTCCGGTATAGGTCAGTCCATCGGGACTCAGTGTCCCAGAGAGGCCTTCCTCGTCCCAGGCATAGCGATTATTCTGGGCGACGTTACTCGCATTCAGATTCAACTTGACGTCTATGCCGGAGTGGGAGTGATCAACCGATTCCGTGTCCTCCGGATAGAGGAGCACCGTCTTGCCATGGACGGTGGTGACCGACTGAGGAATCTTGAAGGGGGAGATGGTACCAACCGAGCCGTCCTTCAAGACGAGCGGCTGAACAAAACCAGGCGTCTGCGCGGCGGGCTGAGAGAACAGACCCCGAGCCCCGGGGTAGGTGCCGAAGTAGAAGTCAAAGGACCGGTTCTCCTGGAAGAGAACGAAGACGTACTTGATGTTCTGGCGGAGCAGAGCGAGTTTCTGAGCATGGGTGAGATTAGGCGCATCCTCCACGCTAAGCGTGTAGCGGGCGACTTCAGCGCTTGACCTCGGTGCGATTTCGACAACTTTCTTCTGGCCGGCAACCCCGTCACTCTTTGGGTTTTGGGCCAGCGCGGTCACTGGGTGCATCATCAACGCAGCCAACATTAGGGAAGCGCAACTTGCCTTTACCCATTCTTTGGTATGCATGTTTTGTTCCTCTCTGTGATCGAAAGCTTTGTGCTCATGCAGTTTTCGCCGGTGCTACCCAATCGCCGCCAGAGCGGGTGGCGATACGGCGAGGAAATATTTCGCAGTCCATCGAATAGCAGAGGCATGTGAATGGGAAGTTAAGCTGGAGTGAAAAGTTGACAAAAATCTGGTGAAAGACAGAGTCCCTTTCCAGCTCGCACTTCGCGAGAAATGTTTATGAAAACAGTTTCGCTTAGTTACTGCCGGCAGCGGCATGGACAGCTTTTTTGCCCGACTCGCGCACCGCAACTGAAAGTTCTTTTTCGATCGAGGAGAAGCGCTGAAAAATTTCGTTAAGCCGCAGCGCCATGTTGCGGATGGTGTCGGCTTCGGCCAGCACGGTGGCGGGCAGTCCGGGCTCGAGGACCAGAAGTTCGGCGTTGCCGAGCACGGTGGTGAGAGCGTTGTTGACGTTGGTTCGCATCTCGAGCATGTAGCGTCCGAGAGTAGCCTCGGTTTGGGCGGCGGCGCAGAGCTTCTCGGCTTCGCGGGCGCCAGACTCGGCTTGGCGGCGGCGGAGAATTTCACGTCCGATGAGGCATGCCATCGGCGGCCAGAGGCCGGGGTCGCGGCGCAACTCGAGAACGGCCCCGTGGATGTTATAGAAATCGAGCGCGGAATCGGAGTGAATCAGGATGGCAGGCTTGCCGGCGGCGGCGAGCGACTGCTTCAGGTCTTTGTTCTTTTTGTCGGATGAGGCGTCGGCAATCGCGAGATCGTAGTGGCTGCCCTCAAGATCGCGAGAGAAGCCCTGGTCGAGCACGATGAATTCCGGGCCATTGGAATGAGGATCCTGAGGCCAATGCGCGGTAATCTCGCGCGAGAAGGCGGGATCGCTGGCAAGGATCAGGACGGTCGGGCGATTGATGCTCATCGTCGCTTTCTGGCTCTGCAAGTTGGCCTCTGACTCGGTGGCGTCACAGCGGCTAACGCCGCCGTTGATGTTGCGTCACTTGCGGCGCAATTAAAGCCGTGCCCCTTCAAAAACAAAGTCAAACCCTGAGTTTTTCAGCAGCCTGTGAAGCCGTGTTCTTCCCAATACTCGCTTGAATCAAAGTTCTTCAGCAGCCTGCCAAGGGGCTCAGAAATTACTTTTGCGTTCTGGCGCCGGATTTTCCGGAAGCGGCGGCGGCGCTCGCGATCAGCGGATTCGTGCGCGCCCCGTTCTGGAGCGCGTCGTCGACGGAGGCTCGGAGATCGACCAGCATGCGCAACGGCTGGCCGGAGGAATATTCGGCGTGGAACATGACTTTCCAGGATTGGCAGATCATGCGCAGACGGCCGGTCGGTTCCTCGGAGGAAAATTGCGCGCGGCGGCAATCGATGGTGGTGATGCCGCGGCGCTCGAGTTCGCGCAAGCCATCCTGGATGGCGTTCAGATCGTCGTGCATGAGCCGGAAAAATATCCGCCGGATCATGAAGCTGAAACGGGCAAAGGCCACCATGGCCGAGGGGTCGAAGTAGCGGGCCGAGTTTTCAGTCTTGAGTTTGCGCCCTTGCTCGAGCGTGCCGCTGTGCAGCAGTTCGCTGAGGCGGCGGCAACGCGACGCCGACTGCATGACGGTCTCAAGCGAACTCAACCAGCCGGGGAGCTTCGGCTGCAGCGGCCCGAGCGCGGGCTCCAGCACCTGGGCGACGTAATCAAGGTCCACGTCCGCGTCTTCCAGGCCCGAGGGCGCGCACAGCGAAAAATACTGGACGAGCAGGAAATCGGTCTTGTCGCGGTCACTGGCCGACTTCGCGGTCTTCCGCAGGTGATGCACGAGAAGATGGCGCAGCACGGTTTCGCACGCCAGAGGCGTGGTCTGCAGAAACTGGCGTAACTGGTGCACCTGGATCAGCGCGTCAACCTGCTGGAACCAAGCTTCGGCGTGCTCGGCCGACTCGGGCGAGGGCGAGAAGCCCTCGTCGACGGGGCAGGCGGAAACCTCAATCACAAATTCACGCACCAGAGCAGCGTAAACGGGCTGCAGGGCACACAGCGTGGCTCCCTGCTCTTCGAAGGAAGGTTGAAACGAAGGTTGGGTGGATGTAGTCATGATTTCACAATCCAATTGGGAACATGTTTCAGGAAGCGGACAGCAACCGCTGTCCGCTCCGGATGATATTGCACCGCGACCACGGAGGCTTCGGCGCGAAGCGAGCCGTCGTTGCTTTCAACCAGAACGCGATCGGCGAATTCCAGAGGACGGTCGACCACAAACAAAACTTCACGGGGCGTGCCGAACTCGATAACGGTCTCCTGAAGAAAAACGTTCTCGTTTTTGTGGGCGCTGGCGCCGTCGTTGCCATTGCCATTGCCGCTGCCCGTGGCGCATTTGAGCTTGATGGGAATCCGCACCGGCGTGGCTTCGGGAAAGAACCTGGCCAGGCGGCTTACGATGTCTGGTTCAAGAGCGCGAGCAGTTGCCTGGTTGGGCACGGGAACCTCAATCCCGGGGGAGTTGGAGCAGGCGAGTCTCCCCTCTCCCCGGTTTGGAAGAGCTTGCGAGGAGACTCGTTTTGCCTTATCGGCATTCCGTTGTGCACGAGTTACACCAAACGCTTGAAGGTCATGCCCTTTGGAGCAAGTGAAGGAAGGGCAAGAAGTTAACGGCGTTGGGTGGGGTTAGAACAGGTTAATTCTTCAGGGCGTGAGGGAAGTGCGTCTCAGAATGGCACAACTGTCTCAGTTCGAAGGCCGAAACGAACGGCTAAGCTGCGAAGAAAGGCGATGACCACCAAGGGGCACGAAGGACCACGAAGGAAAGACACATCTCAAACCACACCACAGATCAATAACCTAAGATCAATAACCTAAGGTCAATAACCCACCCGGTGCAGCGCGGCCACCATCGCCGCGGCCATGAGGCAGTAGATGCCGAAGAGATACCAGCGTCCGCCTTCAAGCCACTGGGTAAGCCATTTCAAAGCCAGAAGACCGGCAAAGAAGGCGAAGCCCGCGCCAAGGAGACTTGGGAGTACCGCTGCGGCTAAGTACGGTGTGTTGCTGGTTCGCTCTGCCTGGAGGAGACGCATCGCTTCGCGGGCGACCACGGGAGGAGTTAGAACCACCGCCAATGCAAAGCTAAAAGTCTCCGCTCGGGACTTGGCCACGCCTGCCAGCATGCCAGTGGAGATGGTTGCGCCAGAGCGCGAAAAGCCGCGGAATGGCAGGCACAGGCCCTGGACGACACCGATGAGACTGGCCTGCCGCACGTTCAGCTCGCTTGTTTCGGCCAGACTTCCGGCCGGGTTCCGCTTCTCGACAATGCCGGCGATCAAGATCAGGGCTCCAGCGGCGGCGAGAGCGGGAGCGATCAGTTCGAGATGGCTGAACAGATCTTCAATTTGAGCATTCGGTACGTTCCGAAAAAAGGTCTTTTCGATGATCTTGATGCAGCCTTCGCCGACGATTCCTGTGAGCACAGTTGCCAGGATGACAAGGCCGGCGGATTTCTTGAAAGCAGCCGAGGTTTGGAAACATGTGCTTCGCCAACGCCGCCAGAAGTACACGATCACGGCAAACATCGTGCCGGTGTGCAGCATGACCAGAAGCAGGGTCATGGGCGGCGACGATGGATCAAGGCCCATCAGCTTCTCGGCCACGATCACATGGGCTGAACTCGATACGGGTAACAGTTCCGCGAAACCTTGCACGATGGCAAGGATGATGACGTGCAGGAGTGACATGCGCGGATTCTATAGCAAATCCAGAGTTGCCGTGACCGCAGGCAGG
>Ga0187861_10004852_pt1 | contig 11045 bp, 9 predicted proteins | sample June2016WEW_10_1_3_FD_132986 | JGI IMG/M metagenome (GOLD analysis project Ga0187861, IMG submission 132986) | Peatland microbial communities from SPRUCE experiment site at the Marcell Experimental Forest, Minnesota, USA - June2016WEW_10_100 | ecosystem: Environmental > Terrestrial > Soil >...
GCTCCGCCACCACGCCCTCGATCGAGGCATGGCGCAGCAAACCCTCCAATCGCTCCCTGACTGCCGGTAGTATCATTCCCCGATTTTTCTTTTTTCTCTTACCAGGTCTTCCATTCCATCCTGTAGCCGCAAGCAGTCTTCAGTTCTAAGTCTCAAGTTTTTAGTCTGGCGTCTTCCTCTGTGACCTCTGTGTTCCTCCCTCTGTGAACTCTGCGCAAATTTCTCTTGGTTTTGTCATCCCGACCGAAGCGACCCGATTTTCTCTCCCGCGCCGCATTCTGGCGCGTCGGGCCGCGTAGTGGAGGGATCGCGGCACAATCATCGGGTCTTGCCTCCTTCCTCGATTTTCGAATTTCGCTTTTCGAATCCTACCCCCTGATCGCTGATATCTGATCGCTGATATATTTGTTGCTTCACTCAAAACTGAGAACTGACAACTTAGAACTTGGCCCCCGTCTCCCGGATCTTCCTCAAAATCTCCGACGTCGAATATCCTTCCACCACCTCCACGCGCACAACCTTTCCTCCCGCCGCTTCCACTTCTTCGCGTCCCACTATTTGATTCCCCGGCCAATCCTCGCCCTTTACCAGTATGTCCGGCAGCAGCGCCGCGATCACCCGCTGTGGCGTCGGTTCCTCAAAAATCAGCACCGCGTCCACGCATTCCAGGCTCGCCAGAATTTCCGCGCGCTCCTCCGCCGGGAACACCGGTCGCCCCGGCCCCTTCAACTTCCGCACGCCTTCGTCGCTGTTGATACCCACAATCAGCGCATCACCCAACGCGCGCGCCGTTTCCAGGCTTTCGATGTGCCCCGGATGCAGCAGGTCGAAACACCCGTTCGTAAACACCACGCGCTTGCCGTTGCGTTTCTCCCTGCCAAACCGCAAAATGATTTCTTCAAGTGTCAGGACCGCTGGATGCAAAGGCTCACCATGCTCGCTCAACTACGTTGCTGCAGTTCGTTGCGCAAACTGTTAGTTTATCACGCTCTTTCGCGCCCTCGCTCCCGGAGGCGGCCCTCGACATGAAACATAAAAAAGCCCTTCTCGCTGCCACAGGTGTTCTGCTTATCCTCGTCGGCACGGCCCTCAGCCTCTATTCCGCGCGCGGCTTTACCGTACGCCACTACCTCGTGAACGCCGGCTCCTGCCCGCTCACCATGGACATCGTCCAGAAATCCGGCCTCGCCGAAGATCCCCAGCGCGGCGCCGTCATTCTCTTTCACGGCCTGGCCGCCAACAAAATCATCATGTCCTACCTTGCGCGCAGCTTCGCGGCGCAAGGCCTCACTGTCTACGTCCCCGATCTTCCCGGCCACGGCCGTTCCAATGGCCCCTTCTCTCCCGACGCGGCCGAATCCTGCGCGAGTTCCTTCGTGCGCGGCCTCGCCGCACGCGGCTTGGTTCTTCCGGACCACACCATCCTCGTGGGCCACTCCATGGGTGGCGCCATCGCGTTGCGTCTCGCGCCCAAGTTTCGCCCCGCAGGCGTTATCGCCATTTCCCCCGCACCCATGCAGACCGCCCATGGCGTCTCCGCTGAAAACCTCCTCTACCTCAACCCTCCGCCGCTCCAGCCCAATACGCTCATCCTCGTCGGCCAGTATGAATTCCCAAGCCTGGTCGGGAACGCCGCCGATCTTGCCGCCTCGCGCGCTGATCCCACCGTCGAATTCGCCGCGATGCCCGGCAACTCCCACGTCAGCGTCCTTTTCTCCCCCAGCGTCGCGGCAAGAATCCAGGACTGGACCGCCCGCATCCTCCATCTTCCCAGCGGCGCTGTCATTCCTTCCCGGGCCAACGTTCTTGGCTGCCTTCTCGGCCTCTGCGGCGTCGTTTTCCTTGCTGGCCCCTTTCTCCGCGAAACATTTGGCAGCGAAGTTCCCGCAGCGCCGCGCTCCACGGCCCTTCCATCCCTTCCGCGACTCTTTCTCGAATTCACCGGCGTCTCGCTCGCCGTGGTTTTTCTGCTCCGCCATTGGATGCCGCTTCGCCCCTTGCCCCTCTACCAGGGCAACTATCTCGCCAGCTTTTTCCTCCTTGCGGGGCTTGCCCTGCTCCTGCTTCATCCCCGCCTCGCCCTGTCGCGATTCTCCGCCAAGCCGCTCACGCTTCTCTCTGCGGCATTTGCCGCCTTCCTTCTCCATTTCCTCATTACCGGCTGGTTCGACCTTACTTTCTCCTACGCCTGGCTCACCCTCCATCGCTGGACGCGCTTCCCCGTTTTCTTCCTCGCCGTCTTCCTCTTTTTCTACGCCCTCGAGGCCCTTCTCGGCCCTGCCTCTGACGTCCGGCCAGCCCGCCGCCTTTTTCTTTCGCTGATGCTCCTTGCTATTGCCTGGCTCGCCCTGGTCGGCGGGGTCTTCTATCTCCAAAGCGGCGAAATCCTGCTGGTTCTCCTCGCTCCGTATTTCGTCCTTGTCCTGTTCCTCATCCGCATGGGTGCTCAATTGGTGCGTCACCAGACCGCCTCTCCGGCAGCCGCCGCCCTGTTCGGTGCTATACTCCTTGCAGGTTTTTGCCTGGTGCTCTTTCCGTTGTCCTAGTGCCGTTCCAACTATTTCGGCCAAATGACGGTCCAAGCATCTGACGCGAACACGGAGAGAGTATTCTCGAAGGGATTTGTTGGAACAAGTTGGAACGGCACTAGGAGCTACCAGCAGCCCGGCATTTTTGCTATCCTCCCCGCGCTGGAGACGGATACTTAAGTTTTTTTGGCGTGCCTTTTGTGGATTGACGGATGTCTGAAATTGTCATTGTCGGCGGTGGGCCTTCCGGCGCGATGTGCGGAGAGCAACTTGCGCGCGCCGGCCATTCCGTCCAAATCTTCGATGAACATCTCGCCTGGGAGAAGCCCTGCGGGGGAGGTCTCACCTACAAAGCGACGCAGTGCTACCCGTTCCTACTGGATAATGCGCACCCCAAAAAGCTTGTTCACAACATCGAAATCATCAGCGCCGAAAATCATCGCGCCAAGCTCGATCTTCAGCATCCCATCGTCATCTACTCACGCACCGTCCTGAATGGCCTGCTCCTCGATCGTGCTCGCGAGGCCGGCTGTCAGGTTCACCGCTCCCGCGTCCACGAAGTGGATACCGCCTCCGACAAGCCGCGCTACTCCATTGATGGCCAGTGGCGCGCCGCCGATTTCCTGGTCTTGGCCGCCGGCGCTCGCAACCAGTTTCTCCCCGGCACGCGTCCGCTGCAGCGTGATGAGCTGGAAATGACCCAGGGCTACTTTGTCCCACAGACCTCCGAGGAAATCATCATCAAGTTTCTCCCCGATTTCGAGGGCTACATCTGGTCCTTCCCCCGCGCCGACCATCTCTCCCTTGGTATCTGCGGCAGCATGAGCGCCCACACCAGCAGCGAACTCCGCGCGCATCTCCATACCTTTGCGGCCTCCGAGAGATTTGCCACCGAAACCGCTAAGTTCTACAGCCACGTGCTGCCCTCGCCGCAGGTGCGCACCTTCTCCGATCGCCGCGTCATCGGCGGGAACTGGGCGCTCATCGGCGACGCCGCCGCCTGGGTTGATCCCCTCACCGGCGAAGGCCTTTTCTATGCTATGCGCTCCGGCGAGCTCCTTGGCAAATCCCTCGCCGAAGGCTGCCCCGAAAAATATCCCGCGCGCGTCAAAGCCTCCTTCTCCGCGGAACTTGAGTTCGCCGCGCGCATCGTTCGCCGCTTCTATCGCGGATCGTTCCTCGGCTGCTCCGTCACCACGCGCATGGTGCAATTCCTGCAGCGCAACGCCGTCTTCCGCCAGCTCCTCTCCGACCTTTTCTGCGGCACACAGGACTACACCACGCTCAAGCAGCGCCTCCTCGGCCATCTCGGCGGCACGCTCAGCCAGTTCGTCACCAGCGTCCTCAATTTCGATCGTCCCGCCTCTAAACTCCCCACCGCCACTCCCGCCGCCGATTAGCGCCTTCCCACTCCTGTAGCTCAGGCCTTCAGGCCTGAGGCCTGCCCTCGATTTCCGCGCTGACTGACTCCTCAGTCTTCTCTTCTCCTTTCTTCTCCTGTCTCTGCGAATCTCTGCGATCTCAGCGCCTCCGCGTTATCTTTGATTCTTCCTTTCAAAACGACGCACGCCCGCCACAAAGGAAATCGGCGCTTCCCCCAAACCGCCAACTGCTTCAATATGTTATTTGGAAAAAATGAGCGCGCCTATTCCAGCACTTTGCGGATGCGCTCAAACGCCCAGTCAATCTCTTCGCGCTGGATCACCAGCGGCGGCGCGATCCGGATGATATGGCTGTGCGTTTCCTTGCACAGGAGGCCCTCTTCCTTCAGCACCTCACAGTATTTTCTCGCCTCGGTCCTCAGCTCGATCCCGATCCACAGCCCGCGCCCGCGCACTTCTTTCACCACCGGGCTGTGCAACGTCCGCAGCTTCTCCAGGAAATACGCGCCCAGCTCCGCCGACCGCTCCACCAGCTTCTCTTCGATCAGCACGCGTAGCGACGCCCGCGCCACCGCGCACGCCAGTGGATTCCCGCCAAACGTGCTGCCGTGATCGCCCGGCCCGAATACGCCCAGTATCTCCTTCGACGCCAGCACCGCCGACACGGGGTAATACCCGCCGGCCAGCGCCTTCCCGATAATCAGCACATCCGGCCGCATGCCTTCATGCATGTACGCAAATAACTTTCCCGTGCGTCCCAACCCGGACTGAATCTCGTCCACCATCAGCAGCACGCGCTTCTCCCGGCAAATCACTGCCGCCTCGCACAAAAAGCCATCCGGCGGAATCCTGATCCCCGCCTCTCCCTGTATGGGTTCCACCAGGAACGCGCAAGTATTCGGCGTAATCGCCGCGCGCAGAGCCTTCGCATCGCCAAACGGAATGATGCGGAATCCCGGCGTGAACGGCCCGAATCCCTCGCGATACTGCACATCGCTCGAAAAACTCACCACCGTCACGGTCCGCCCGTGAAAATTCCCTTCGCAGACGATAATCTCCGCCTGCCCATCCGCAATTCCCTTTTTCGTGTAGCCCCACTTCCGCGCTGCCTTCACCGCCGTTTCCACGGCCTCCGCGCCCGAATTCATCGGCAGCGTCATGTCCATGCCGGTCAGGTCGTGCAGCTCCTTGTACAGCAGCGGCAATTGCGCGTTGCGAAACGCCCGCGACGTCAGCGTCACCTTCTTCGCTTGCTCCACCAGCGCTTCTAGAATCCGCGGGTGGCAATGCCCCTGGTTCACCGCCGAATACGCCGCCAGGCAGTCCAGGTAACGCTTCCCTTCCACGTCATACACCCACGCTCCCGCCGCGCGCTCAATCACCACGTCCAGCGGGTGGTAGTTGTGCGCTCCGTACGCCTCTTCCAGCGCGATAAGCTCTTTCGTTCCCATCAGTTGATCTTCCGTGATTGGCATGGTCTCACCTTCGTCCACTTCGCGAGCCGCACAAGAACCGCCCGGACCTCGGCCCTCTCAAGGAGCATCCTCGACAAAGCCAATTGACTGTAGCTACCTTACAAGGCCTCCCGCAATTACCTGGGCGGAGGGGCGACACATGCTGCGCGGCAGCACGTCGCGCCGCGCGGAGGGGTCACTCAAATCATGGCACCCGCCCCCTCTTTCCGCAACACCAGTTGCCCCAACGCCAACCTCCATTTTGGCCGCTTTTCCCCCGCCACCGCTTTCTCCTTCCTTATGTAGTGGCCGACCTTCAGGTCGGTTCTGTTTCTGACGCCTTTGCATGGCCCGCCTCCAGCTCATCGTGAACCTCAAAGGGCCTGCCCGCCGCAGGAGGGAGGCGGGCCGCCAATTCAACCACGCATGGACTCAAACTCTAGCCTCCCGGCCGCAACGGCCCGACCACCCCTCCACCTCACACCTGGGTTTGCTTGCTTCGACCCATTCTCCCAAATTGTCATCCCGACCGGAGCGGCCCGATTTTCTCTTCCGCGCCGCATTCTGGCGCGTCGGGCCGCGTAGCGCGTTTTGTGCGCCCCGTGCGCTTCGCCGGGGTGGAGGAATCCCGCCACCCAAGTGTTCATAGCTGATTTGGAGTGCGGCGGCTCGCCGCCGCTTTTGCAACTACAAGCCCCGCCGACAAACTCCAATTCATCCTCCATGTGCTTCGACTCCGCCCGAGCGGGCCGCTCCGAGCGCACTTGATTTTTCGGCATGGACACAACCAGGAACTTTTACCGGCTGCGGCGGTTCAGGAACCACAATCCAAGAAACTTTTCTGCCCCACCCGTCTTGGCTGCAAACTAAAACCATGCGGCTGTGTCGCTGCGCATGACCAACTGCAACGGATGCTTCAACACGAAAACTGTTTCCCACTAACTCGATCATTCAAAGCGTAGACACACTCGCCGCAGCGTTGGGAAAGTAAAAAGGAGATTCCTGTGGCCCTGTCAAAATTATGCCTTTCAACTCTGGCCTGCTGCGCGCTGTTTTCCACCTGCTTGCGGGCTCAGACTGTACCCAACCCGCGCCAGGTCATCACGGAAGCCCGCCAGGCTTATTACAACCTTCCCGCTCAGGGCATGGCCGGGTTTCGATGCAGCGTCACGCCCAACTGGGAGACCCTGCTGCAGGATGCGCGCAAAGAAAATCCCACCGGTGCGGATACGGCGATAAACCTTCTTAAGCAGCTTCGTTTCGTCGTCACTCTCGGAGAGGATGGCAAGGTGAAACTCACCCACAATGAGCTTGCCGGACAGAGCAAACAATCGAATGACGGCCTGGCGCAAATCTATGGCGGCATGGAACAGATGACCTCGGGCTTCTACGATACCTGGTCCCTGTTCATCATCAACTCTCCATTGCCGCAACCTGACAGTAAGTTTCAATTGCAGGCCGGCGGACCCCTCTATCTGCTGGCCTACACGGAGGGCACTGCCGAAATTGCCACCACCCTAAGCAAGGATTTCGCCATCAGCGAGATGAAAGTCACTACCCCGGAGTTCGACAGCGTCATTCATCCTGAATTCACCAAAACGCCGAAGGGCTTTTTGTTGAGCGCGTACACGGCCAGCTACGAAAGCAAGAATCCCGGCGAAGCAACACATCTGCGAGTGCTCATTGACTATCAAGAGATCGATGGCTTGCAGATGCTGCGGAAATTGGGCCTCAGCGGCTCCTACGGCGGCAGCCAGTTCTCCATCGACCTTGCCTTTTCCGATTGCCAGGTAACCAAAAAACCGGCCGTTGCCGCCAGCTCATCGCGCTGAGACCGCTCCGGCAGGCCACGCTTCCGCTTTGTGCAAGGGTGGGTTCTTGGTTTTTCTTCGCTTTAAACTCACAACTCGAAAGCGAATACTTAGGACTCTTCTCCTACTTCTTCGGATATCCCACAGTCTGCGCCAGGACAATCTTCTGCGTGGCCTTCAGCTTCAACGCCTTCCCCAGCGCCTCCCGGTCCACCGACGCCCTCACTACCGTCGCCAGCCCCTCCGACGCGCAATACAAGTACACATTCTGCGCGATAAATCCCGTGTCCGCGCCCGTGAACAGTTCCTTCTCGCCCGCATCTCCCGTCACCTTTGTCAGGTCCGCCACATACACCAGATTCACCGGCACTGTCGCCACGAACGGCTGCGTCCCTGCCAAGTTCCGCAAGTCTTCCTTCGCCACAGGCTCCAGCCGGTTCTTCGACGCGTCATACACAAAGGCCCCGTCCGCTGTCACCACGTAAATCTCAATCTCTTGCCAGTTCATGGCCGAAGGCGCCGTCCTTCTCCCATCCGGACGGTTCACCCCAAATCCCGCCCACAACAAATTCGCCAGCACTTGCGCCGGCAATTTCTCCCCGCTGAATTCCCGCGTGCTTTTCCTCTCCTTCAGCGCCTGCATCAGCGGTCGCCCGCCATCCGTTTGCGGCGCCGGCAAGACCACCGGTTTCAACTCCTGCGCTCCTACCGCCGTCGCCAGTATCCCCGCCAACAACCACACCAATCCTCGCTTCTTCATGGAATCCCTCCCATCCTCCACACCATAGTTCCCTTACACCGCCGCCGCAAGTCCATCCGGCACACGGCCCAGCCCGCCTGCATCCGCTCCTTCAGATCCTTCGCCGACAGGGGGGCCAGAGGTGCTGGCTCAAAGGTACCAGTGCCTACACGGTTTTTCGGTACTGGCCCTCTATTCCCACGGCAGCATGCAAAGTCTAAGATCAACCTAGATGTGGGATTACTTAGCAGTGGTCACCCCGATTCTATCGCTGATTTTCTTGGCAACAGTGTACTTGCGTGCTGCGAAGTGGATGCTGGAGGGGACCACAGAGTTTTAGAAATCCGGGCCAAATCTTCCGACTCAAGAGATACCAACCGCTATGGGAATAGTGCATTTCCGCAGGATTGAACGCCGTCGCACCGCACGCGTAGCGCTCTGTGTGGACCTCATTGTTCACGGGGAGACGGAGAGCAACGGGGCATTTAAGGCCGAGGCGCGAACGCTTTCCGTGAGCAGGCACGGAGGGATGATGGTGCTGGAGCCAGAGGTAGCCATTGGGCAAAAGCTGCTGTTGATTAACACGAACGCCGGGCTGAAGGTGGAGTGCAAGGTGGTGTCGGCGAAGCTTGCACGTGATGGCAAGAGAAATGTCGCATTTGAGTTTACCTCGGCCGACGTCAATTTCTGGAAGATGTGGTTCCCGGCGGCAGGGGCAAAGCCCGCTCGCCGAACGGCGCAAGCGGCCTTTTCGCAGCTTCCCGCGGCAAAGTTGGCACAATAACCGGACATTCCAGCACGACGTAGCGGCAGGTGCACGGTAAGCCGGCCTTGCGCGAGGCCGGGTGCCCCAGGCACGGAGTGTGTGCCTGGGTATTGGGTTCTTTTCTCCTTTCTTCTTAGAACTCAAAACTTATAACTGAATACTTAGAACTCCAAGGCTCGGCTCCCGCTTAAAGTCCCGTATTTCCCCTGCAATTTTTCCTGGATTCTGTCAAAGTATTAGCCCTGCGACCCCCAAAGTGACAATTTTGAAAAGTGTTCAACATTAACCAGACAGCCGGGTCCGCGATCTTCTAGGCTAGACTCCCAACCTTCAGATCGCGGCTCGCTCTGATCAGCAACAAAGAAACGTCCTGTAGATGGAGAAAAGCCGATGCGGATTTTGCTTTACAACCCCGATAACGGCGTCACACGCAATTTCATGCCACATCTCTGGATGTTTCTCCTCCAGGCGCTCACTCCCCCGGGCCACGAAGTCATCTTGATTGACGGCAACGCGCAACCTATGGATGAGGCGGGCATCGCGCGATTCGTCCAGGAACAAAACATCGGACTCGTCGGCATCGGCGCCATGACTCGCATGATCGCCAAGGCCTACCGCGTGGCCGATGCCATCCGCGCCGTTGGCGTACCTGTCGTGATGGGCGGTCCTCACGTTACGGAAGAGGCTGACGAAGCCCTCGGCCGCAACGGCGGCCCGCGCCATGCCGATGCCGTGGCTCTCGGTGAAGCCGATGAAACTTGGCCAAGGATCGTCGCGGATGCCGAACGCGGCCAGCTCAAGGATGTATACGCCCCCGTGGATGACTTCGGCCAGGAGCGTAAACCCACCCTCCAGCAATATCCGGCTATCCCCTGGAACAATATAGATCTCGCCCAGTTTAATTTGGTTCCGAAGATAGCCAAGCGCTCACTCCAGCGCATCGGTGAGGGCTGGGGCACATTTCGCATCATTCCCATTGAGTCGGGCCGCGGCTGTCCTTATGGCTGCGAGTTCTGCACGGTCACCGGCTTCTTTGGCGATTCAATCCGCTTTCGCACCAACGAGAGTGTGGTGAATGAACTGCTCCTCCTGAAAGCCCGCGCGCGAAGCGAACGCGGCCAAATGGCCGTCTTCTTCATTGACGATAATTTCGCTATCAATATCAAACGCACCAAATCGCTCCTGCGCGACATCATCGCCGCAGGCGCCCAGGTGCACTGGGTCGCTCAGATTAGCGCCAATCTTTTGCGCGACACCGAGCTCGTGGACCTCATCGCCGCCTCAGGCGGCAGATGGATTTTCATCGGCATGGAGTCCATCGATCCCGCAAACCTGGCCAGCGTGAACAAGGGCTTCAACAAGCCGGGCGAATACGCCGCCGTGCTCGAAAGGCTTGCCTCGCGCAACGTCTACGCCATCACGTCCTTCATTTTCGGCATGGACAACGACACGCCCGGAGTCGCGGACCGCACGCTGAACGAGATTCGCACCTGGCCGCCGGGGCTCCCCATCTTTGGCTTGCTCACTCCCTTGCCTGCCACCCCGCTTTACAAAAGGCTGCACGCCGCTGGGCGATTGACGCGCCCTAAGCACTGGCAGGAGTTCATACCGTTTGCCATGGCTCACACGCCCCTGAAAATGACCATCGAAGAAGCTCACGCGGAAGTGAAGCAGGGCTGGGCCCATTCCTACAGCCCGGAAGCCATGGCCCACGCCGTAGGTTCGATCGAGGACCAACCGCTGGGCTATCGCATCAACATCTTCATCGCTCGCATGTGTTTCCGGGGAATCTATTTCCATCAGATTGGTGCTTCCGCGTGGCTGAAACTCATCTATCAAAATCGCCGCACCATTTTCGGCCTGCTCCGCGAAGGCTTCTCCACCTGGCTCACCCGCCCCGCTCCAGACGGACGCTCAGCCCTCGCGATGAGCCCAAAGTCAACTCTAGACGCCCCGCCCTCTTAGCCCGAACTTGACTCCGAGGGTTCTTTCTTTCTTAAACTTACAACTGCTAACTTAAAACTCAGAACTTTAACGTCGGGTGCCCCAGGCCTCGAGGGGTGCCTTATCTTTAGATCTCCGCTTCCTGATCGCTGATATCTGGTCGCTGATAACTTTCCCCCGTGTGCCTGGGTCCTGGGGTTCTCTCCTCTTCTCCTCTTCTCCTCTTCTCCTCTTTTCTTTTCTTCTTTCTTCCTAAAACTTAAAACTGACAACCAAAACTAATAACTTTAACGGCCGGTCTCCATCCATTACCCCTTCCCCATGTATTCCCCAGCCACGTTGGCGCAGGCTTCGACAAATTCCTGTTCCGTCTTGGTGAACGTACCAGAAAAATAGCTCTCGATATCCAGTTCAGCCGCCA
>Ga0187861_10004853_pt1 | contig 11044 bp, 9 predicted proteins | sample June2016WEW_10_1_3_FD_132986 | JGI IMG/M metagenome (GOLD analysis project Ga0187861, IMG submission 132986) | Peatland microbial communities from SPRUCE experiment site at the Marcell Experimental Forest, Minnesota, USA - June2016WEW_10_100 | ecosystem: Environmental > Terrestrial > Soil >...
CTCCGCTCTCGGCCGTCTGGACGCGGTAGCCTCTGCACTCGAGCCTTCTTGACAGCAGATCCCGGTTGATCTCGTTGTCATCGACGATCAAGAGCGAACCGACACGATTCCTCATGTTCGTACTGTCATTGTAAGCAGGCTTTCAATCTTGGAAAGCAAGCGCTGGAACTCAATCGGCTTGGTATCGTACTCATCGCATCCGGCTTCGAATGCTCTTTCGCGGTCGCTGACCATGGCGTGCGCCGTGAGCGCAATAATCGGGATATGACGAGTAGCGGATTTGGCTTTAAGACGCCGCGTGGCCTCCCAGCCGTCGATTTCAGGCAGGCTCAAATCCATCAGAATCAAGTCGGGGTGCCAGGCATGCGTTATTTCAAGCCCCTTAAGCCCATCCGCCGCTAGCTCTACTTCATAACCGCAACGCTGCAGGCGGCGTGAGAGCATATCGCGGTTCATCGCGTTATCTTCCACGATCAGAACTTTTGCCGCCACGAATCCCCCTGTCGATTCACTCCGGCGCCGCGATGCGCCATGAAGAATAGGATGTTTCCGTCCTGGCTACAGACTGAGTACGATCTGTGTATCGGCATTTGAGGGGGAAAGTTGAACAAAACCCAAGGTGCTACTGCACTCTAACCTTACAGTCCAGACATCTTGGCGCCGACGCCGGAAGTCCGAACGGAAAATAAATGGAAATCGAGTTTTGCACACACTTCTGCTCAAGACCTGCTTTACATGCCGTGCGCCAAGCGCATCACTCCCCGTCAATGTCGAGATCATGAGAGGCGCATGCAGTCTTAATTGAGGAAGCAGGCTCGATGTGGATTTAGAATGGATCCGCAACGAGGAAGTCGGTTCAAAACACCCTGGGAGCCTGTCCGAGAATCAGGAGGGGTCGCGTTCCGAGCGCCGCGGGGGCAGATGCAAGGCGGTGCGACGCAGGCGATGTCGTTGCATATCGTCAAGGAGTGCCAACGCAGCGGATGCCCGCGCGCCGCCGGAACCCGAAGGGCGCATGTGGGTTGTGGGGCGATCTCCGCGTTGCTCTTCGTCAATGTGGCGCAGGTGGCTCTCACGAGTCTCACCGGAAGGTGGAGTAGTGTCCGGTCAGGGCATGGGACAGCCGCCGATCGACGCATTCATCAGTGAGGATGCGCAGGGCTCGCACCGTCTCAAGCATCGTGAGTTTGCCGGCTTCCGTCAACGTGCCCGGCAGACCTTCCCACTTGCGGTCGTCGAGAAGACGGCCAGCTTGTTGACCCGCAGTCCTTGCTTGAGCCAGCCGAGATACTCCGCGATCAATCGCTCACACTCGTTCTTTTTCATATTGCACAAAGCATAGGTAGGATTGAGCCCGGAAAGCCGATGACATTTCCTGGAACGCCCGCATCTGTTGGTTTCGCCTATTGATCGTAGCGCCGGTCGTTGGAGCTGCGATATCAGCCGTGCGTACTCCGCGCGGGAGCCAATCCAGAACCAGACGATGCCATCATCGACCTTCAATCCCAAAGCTCGGTAGCCGACACCCGCGCGGATGGGAAACACGGGGTTGCGCAGGCCGACGAGCTTGAATTGCAGACCAGGGTGCCCGGGATTATCTTTCCAAATCCTGTGTCTCACCCTCGGCGAGATCCGGAAACAGGAGTCCTTGTTGCGTCGATCCGATCGATCGGGCTATCAATGTCAAGCTGCGCTTCTCGACTTGACCCGCTTGATCTTGCGTAACTCTTCGGTTTCTTTCGCCCGGGCATGATAGAGATCCCACCGAAGCTGCAGGTTCAGCCAGAAGTCAGGCGACATCCCAAAATATCTGGCGAGACGCAGGGCGGTGCTCGGGGTGATTCCGCGCCGCTTTCTCGCCAACTCATTGACCCTCTGGTAGGGCACCAGGATCCCGTCGGCAAGATCACGCTGGGTCAGGCCCATGGGCTTGAGGAACTCTTCAACCAGCATTTCGCCTGGGTGAGTCGGCTCTCGATGTGTCGGTACACGGACCATATGGCAACCCGTTGCCACTCTAATGGTAATCCACAATCTCGACTCGAACCGGCCCGCCAAATTCGGTGACAGGCTCTTTCCCCAATTTCTTCAGGAAAGAATCCACGGTTCGCGTTGGATGGGAATTGAGGAAAAAGCCTGTCACCGAATTCAAGCTGCTCCAGCTTTCTGGCTGCTAACCGCCAAAGCTCTTTCGGGCAGCACCGGCGTGCAGCATTGGTGTCGCGCCCGTGGATGCTGTCTTCGGTTCCTTGGCTTTAAAACTCGCGAATCACCAACGCATGATAGCACGGGTTCCATGCTATAAAGAAACGGATTTGGAGGCATTCATAAGAGCCGTCATAGCTCTACTTTGAAGGCGCGTGAGAGGATGGAGCGCTTGAAGGCGTTCAGTTCGACGTTTGAATCCTCCTGTGGCTTTTTAAGGCTATCGACTTTCGCTTGGAGATCGTCGAGGCAACAATTTCATACTGCTCAGCGATGGGGGCGAGCGGCACCTTGAACGATGATGCGACCGTCTGTGAAGCTCTTCTGTTCGCTGATCTGGTTGTCGGTCCAGCTTGCCGCGTGCAGCTTCGGCAGGACGTATCTACGGCAAGTATCGGCCTCGGTGAGCGTCGTCATTGTCTTGATGTTTGGCTAAATCCTCTTGCGATCCGGAGACGGGGGGAGTTTTCCGGGGAGCATCGCAGCGCGCCCATGATAGCGGAAAAGGACTTTGGGTGTTCGGCAAATGTCGGAATGTGCACAGGTTTTCATGGCATGCGTGCGGTGAAAGTATTTGGCCAAAAAATCGAAGATCAAAGATACAGCCCCCATCCCGCGGCACTAACGTGTCTCGCCTTTGCTTTAACGCGGCCAACCAGGATGATCGGATGGTGAGTTTGGACGATAGCCCGTGCGGGCACGGACGATCACGTTGGGCCGATCGACCGTAACCCGCAGACGCCGGTAGGAACCGCCGTGCTTCTGGTCGGCAGGATAGTAACAGAGCGTGTACTGCAGGCTCAGCTCCTGCGCGACCTGAGAGAAAGCCTCCTGCAGGCTCCCCATGGTTTCAGCACGAAACAGCCTGCCCCCGCTGTGGCTTGTCAGGTCGCGCAGGTAGCGGACGGCGCGGGCGTACAACTCGCCGAACGTGGCATATCCCGGTGGCGGCGGCACAGCGAACCGGTCGGAGAGGCCGTCTTTCCTGGTATCGTATTGAATTGCGTAGACGATCACATCGGATCGTTCAATGTTCGCCAGCGAACCGACCGCATCTACCCGTTGACTTTCGTTATCCACTCCGTCGGTGAAAAGCACCATCGCCTTGCGTCCAGAAATCCGGTCGAGCCTCTCCTTCATCACACTATCTACCGCGTCGTACAGCCAGGTCAGGATCCCCTGGTGCTCCTGGGCTATCGCGGCCCGCAGCACTGGGTGATCGTCCGTGAATCCCGAGTTGTAAGAAATCCTACCGTCAAATGACGCGACCATGAGGCGATCGCCAGGACGCAAGGCATCAACGAATGCGAGCGCGGCCTGCTGCATTTCGCCGGATCTGAAGTGCGTGCTCCCAGAGCTGTCGATCAACAGCGCCACGTTGAAGGGTTCAGAATCCGGGACGAGACGGTCGATTTTCTGCTCCTTTCCATTTTCGAAAACCCTGAAATCGGAGGCCTTCAGGTCGCGGATGCATTTGCCGGCCTTATCCATGACCATCACGGGAACCGTAACCAACGTCACGTTCACCTGGATCGCCTTTTGGCTGGCGGCTGCCACAGAAAATAATGCAATCATCAGAATTGTCGCGCAAAGCGTCATCTTCACTTGTCGCATCTCAATAATTTCAATCCAGTTCGAAATTGGGCACATTCACTCTTTTCGCCATACCTCCACGAATCTGCCGATATTGGTCCGCCGAAAAAAGTGCCTACGCCCGATTTCGCAAGCAAAGTGTCGGTCTCTTTTACACTTTTTGAGACCAGTCATTCTCGAGGTAACTTCTTCATTTTACACCCCTTTCTGATTGGGATGGCCGAATTGGGCCAGAGATTTCTGTCAGAACTCTTTACAGTTTGTCTGTGATCTCCCGGCGGTGGGTCTCGTTTTCTGCGAGTTAGTGACAGACGCTAATACATTGGAATCATTGACAATATCAAGAACGGACGACACTCTGCTTGCCAAGCCCCCATGTTTGGCAGGTAAATTGCACTTATCCAAAGCGGCAGGTAACCCAAACGATTTTGGCATCGCCGCAAATCCCCCCTTCCTGCTGATCATTTCGATTGCTTCGCTTTTTATAAGCGGGAACGAAGATCCGTCGAGTGCGTCCAGAGTATTGAGACGGACATCCGGTTCAGTGAGAAAGACGATGAAAGCCTTTCATAAAATTGCAGCGACGGCACTGGCGCTCGTTCTCCTGCATGCTCCCAGCGCGTCGGCTCTTACCATTATTACCACTTTCATCGGCGGCGATGCCCCTGTCAACGCGGCAGGCGGAGGGAACCTGCTGGAAATCGTCCAGGCAGCGGCTCACATTTGGGAGTCGGCTTATGCCGATACGTTCACCCTTCATTTATACGTCGGATGGGGGGCTGTGGGCGACACGGGGACACACACCCTCATCGACCAAGGCGGGATTCCCAACCGGGAAATCACCGGTACCATCCTGTTCGACAATAGCGGCGCGGTTTCCCTTTATCTGGACCCAACGCCGAATTCCGACGAAGAATACAGGCGCCGGACCGATGAGTCGCAGGATCTCGGCGGTGGCATGGTCAACGTCGCGCGCGTGTACAGCAGTCCGATAGGGGATGCCGCAGGGAGAACCGATCTTCTGTCCGTGGCGCTGCATGAAATCGGGCACGCCTTGGGCATGTGCACCGTGAACAGCGCGTTCATCGCTCAGAGCGGGGATGGTTTCCTCTGGATCGGGGATGATCTCCCTTACGCGGGAACCGTCATTCCGCTGGCTTCCAATAATGCGGGATTTACTTCCCACTTCGATGCGATGGCAGTGGCCTATGGTCCGGTGATGGCCGGGCTCAATTCCGACGAGAGGAGAATCCCGTCGGCACTGGATATTCTGGCCGATGCCCAGGTGAGCAACTTCACCATCCTGAGCCTCGATCCCGGGCAGACCGGCGCAAATGGTGCGCGGGCGCCGCGGGGCAATGTGCGCGTTCTGTCGGTCCGGCTTCCGCAAGATCGATGATGATAGTCTCGATCCGGCGGGCTGCGATCCAAGTTGCCTTCGCTTCCGATTGGGTTCGGAGCATTCCCTTTTCTCAATGCACCTGGCTTTGCCATCGCCGCCTGAGATTGGATTCAAACACCAGGAACACCGCGGGCAAGAGGAACATGGTGTCGCGCGCAAGGGTCAGAGGGGAAATGGGACCGCCGGGACCAAAGCATCCGCAATCCGCATGGATACCGCGCGCGTAGGTGATTGCCAGGATGATGATGAAGAACGACAGCAGCCCCAATGTGCCGACTGCAAAATAGCGAAGTTTCCACCCAACCAGCAGAAGCACGCCCAGCGCAATCTCGACCCATGGAAAGTAGTAGGTGACGGGAATAATTACGCTGTCAGGAAACAACTGATATCCCGTGAGCGCCGCGGCAAATTGAAGCGGATTGTTAAGCTTTATGTAGCCGCTGTACATAAAAATCCCGCCGAGGATAATGCGGCTGAGCCAGTGCAAAATTCGAAATATCATGAGGAACCTCGAGTTCAAATCTCCAACTGATCCTGACGTTCAATCCGAGAATCAATCATACAGAATGCGGGCGTTTTGAACAGCATTATCCGGATTCGGGTCATTTCCGAGTCATCCGACGAATGAGCTTTCTTGCCTCCTCGAAGCCGAGCAGCGCCGTGCCGGGAAAATAGATCGCGGCGAAAACCACCAGTGCGGCAGCGCCTTCGAAGACCGGGATGAGCGTTGCGCGCAGACCTAGGATCGGGTAGATGTGAGGAACCGCAAAACGCGCGGCTAGGACCGTCGTCAAGCCTGCGATGAGTGCGCATCCCCAGAGTCTGATGAAGTACGACCGGCCGATTGGGAGTCTGCCGATTCTCTTTTCCAGCGCGGCGCGCAGCAACAGGTACTCGACCCAGCCGGCGGCACCCGCAGACACGGCCAGTCCCACGGAGCCAAAGACGAGCACCGTGTCATCGCCCTGCGGAGCCGGCAAATGGAGCAAGCCGGTGATCGCCCACCCGATGAGCGGTCGGAGCGGGAATGCGAAGAGCCAGCCAAGCCCGGCAGTCAGCGCCACTCTGATGGTGGCGAAACGAAGCGGCGTCGTGGTGTCGTGCAGGGCGTAGAACGCGGAGTTATATACACGCCCGCGCGTAACGGCGAGCATGCCGACGGTCGCACCGGCGAGGACATACCAGACGTAGGTGCTGTCGGCTTTGCCGAATCGCCCCGTTTGATAGAGCGCGGCGACGAGCAAGCGCCCGATCATAATGAACCCCACGATTGTCGGCACAACGAAGAAGGCGACCTGGCGGACCGCGGCGGCGACGCGTTCTCGCAGGCTCGCTGCGACTTGATCCTGCGACCCGACGGCGCTCGCCATTTGCGGCAGCTCCGCTGCTGCGACCGACATGCCGAAGAGACTGACCGGCAGAAGATAGATCGTCTGCGCATAGCCGAGAACCGAAACGGCGCCCGTGCCGTTGCGCAGGTAGCTTGCGATCAATTGGTCCACGTAAGCACTGATCTGCACCACACCCCGGCTCAATACAGCAGGCCCTGTAGTTCGCAGGATCGTCCTGACAGGCGCCAGCGAAGTATCGAGCGAAAACCGCAGACCGCGCGCATATCGAAAGACGAACGGCGCCTGGACTGCAAATTGGAGAAACGACCCGATGACGGTACCCCAGGCGAGGGCGACGCTCAGAGAGATTTGAGTCAGGCGGCTGCCGAAGACAACCATGGTGGCGATCATGGCCGCGTTCCAGAGCACGGGTGCGACATAGGAAAGGAAAAACTTGCGGTGGCTGTTTAGAATTCCCAAACACCAGGCGCTCAGCACCAGAATGCCGATGCCGGGGAACAGGATGCGCACGATCCGAATGGTGAGCTGCCTTGCCTCGCCGCTGAATCCGGGAACGATGATGTCGACGATCCAGGATGTCACGCTCACGCCGAGCACGACCAAAACGCTGACGAACAGAGCCAGGATCGAGGCGATGGCGCCCGCCACGCGTCCCGCCAGCTCTTCGTCTCCCTGTGCAAGCAATTTAGCGTAGACCGGAATGAAAGATGCGGAGAGCACACCCTCGCCAAACAGGTTTTGCAGAAAATTGGGAATGCGGAGGCCGGCGCGGAAGACGCCCGCCGCCATCGACGTGCCGCCGAAATAGTAGGCGAAAACACGCTCGCGGATCAGGCCGGCGATTCGGCTGAGGAGAATCCCGGCGGCAACAAGAACGGCAAATCGGGAGGAAGATTCCCGGCGGCTCTGCACGGTCAGTCCCTCTTCCTAATCACGGGTTTTGTCGTGAAACAGCATACTGCTGCTGACGGCCTGTCTGGGCATACTCGGGCTTTCGATTGACAGGTTCAGTGCCTGGCCGCCAGTCGCCTGGAAATAGCCGAGTTCAAACGCATAGGTACCTGCGCTCAAAACCACCTGGCCGCTTTTTTCTGATGCCGCGTGGGGCCCATCGTGATTTACCACCATGGCTCCGCCGATGCGCAGCCAGCTGCCGTCATCGCTGGAAATCGTGAAGGTGTAAGTTCCGCCTTTGGGAATCCGGATGTAGCCTGCAAACCGGAGCGCGTAGTATTCAGGGCGCTGCCGCGCAGCAAGATCGATCGACGAGACGAGCTGCTGCCGCAGAGGAGACAGAGTACTGAAGTCCGGCACGCGCGACCAGCGGCCTTCGTAATAGCTGACGAGCAATCCCGGCACCACCCGAGATGGAGGAACCTCCTTGTGCTTCCGGCAACTTACCAGCGTTACATCGCTGCCCGCCCCGTCCGGCCGGAACACGGCTGCTTTGATGTCCGTGTCGGTAGATACGCGTATGGGTCCGCGATAGACCGGCGACTGCGCAGTCGGCAGAGAGCCGTCGGTCGTGTAACGGAGCTGCATTCCTCGGATCGGCGGCGGCGCGAGAGACACCTTCGCCGACTTATCAAACAGGATCGCGTTCGATGAGACATCTGGCGGCGGGATCCGGTAGCTGACATTCAGATAGTCAAGCCGGGCGTAATGCGACGCCAATCTGCTCATGAAATCGCGGAGGTTTTTGCCGTTCTGAGTTGACCACGTGACCTCAGCCATGGCGGCGGCTCTCGGAAATGCCATCCGCTCCACATCGGTTGAATCCGGAAGCCACTCGCTCCAGACATTTCCCTGTGCGCCGAGAATCATCTCCGGGTGATCGGCGATTTCCGCCGGCACCGGTTCGTAGGAATACACTTTCTCGGTTGGGGTGGTGCTGTAGGCATAGTCGAAGTAGCAGTGCGAAGTTGGACTCATGATGGCGTGTTTGCCCTGGCGCACGGCCTCGATGCCGCCTGAAATGCCGCGCCAGGACATTACCGTAGCGCCTTGTGCCAGTCCTCCGTCGAGTATCTCATCCCAGCCGATCAACTTCCTTCCCTGGGCGGTCAGGAAGCGGTCAATGCGCCGGATGAAGTAACTTTGCAGTTCGCTCGCGCTTTTCAGGCCTTCCGCTTCCATGCGCGCCTTGCACCTGGGGCACAGGTTCCAGAATCTCTTGTCTACTTCATCCCCGCCAATGTGTATGTATTGGGAAGGGAAGAGAGCCATGGTTTCCTTCAGCACATCTTCCAGAAATGTGAACACCTCTTCTTTGCCGGCGCAGTAGACGTTGTCGCCGGGCATGCTGGACGGTGGATGATAGTCGGCAGGCAGATCGCAGCCCAATTCCGGATAGCTGCTGATCGATGGCCATGTGTGCCCGGGCATTTCGATTTCGGGGACGATAGTGATGTGACGCTGGGCGGCGTATTCGACAATGGCGCGGACTTCATCCTGGGAGTAGAAGCCGCCGTATTCCGTTCCGTCGCGCTTTTCCGGAAAGACGATCTTGCCGTAATCCCAGCTTCCCTTGGGAGGTGAGCTACGCCAGGCGCCTCGTTGGGTGAGCAGCGGATATTTCTTGATCTCCAGCCGCCAGCCGCCATCATCAACGAGATGCCAGTGGAAAACGTTCATCTTGTGCAGGGCAAGCAGGTCGATGTACTTCTTGATGAAATCGGGCGGATAGAAATGGCGTGAAACATCAAGATGCATCCCGCGCCACTCGAACCGCGGCTGATCGGTGATTTCCAGGCACGGAAGCGACCACTTGACTCCTGCCACGGGACGCGGAGAGAAAACCGCCGCGGGAAGCAACTGCCGCAGGGTCTCGCCTCCATAGAACAATCCCGCCGCGGCCGGCGCTTCCAGGCGCACACGATCGCGCTTGATCTGCAGCCAGTAGCCTTCTGAACCGAGATCCTTGCGGCCGCTTTTCAGGACAAAATCGATACAGTTGGCGGCTGTTCCCTGGAGTTCCTCCACGTGCACGGGCAACGCGCTGGACGGGCGCAGCCATTGAGCCAACATGTCGGCTTCGGAACGCGCTCCTTCGGAGAAGCGGACTACGGTCTGCTGATTTAACGGCATGCGCCCTGCCGCCTTTACCAGTTTCAGAGGCCTTGGAATGATGCTGAATTCCACCGGTGAGGAACCCGCCCCGACGGAAAGCGCCGCGCTGATGGTGACGAGGGTCAGCCATGTCCAGGTGCCAATTGAAGCCCTTTTCATATCGCCGCTCCTAACGATGGCAAAGAAAGTAACACAAGTAAAAGTCGCGCGTCGCCGCTTTTTTTAGCGGCGTTGATTGGACCTTTCCGCAGTGCTACCATGGGACCGCTTGTGGCCTTCGTCGCGGCTTCGAGCAACCAGTGACCAGGAGAGACCCATGTCAGAGTTCGAAAAGCACCTGTATTTGATTCTCTATCCCAACGAAGCTCTGGTCGCGTCCCAGTTGTCTCCGGAAGCGTTCGGCAGACACTACTCGGTTGGCAGTCCACGGCATTTCCAGAGCAAGGTGATTTTTGCAGAGGTTGATTGCGCCTACCGTCAAGAGTACCTTCGCATCGACGAATACTTAGAAGAGACGGAATCAGGTAAACCCGGGATTCCCAAGCGTACGAAGTTCGTGAAGTCATACCGAGTCCTGGAACACGTCGATTTCGATGCTCTCCGGAAATTGTATCTGGTCACGACGGACGGCGCCACGCTGGGCATCGAGCGCGGAGAGGAGCCCGCGAGTACCGGCGCTCAAGGCCGATTGCACGTATATCAGGAAATATGTCCGTTGCGGCTGCTGGTGGTCTCCAACTTGAATCCGCACGAGTTCGGGAGCCATATTACCAGGGAGAGTTGGTCTAAAGGCGCGCCCAAGATTTTTTTCACACAATACGATATCGACGTCGAAGCGGTGGTGAGTCGTAATGAAATCCACGCATTCAACACCGGACCACTGCCAAACGTGAACCCCAATAACCTGCCGGAAGCCCTGAAAGAGTTGCACGCCGACCCGAGCAAGAAGACCAAAACCGTCAGCCTCAATCCCAATCTGGATGTGATGAGTTACAAGGCCATCCAGCCGGGGTTCTGGTTCGCAGATGGGACCGCCACCGTTTTTTATCGCATGCCGACGATGGAAGAGCTGCACTATAAGCACTATTCGTGGTGGCGCCATCTGTAATTATTTTCAATTGGGGACTGTCCCCAGTTGAAAGAGGAAATATGGGAATTCAACAGACCGGGAAGATGGGATTTAGGATACTCACGGGATTGCCCCGTCCGGACGCGAACGTGGTTGAACGGTTTCAAGGATTGGCTTCGTCGAATCTCGCGGACGTCATGGGCAGGTTTCACTTTATGGATCCGGGAATCATGATGAGGACCGGCCTTCCTGTGTGCGGTGTCGCTCTGACCGTGATCGCCCGTCCCGCGGACAATCTCATGATTCATAAGGCGCTGGAGCTTGCCCGTCCCGGCGATATCATCGTCGTGACTA
>Ga0187861_10004855_pt1 | contig 11042 bp, 8 predicted proteins | sample June2016WEW_10_1_3_FD_132986 | JGI IMG/M metagenome (GOLD analysis project Ga0187861, IMG submission 132986) | Peatland microbial communities from SPRUCE experiment site at the Marcell Experimental Forest, Minnesota, USA - June2016WEW_10_100 | ecosystem: Environmental > Terrestrial > Soil >...
CGTCCTCGCCCCCTCACCCCGCGTTCGCTTCGCTCACGTCGGCCCTCTCCCCGCGGGGGAGAGGGTAAACGAGAGCCTGAGCCGATATCCTACTTGGGCTCCGCCGGGCGCTCTTCCTTTTTGGCCTCGTCCTTCTTCGGCTCCGCCGGCGGCTCTTCCTTCTTGGCGTCTGGCACTGCCGCCTTGGGCTCTACGGCTGCGGGCGCGGGAGCCGCAGGCGCGGCGGCAGCGGGCGCAGGGGCTGCTGGCTTCTTCGGGGTTACGTCACCGCGCTGCTCGGGCGTCAGGATCACGTTGTCTATCGCCCACTTCAGGCTCTTCTCGGTGGTCATGCGACCCTGTTTGTCCTTCTTGTCGTCGCCATCGAAACCCGCCAAGTCCTTGGCGGCAATGACACAGGCCGACTTGATCTTGGCAACCTGGTCGTCGGTGAGATTGGCCTTCTTGTATCGCAGCAGCGTGGACTGCGCCAACTGCGCGCCTGCCCACGTGGTCTTCTGCTCGTCAGAGAGGACGGCAAGCACGGCCTTGTCAGCCTCCGCCGCCGCCTGATCGCGTTCCGCCATCATAGCCTTGAGGTCGCTGTTGGCTTTCTTCTTGGCGTCCTGGTCAGCGCCCTTGCGCGCGGCCTTGGCTGCTTCTTCGGCGGTCTTTACCTTCTCGGAATTGGCTTTGTCCCAAGCCTCCAGCGCGTCTTGTTTCGCCTTGAACTTCTCTTTGAGCGTCTTCTGCTGCTCGTCGCTCAGCTTGCACTCCCGCACCATGAGGTCGCTTTGTTCTTGCAGCGTTTCCTCAACGGACTTCGCGCCCTTCTGCGCTGCCCAAGCCGCAGAGGCGCTGATCGCCGCCAAGGTTATGCCCGCCAAGACAATGGTCCATCTTCCTGTTTTCATGGTCCCCTCTTATGCACATCCCGCCTATGCTCTATGACTATAGCCTCCAAGGACCAGATACAAGCTGAATATGCTGCCTGTCAATAAGTGCGCGCGACTGGGGTCGAACCAGCACGCCCTTGCGGGCACCAGCCCCTCAAGCTGGCGCGTCTGCCAATTCCGCCACGCGCGCACAAGGAAGGCAGTCCAGGCGCGGACTACTGAACCGCACCATCTGTCAACTTATCCTCTCGCGCCGCCAAATGCAAATGTGAAACGAACCACTTCGGGGATTCCGGGGACATGACCCGATTTCCGGCTGTTTGGAAATCGGGATCGTGTCCCCGGAATCCCTCGGCTGTTTGGAAATCGGGTCATGTCCCCGGAATCACAGGCCTTTGTCACTTGTCGCGTTCATGCCGTCACGTAGCATCACATCAGGGAGTTTGGAACAAGGAAAACCATGGCCACTCCGCGAGTGACAATTCTACGTGCCCCTGGCACCAACTGTGATGCTGAAACTGCTTTTGCTTTTGAGAGCGCGGGTGCACAGGCGTCCGAGTGCTACGTGCGCGCGCTGTGCGAAAAACCTGCCTTGCTGGACGAGTGCGCCATCCTGGCGCTGCCCGGCGGGTTCAGCTACGGCGACGACCTGGGCTCGGGAACGGTCTTGGCCAACGAGCTGATTCAGACCCTGTCCGAGCCGCTCCAGCGTTTCGTGGAGCGCGGGGGCTTGGTGCTTGGAATCTGCAACGGTTTTCAGGTCCTGGTTAGGGCGGGCCTGCTACCCGGCCTTTCCTATGCCCCGCGGAACGGATCCACACCGCCCGCGGCCACCTTGACATTCAACGATTCGCAGCATTTTGAGGACCGCTGGGTTTTCCTGCGGGTTGAAAAGAATGAGTCGCCGTTTCTGAGCGGCGCCGCCGGGCGGCTCGTGACCTTTCCCGTCGCGCATGGCGAAGGGCAATTCGTAGCACGGCACCGCAGCGTCCTGCAACGCATCGAGACGTCAAAGCAGGTCGCGTTCCGGTACGCCGGCGCAGACGGCGGCACGGCGGTCTATCCCGAAAACCCCAATGGTTCGCAGCATGACATCGCGGGCATCACAGACGAAAGCGGGCGCGTACTGGGGCTGATGCCGCACCCCGAGCGGCACGCGCTGCCCTGGCAGCACCCGCGCTGGACGCGCGAGGGGCTGAAGAGCGAAGGCGACGGGATGTTCGTCTTCCGCAATGCGGTCAAGTTTGCGCAGGGAACGTGACTGTCCGAGCCGCGCGCGTCAGCAAGCGGCAATGTCCGCTCCCTCACGGTCGCGGCTCGGATGCATAACTGGCTTTCGCGGCGCTTTACTACGGGAGGTAAATGCCATGTTTAAGAATCTGGTCCGCACAATACTTAATGTCGTGGTTGGATTGCTCGTCGGGCTATTTGTTGGCTGGGTGCTGAATTTCTTTCTCAACCAATGTGGGTTCGCGTCAATTTGGTACAAGATCGAATCTAAGCCCCTTTTTGAAACGTATTCTATGTGGGGTGGGGGTGGACCTGGTGGGGCGGATGTGTTCTCCGGTTATTATGCCCTCAGAGACTTGTCCGTGCTCTGCGGCGGCATGTGCGGATTCATCTATGCGCAGGTACGTTACATTCTGGACAGATTGCAGAAACAACCGACCCCATGAGCCTCTATCTCGTCTCCACCCCCATCGGCAACTTGGCCGACATTACTCGGCGCGCGGTTGAAACGCTCCAGCACGCCAGCATTATCGCGGCTGAAGACACCCGTTCCGCGCGGCGGCTCCTGGCGGCGCTGAACCTCTCCGCGCAAGGCAAACAGCTCGTCTCTTATGGAGAGCACAACGAAGCGGCCATGGCCCCGCGCTTGGCAGAGCAGCTCAAGGCCAACGCCGAAATCGCGCTCATCAGTGATGGCGGCACGCCACTGGTCAGCGACCCTGGCTACCGGCTGGTGCAGGCAGCCATTGCCTGCGGGGCGGCCGTGGTCCCGATCCCAGGGCCAAGCGCCGTGCTGGCCGCTTTGGCCGGCAGCGGCCTGCCGGTACACGGCTTTTTGTTCCGCGGCTTCCTGCCGAGGAAACCCGGCGCGCGGCGGCGCATCCTGGAGTCGCTGCAAGGCCGCGAGGAGACGTTGATCTTCTATGAAGCCCCGCCGCGCCTGGGCAGGTTGCTCGAAGAGCTCGTCCAGGTCTTCGGCGCCGAGCGTCCGGCGTGCCTGGCGCGGGAGTTGACCAAAGTGCATGAGACGTTCCTGCGTTTGCCGCTGGGGGAACTCGCCTTGCGGGTAGCCCAGGAACCTCTGCGCGGAGAGTGCACGGTGCTTGTGGCGGGGGCAAGGTAATTTTAGATTTCAGATTTTCGATTTTCGATTGCACGCAAGCGTTCAGTCTGAGCCGCAACCGCAATGGAGCGTTTTCATCATTCCCATTCGTCCCATTCCTCCCATAGTGCGTAGCGTTGCCCTCCCCGTGCCCGCTCCCTTACGGTCGCGGCTCGGAAACTGAACGGTTACAGATTTTCGATCTATTGCTGTCCTTCAACAAGCGCTTCAAACTTCGCCGTGCCGCGCGGGTCCGGCCACGATAGCGCCGCGCCATCCGGGGTGAGGGCCAAGCCGGCAGGGGACGCGACGGAGCGCAACTTCAGTCCGGCGGGCAGGCGCACGTGGAGCACGGCGCGTTCCGCCGTGCACTTCACCGGCAGCGCGACCGTGCCGGTAACATGCTTCGCCGCGGCGTCGAACCGCATCTCGAACGAGACGCGCCCAAAGTGGGACGGCGCATCCTGGACGCCCACCGGCCCGCCTCCGGCCAGCCAACTGCGCGCCGTGCCGCGCGCAAGATGGAGGACCTTGTCGTCTTCCATCACGAAGCTGTCGCGGACCGCGCGCACGACGGCCACGGGCGTCCAGAGATGCTGGCGGTCGCCGGTGCATTCCTTCGCGCCAGGCTCCGGCCCGCGCTCTTCGCACCAGGTGTACAGCGGCGTGCCGTGGTTGAGCGTGGCGTAGAGATACCGCACGGCCGCGTCGCCGTTGTCGCGCTGCAAGTGGACTTCGGCGAGGTTGTCGAGCGTGATGGCCACCCACATGCCTTTTTCGAGCCAGCCGGTGTGTATGGGAATGCCGCCGGGACTGAGCTTGGATTCGATCTTGCGGATGGTGCCTGTAATCAGCTCATGGCCTGCCGGCAAGTGGCCGCAGGGAAACGCGGCATTGAGCGCGCCCCAGCGGCTGCCGCAGGTCTTGCCGGGCACGGCGGGAATCCAGCGGTAATCCTGTTCTTGGATTGCGCCGCGGTCCAGCGCTTGGAGCAGGTCCTCCAGCGCGGCGCGGTAGAAGCGCTCCAGCTCCGCGGCCTCGTCAGCGTGGCCGAGAATCCGCGCGGCCTCAACGGTGAGCTTGTCCGCGTAGACCGCCCAGATGTTGTGCGGCAGGAAGACGCCGTAGAGATCGTTTCCGTCCTTCAGGCCGGCGTCGCCCATGCCGCGCGGCATCAAACCGTACGTGAGCGGCCGCTGGTTATTGGCCGGCGGGACGCCGGCGCTCCCAGCCAGCACCCGCGTGCGCGCGCGCTGCTGCTCCTGCCAGCGCGAGCAGGCCGCCATGCGCGGGAAGACTTTGGCCAGATATTCCTTGTCGCCCGTGAGCCGGTAATGCTCCATCGCCGTCCAGCACTTGAAGCCTGAGCCGCCCCACATGTGGTGCGCCCAGCCCTTGGGTTCGGACCAGTTGCCGTCGGGTTCCTGGAGGTCGAGGCAGAGTTGATAGCCTTGAGCGGCTTCGGCGTGGTAGCCGGCCTGATCGAGCGCCACGGCGAGAATGCCGGCTTCATAAGCGTTGGGTGCGCGATAGCATTCCGTGCCCGGTTCGCCGGCAATGTAGCCCTCGGCGACAGGTTCGCGCATGATGAAGAGATCGCCTAGACAAGCATAGTGGGCATGGGCCACGCCGGCGTCGGGAATAGTAAGTCTGGCGGCGCGGCCAAGGAGCTTGCGCCACACGTCGCGCGCGGAGTCGAACTCCGCCTGCCAGTCCTTCTGCCGCAGTGCTGGCATATCGGCGTCATAAGCGCGGTACGGGCGGATCAGCCATGCAGTGCGTTTTTCGCCGGGCTTGAGGCGCCAGACGGGAAAGATCGTGTTCATGTTCTGGACTTCGTACTCTTCGCCGCCGAGCAGCAGCACGAGCACGCGGTCGGCGCGTTCCTTCCAGCCGGCTTGCAGGTTGTCGCGCGGCCACGCCGGATCAACCCAGGCCGGCAGCAGCCCCGCCCAGCCGCCGGGCACGCAGCATTTCAGTGCGACGCGGTGTTCGGCAGCGCTGGTGTTGGCCAGGTCCACGCGCGTCACCGCGGCCGACACACTGCCTATAACCTGAAGGCGCAAAGTGACGGTGCGGTCCGCGTCGCAGTATTCGTTGTCCAGCGCGGGCAGAAAGTCATCGAGGCGCCGCCAGGTGCTGCGCGGGAAGGCGTGGCCGTCGAGTTGCGGCTCAACCTTCACTTCCCAGTCCGTCTTTGGAGTCATGAAGGCGGCGAGCGGGAAACGGCGCAGGTCGTCGTAGGTCCAGGCCAGGCGCAGGTGGCCGGGCTGCAAATCGAGGAGCGTCTTGTCGCTGCTGTCGGGCAAGGCCACGGTCAGGCGATGGGGCGTGGCGAAGGCGTAGCTGAAATCCACGCGCTCCGGCTGGCTCTCTTGAACGGCTTCCTTCTGCTGGGACACGGGTTTTTCCTCCGCTGCATGAATGCAAATTGAAAACCAGAGAATGCAAACAATAGCTGTACGGCGCATGGTTGACATCCTGGCTGTTTCTGCCTCAAGCCCCTCGCCCCTAACCCCTCGCCCCTAACCCCTCGCCTATTTCTTCCCCAAGGGCCTGACCGGCATGCCCTTCAGCTTACCGAAAAGGCTGGGAACGTGCGATGTTTCACTGAAGACCGGCGCCCAATAGAGCAGTTCGCCGATGCTGCGCACATGCGCGAAGTTGAAACTCCATTCGGCGGCGGAAGTCTCCGTCCGGTCGAAACACTCCCAAGGCAGGGCGATTTCCACTGCCCAGCCTTCCTTGCCCTCGGCAACCTGGACCTCGTACTTCGGCTCCCAGCTCTTGTCGTGCTCGTTGTGCGACGTGACGAAAGTGTCGAAGGTCACACCCTTGCAGTTCACGATGATCTGATAGTAAGGGAACGTGCGCCGGCCCGCGGGTTCGAGGAAGAACTCGACCTCATCGTCGGCCCAGATCGCGTCGCTATCGTGCTTGGTCACCAGGGCCTTGAGTTTCTTCATCTGTGCTTCAGGTTCAGGGCATTCCGCGGCGAGATACAAGTTCTTGTCATCGTATGTGATGAACATCCGGCATTTCGTCTCGGACTCATGGCCGTACGTCCGCATGAACTTCTCTATCTTGCCAGCTTCCTTCCAGGCCTCGTCATCCAGCACGCCGTCAATCTTCGGCGCTGGCTTGGTGAGTTTCACAACGGTCAGTTCCGGCGGCTGCGGCGTGGCCTCATCGCCCGGCAGTCTTGGCGCTGCCAGGAGAAGCACGGAGAACACTACGGCAAAGTAACGCATCAGCCAAGCCGCAATCCAAAATCCACAATCCGCAATCCGCAATCCGCAATCAGTAGAGCGCCCACGCACCGTAACCCACGACGCTGTCCCGGCTGCCGGCGGTATCCCCGGAATTGCGCAGGTCCAGAGTCTTCACGCGCAGACCGTGCTTGCGGGCCGCGACGAGCAAACCCGCCACGGGAGCGGCGCCGCAAGCCTGGCGCGGAGCAATATCCTCGGGCCGCAGGGCCTCGATTGCGCGCGTGGCTGCGGCGTCGAGCGCTCTGGCGGTGTCGTAAGTGTGGAAATGGCTGAGGTCCGTGCTGATCACAAAAAGCGTTTCCGGCCCGCCCCAGAGCGCCTCAAAGACCTCCGCGGTGGCCTCCGCTTCCGCATCGCCTACGGCCAAGGGCACGAGTGTAAAGGCGGGCTTGCCTTCTGGCGGTTCCTGCGGCCCCAAGACGTATTGAAGAAACGGCAGATGCACCTCCAGGCTGTGTTCGGCGGCGTGCGCCAAGTCGTTGATCTCGACCTGCGGCAGCTTGCCGATCCTATCCACCGCAACTCTATCCACGGACACAACGCCCAAGGGTGTGGCAAAGCCGTCCATGCTGCTGGCGGCCAAGGCCCGCACGGGCACGCGGTGCACGGGGCCTGCCAGCACCACGCGCGTGACCAGGCCGCGCGCGTTCACGATCCGGGCGTAAGCCGACCCGGCAACAGGGCCGGAGTAGATGTAGCCCGCATGCGGCGCAATGATGGCTTTGGGCAGCGGCGCCTGCGCGTCCTTTTCTTCGGCCGGCAGGGCCTCCAGGGCGGCGCGGACGTATCCGGCCACGGATTCCCGTAGCTTCCTGGCATCGCTGGAGTAGAATGTTCCGGCGACGGCGGGGTTGCGGATCTTCATGTGTACCTCACTAGCAGTGTCCACTGGGAGTGTACCACAAGGATGCAAAGCCTCAAGCCTAGTGTGAGGGAGCTTATGCCACGGATATGCCGCCGCAACGCGGCGGCTTATCCGTGCTCCCCGCGGCTGGCACGGATGAGGCCGCGCCAAACAGCCGGCGCGGCCACATCCGTGGCACAAGTCCGGTGATGCACCTAGTGTGAGGGTTCTGCCATGAATGAGAGAAAAGGCCCCACGGTCCCCACCAAGCATTGGCACAAGCTGGACGACGGGCGCATTCAATGCGACATCTGCCCGCGCGCCTGCAAGTTGCATGAAGGCCAGCGCGGGCTGTGTTTTGTGCGCGCGCGGGAACAGGACCAGATCGTGCTCACCACCTACGGGCGCTCCAGCGGCTTCTGCGTGGACCCGATCGAGAAGAAGCCGCTCAACCACTTTCTGCCGGGCACGCCTATCCTTTCCTTTGGCACCGCCGGCTGCAACCTGGCGTGCAAGTTCTGTCAGAACTGGGATATCAGCCGCTCGCGCGAAGTGGACACGCTGAGCGACGAAGCCGCGCCGGAACTGCTCGCGCGCGCCGCACACAAACTTCGCTGCCCCAGCGTGGCTTACACTTACAACGACCCCATCGTCTTCCATGAATACGCGGTGGATGTCGCGCAGGCGTGCAAGGAGTACGGCATCAAATCGGTCGCCGTGACCAACGGCTACGTCAACGCGGCGCCGCGCGCGGAGTTCTATAGCCACATGGACGCGGCCAACGTGGACCTCAAGGCCTTCACGGACCGTTTCTACCACCAGATCTGCGGCGGACACTTGCAGCCCGTGCTGGAAACGCTGGTCTATCTGAAGAAGGAAACGAAGGTCTGGTTTGAGATCACGACGCTGCTGATCCCCGGCGAGAACGACTCGGAGAAGGAGATCGAGGAACTGACGCAGTGGGTCATGGCCAACCTTGGCCCCGACGTGCCGCTGCACTTCTCCGCGTTTCATCCGGACTGCCAGATGCTGGACAAGCCGCGCACGCCGCACGCGACCCTGGTCCGCGCGCGCAACATCGCCCGCAAGAACGGTGTGCGCTACGTCTTCACGGGCAACGTCAGCGATCTCGAAGGCGGCAGCACCTATTGCCACGCCTGCGGCAAGCTGCTCATCGGCCGGGATTCGTACATTCTCTCCGCATGGAACCTGACGCCTGCCGGAGCGTGCAAGTTCTGCGGGACGCCATGCGCGGGCGTCTTTCAGGCCCAGCCGGGCGATTGGGGCGCGCGGCGCTTGCCGGTGAGACTGAAGGATTTTAGCGTGTAGTTCACGCTTGAATGCTTACAACGAAGGCCTGCTCAGAGAATGAAAGTTATAAGCCGCAATGATGACTCCTCCAGTTGATGTCGAAGAGCTTGGCGAAGCGGAGAAGCACGCCTTGGAAGCAGAGGTTCGGCTTGGTCAGAGGATATGTAGTTTCTACACTGATCATGACTGGGACGGGACAGTGGAAGCCCTGGACCGATTGTTTGACCTTTGGTTGGGCGACGCGAGAGAGAAGAAACCGAGTCCCAACGACATTGCCTTGGGTCTGGGTGCCCTCATAGGGGAACTATTGCGGGCCAAACACGGTTGTCGCTGGGTGATTGTAACTGACAAGCTTGGTTGTGATCTCGGACTGATCAGCGACAGGACGGGTTGGCAGTTTTTCCCACGGCACTGGATAGCGAAGCGCCTAAACCCCGCGAATGCTGGCCAACAGATCATTGCTGGAATCATCGGAGCTTTGAAGAGTGAACTTGGCAGCTAACAGGTGAGCAGAATGCTTGGGAAATCGTGGGACACAATACTAATTCATGATTGAAAGTTGCCAGAAAAGCCAACTAGATTCTGGTTTGCCTTAAGACGAAAGGCGAACGATCAGAGGAAATGAGGATTGTGTCTCCCGATTTCATCAGGTGATTCTCGAAACCGCAGGACGGACCCATTCCCCCGGCCCTCACGGCTTCTTCGTGATCCCCTTGCCGCAGAGCGGCACGATGTCCCGCGCCTCCGCCACGGAGTAGTTGAAGATAGTGAAGCCGCCCGTCTTGAAGCGGCGCGTGATCTGGATCTGGTCAACCAGCTTGCAGAAATCCGCCGGGGGAGGCCAGCAGCTCAGGCCGATGCCCGGATAACACGGGACCTTGCCCGCCCAGCCAAGCTGCCGCCTGACCAGGCTCTCGAACTGGCCGTTCTCGGTTGTGTAGTCCATGGGGCAGACGAAGTCCAGATAGCCCCTTTCGCACCACAGTTTCCAGTCCTGGCCGACGCCATCGCGGTCCACGGACCAGTTTTGGAAGACCGCCGCGGAGATCTTGATCCCGGGCTTGGCTTTGCGCGCGGCCTCGTGCACCCCGGCCACGACCTTGGTTATGTTCTCGCGCCGGAAGTCGAGCCATTTCTGGCGCAGCCCTTCGTCGCGGCGCACGTCCGCGGGCCAGTTCTTGACTTTTTCGCCCGCAGCCGCTTCGAAGCGCTCACGGCACCCCGGACAGAAGCACTCGTCAGGCCCCGGATAGCGGATATAATCGAAGTGGATGCCGTCCACGCCGTACTTGGTAGCAACTTCCACCATCGCCTCGATCTCGAGTTTCTGGTTGTCCGGATGCGACGGGCAGAGCCACGTGTTCTCCGGCTTGCCGTCGAAGTGTACTTGGGTGCGGCCCGCCGCGCGCATCTTCTCGACGAACTCCTTGGGCGCGCGGCCGCTCATGTTCCAGTTGACTTTCCAGACGTGGCACTGCAAGCCGTACTTCTTGCAGGCGGCCAGGCACTTGGCGATCTGGTCGCCTTTCTCGCGGACTTCGGGGGCGACGGGCAGCACGCTGCTTTCGTAGAAGGCCGTGCCGCCCCAGAGCATATTGGGCAGGATCGTGGTGAAGCCGTTGTCGGCGAGGAGCTTGATGGCGGCGTCCCACTCCAGGCCCTGCACCCCAAAGGCGCTGTGGCACCAGAAGGCGCGATGTTCGCCCGGTTCGGGCTTCAGCGCGGCGCAGTAAGCACTGAGCAGCAGCGCGTCGGCTGCCGCCGCGGCATTGAGGGCCTCGGCCCATTTCCCGGCCTTGCAGAGCGCCTCAGCCTGGCCGTGGAGCTCCACGGCCTTGCCCGCCTGGACCGCGCCCTGCGCCTCGGCCAGGCTCTTGAACGGTCCGAAGCAGCCGACACGCGCAATGCGTGCACGGGCCGCGCGTTCCCAGAACTCAGGCAGGAAGTGGCCCACCAGCGCCAGCATCAGGCGCGGCTTGTTGGCGGGATCGTCCGCAAGCCAGACGTGAGTCATCTGGATGCAGTTGCCAGAGACGACTATCGCCGCGTCGCCCGTGGGCTGTCCCGCGTCGTCCTGCCAGACCGCGGCTACACGGCTCTTGCCGGCGACTGCCTTGGCTTCGCTGAGGTTCCACGAGTGCTGCTCGACGGCGGCCGGCGCGCCTTGCAGGACGTCCGGCAGGAAGCGCATGGAGGCGAAATGGCCGGGGCGCGTTTCCGGGACGTGCCGCCCGCCTTCGATGCCCACCGCGGGACGAAGCTGTCCCGGCAGACCGTAGAAGACAATGAGTTTCCCGCCCCCGTCAAGAAAGGCCAACAGCTTCCGGGCCACTTCGTCCGGCATGCCGGGATTGTGCGGCAGGATGAGCAGTTTCTTGCTCTTGAGCCGCTCCGCGGTGATGTCGAGA
>Ga0187861_10004867_pt1 | contig 11023 bp, 8 predicted proteins | sample June2016WEW_10_1_3_FD_132986 | JGI IMG/M metagenome (GOLD analysis project Ga0187861, IMG submission 132986) | Peatland microbial communities from SPRUCE experiment site at the Marcell Experimental Forest, Minnesota, USA - June2016WEW_10_100 | ecosystem: Environmental > Terrestrial > Soil >...
CCGCCCACGATCTACCGGATGCTGATCCTTGCCGATCTCGATAAGTTCGATCTCTCCTCCTTGCGCCACTGTACGAGCGCGGGCGAACCCCTCAACCCGGAGGTGATCCGGGTCTGGAAGGCAGGCACCGGGCTTACCATCCACGAAGGCTACGGCCAGAGCGAGACATGCTGCTGTGTCGCCGCGTTCCCGTGCCTTGAGGTAAAACCCGGCTCGATGGGGAAACCCTCGCCCGGCTGGAATGTTGAAATCCACGACGATGCGGGAAAACCGGTTGGCGTCCGCGAGGAGGGACGAATAGCGATCTCCTGCAACCCCCCGCCACCCGGCCTTCTTGTGGAGTACATTGATAACCCCGAAGAGAACAAAAAATCATTTGTGAACGGCTGGTATTACACGGGAGACAAGGCGTACAAGGACGAGGACGGTTACTTCTGGTTCATCGGCCGCGACGATGATGTGATCAAATCGTCCGGCTACCGGATCGGGCCGTTCGAGGTTGAGAGCGCGCTCATCGAACACCCGGCCGTGCAGGAAGCAGCAGTCGTGGGCGCACCGGACCGGATCAGGGGCCTGATCGTCAAGGCATTTGTCGTCTTAAATAAGGGCTACGAGCCGTCAGAAACGTTGGTAAAAGAGATCAAGTCCTACGTGAAACGCACCACGGCGCCGTACAAGTATCCGAGAGAAATCGAATTTGTCACCGAACTCCCAAAGACCCATTCCGGCAAGATACGGAGGGCCGAACTACGCGAGAAAGAACTGCGGAAGTACCGGGAATTCAAGTAATCCGGTGGCAGGCCGACCAGGGTCAACGCACCCTGATTGGGTTATTCACAGAGGCAGGCAGGGAGATTCGCGTTCCTGTTTTTCCGGCCCGCATGCGTTTTTGTCCGGAAATATTTCCGCTACCTGATTTTTGTTTGCTAAAAATACCGGTCTGCATTTTTCGGCCGAAAAAATTTTGGGTTTCCGGACTTTCGCGCCAATAATTTTCCCGGCCAAAAACTTCCCTCTCAAAATGATGCGGCCGAAAAAATTTCGAACAAAAAAAATTCCCGGACAACCTGACACCCATGATCCACTGCCCGACCGTGTTTCCGACGCTAACTGCACCAGCCCAAACATGCATGTTCTGGCTCCACAGTTTCAAACCCGAAATTTTTGGCCCGTAAAAGTTTCAGTTTCAAAAATTTACAGCACAAAAATTTTAACCGCAAAACTTCCCGGTTTTAAAAATTTCATGCCGAAGATTTTCCCAGCCGAAAACTTCCAGACCAAAAAAAACCGACCTTATAATTTTTATCAGGGTCTAGGTGCCGAAGGGACCGGTCATACAACAACGCGGACTTGTGACAGGTCTCCAACGGTACAATATGGGAAACCCGTGAGATTTTCCGGATTTTGCCATGATCGATCGGAGATTTTCAGGCACGAAAACTTTTGTGTCGGAAAATTTTCCGTTTGAAATTTTTCACGCGCAAAATGTCCGGGCCGTTTCAGATTTTCAGCGCAGGGAACTAACCGATCATGTGCTCAATCACGAACACGTGCACCATCAATTTTTGCTCCGCGCGATCCGGTGCACCGGTTTCAGGAACGCACACGGACCCTCCTGCATGTCAGGACTGTCCCTGCTATTTCCTGCCAAGTACACAGAGTTGCCTCACTGACCTTTTTGTTCGGAGCAAGACCTGTTGCAGGGTGGTACACTGATCCCTGCACCGTACATCATGAGAGAAACTGGATGTTAAAATACCTGTTTCATATCAGATGACAAATATACGTGGTGCAGAAAAAGAACAAAATGATGATAAAGTGCACCATCTAACAGATCAGGCATGGTGCGATATTCTGTTTCCATGGATGATACCTTAACGAACAATATTGACAAGATCTGCGAACAACGGAAGATCTCACGCTCGGACTGGATTGCGGAGGCCTGCACCGGCCATCTTACCACCAATGCACCAACCCTCGCGTGCACACCCACTGCACCCGGCGCAACCGGGACCAACATTCAGGGCTACGATGCGACATACCGGGACTTCCATCTCGATGTTCCCGAGTACTTCAACTTTGGGTTTGACGTGATCGACGCCTGGGCAAAGAAAGACCGGAATAAGATTGCGATGATCTGGACCAACCAGAAGGGTGCGGAGAAAAAATTTACCTTCTGGGACCTGATGCGGCTTTCCAACCAAGTCGTGAACATGCTCATCAAATACGGTCTCAACAAGGGTGACCGGGTCCTGATCATGCTGCCCCGGGTGCCGGAATGGTGGATCGCAACCATTGCGCTCATTAAGCGTGGTGCAGTCTACTGCCCGGCCCCGACTATGCTCACGCCCCACGATCTGAAATACCGGATCAATGCCGCAGAGATCAAGATGGTAATCACCACGGAAGACCAGGCCGACAAGATCGATTCCATTCTCGGCGAGTGTCCATCCCTGACCTGCCGGTTTCTGGTGGATGGTAAGCGTGATCACTGGATCAGCTATCAGGTCGAACTTGATTACCCGGCTCCGGTCTCATCCAAACTGGTCAACCTTCCCGGTATGAAAAAGACGAAAGCCACCGACCCGATGGTGATCTTTTTTACATCAGGAACCACCGGGGAAGCAAAGATGGTGATGCACAGCCAGAGTTACGCGCTTGGCCATATCACCACGTCCCGGTTCTGGCATGATATCCACACAAACGATCTCCACTTCACGTTCTCGGACACCGGGTGGGCAAAGAGCGCATGGGGGAAACTGTACGGGCCCTGGCTTGAGGGTGCTGCAATTTTTGTCTACGATATCCGGGGCCGGTTCAACGCGACCGAACTTTTGCCGCTTATTGAAAAATATGGTATCTCGACATTCTGTGTCCCTCCCACGATCTACCGGATGCTGATCCTCGCCGATCTCGACAAGTTCGACTTCACCGAGCTCCGACACTGCGTGAGCGCCGGCGAACCGCTCAACCCGGAGGTCATAAAGGCGTGGAAAGATGCAACAGGCCTGACCATCTACGAAGGGTACGGCCAGACCGAAACCGTGCTCTGCATCGGGACATTCCCCTGCATGGAGCCACGGTTCGGGTCGATGGGCAAACCTGCGCCAGGCTGGGTGATCGATCTCCATGATGAAAACGGGAAACCGGTCGGCGTCCATGAAGAGGGCCGAATCGCGATCAAAATCGATCCAAAGCCGGTCGGGATGTTCATGGAGTACTTTGACAACCCCGAAGAGAACAAAAAATCGTTCATAAACGGGTGGTATTACACCGGTGATAAGGCCTACAAGGATGAGGACGGGTATTTCTGGTTTATCGGCCGCGATGATGATGTGATCAAGGCATCCGGCTACCGGATCGGGCCGTTTGAGGTGGAAAGTGCACTCATCGAGCACCCGGCCGTGCAGGAGGCGGCCGTTGTGGGTTCACCGGATGATATCCGGGGCATGGTCGTCAAAGCGTTTGTGATCCTAAAACCAGGTTTTACCCCATCTGAGGCGCTGGTCAAGGATCTCCAGACCTATGTAAAGAAGGTCACGGCACCGTATAAGTACCCGAGATTAATTGAGTTTGTCGATTCCCTCCCAAAAACCATCTCCGGCAAGATCCGCAGGATCGATCTGCGGGAGCGGGAACTTAAGCGGTACGCGAACGGGCAGAAGCAGTAATTATCGCTTCCCACCCTCTGTACCATTTTCCCCTAGCTTTATTAAACCGGGAACATAATCTATACAAGCGCGAGGGTAGCCAAGCCAGGTCAACGGCGCCAGGTTCAGGGCCTGGTCTCGCAGGAGTTCTTGGGTTCGAATCCCATCCCTCGCATCTGGTTTTTGGGATTTTTTCAAAATTTTGAATCCTCCTCCTGGAAAGATCCCCCGACACTTATAATAGGCTGACACCGTCAATAAATGACAATATCATTTTTTCGTTGCAAAAGTCTTTCTTGTTGTTCGAAAGAGTGCAGGCAGATTCCGCACCAAAACAACCAGTAAAAAATGAGGCATAGCAACCACCCTGTTTTTACAAAAACACATATCAAAGCCCGGAAGCGATGTACCATTACACATGAGCGGTAGGTCACGATATCCTGAGATCGATCTTCTCCGGGGTATCGCCATTGTGATGATGATCATTTTCCATTCTATCTTTGACCTCACTTTCTTCCGGATTGTGCCGTTCGATATTTCCGGCGGGTTCTGGCGGTATTTTGCGTATGCCACGGCCTCGCTTTTTCTGCTCGTTGTCGGAATCTCACTCACGATCAGCCATGCCCGCGCGGTATCGCACCTTCATGGAAGGGCGCTCGTAAAAAAATTCCTGATACGGGGTGCAGGGATCTTCTGTTGCGGGCTTCTGGTGACCGTAGCGACATGGTGGTACCTGCAGGAAGGATTTGTCATTTTTGGTATTCTCCACCTGATTGGGGTCACGATCATGCTCTCGCCGCTTTTTTTCCGGTTCCGTACCTGGAACGCGGTGATCGGAATCTTTTTTATCGTTCTGGGATGGATCCTTGCAACCGTCCCCGGCCCGATGGGGCTTTTGGTTTTTGGCATCCACCCGCTCACGTTCTGGAGCGTTGACTATACTCCTGTTTTCCCGTGGATGGGCCTCGTGCTGATCGGGATGGCAGCTGGGGAGTTTACCTATCCCGGGGGAGAACGGCGGTGGGTCCTCCCGGAACTTCCCTCACGGGCAATCGCACCGCTCACCTTTCTTGGCCGGCACTCGCTCGTGATCTACTTGGTGCACCAGCCACTGATCCTCCTGCTGATGTACCTTGCGACCGGCGCACCGGTCATATGAGAAAAACGGGCGGATCACCGTACTTGCAGGGATCGTACCTGGACAGAACCTGAACGGTTTTTACAAAATTATTCTTTTTTTTATAAATTTTGTTTGAAAATTGATCAAAAATTAACCAAATATTCGATATAATTTTCAAAAAATATGACAATTCACAGCAAGATACAATCGTTTATAAACAATGGTAGGAAAGTTCCTCTAGTTTGAGGAACGTGCTCAAACTGTGTCAGGGTCACCATTCCTGCGCCATAAACGGTGCACGCGATCCACAACGATATCATCCACTCTTATGGGTGAGGGGTGAATTCATGAATCTGAGACAACCCAATGCAAATGAAGCAACAGGTACCGTCAATCGGTCACGGAGTGTTGTTCCGTGTTCCGGCATCTGTACCCGGTGCATGGACGGATGCAAAGGCAGCTGTGAGATATGGCTCTCCTCATTCCGGGGCCGTGAAGTTCTCTATCCCGGCCCCTTTGGCGGGATCACAGCGGGAGCCGACAAGAATTACCCCATCGACTATTCACATCTCAATATCCAGGGATACGCCATGGGTGCAAAAGGCTTACCCGAAGGTATCGAGGCCGGTCCGGATACAGCGGTCTTCTCAACAGTGGATACCGGGACAGAATACGGCTGGGACAAGAAAGTAAAGATGCGCCTCCCGATCTTTACCGGGGCGCTCGGGTCCACTGAAATAGCAAGGGTAAACTGGGAACACTTCGCGGTCGGGGCTGCTATTTCAGGCATCACGCTCGTCTGTGGTGAGAACGTCTGCGGTGTCGACCCGGGACTGAAGCGGGATGCAAAAGGCAAGGTCTCCTCATCACCTGAAATGGACCGGCGGATCACAACTTACCAGAAATTCAACGAGGGCTACGGAGAAATCCTCGTCCAGATGAATGTTGAAGACACCAGGCTTGGCGTTGCCGAGTACGTTGCCAGCAAGCATAATCTCGACACCATCGAGCTCAAGTGGGGCCAGGGTGCAAAATGCATCGGAGGCGAGATCAAGGTCACTTCGCTCGAACAGGCTATCGAACTTAAAAATCGCGGCTTTATTGTGCTCCCCGATCCGACCTTAAAGGAGAACCAGGCCGCATTCAGGGCCGGTGCAATTAAGGAGTTCGAGCGCCACTCGCGTCTCGGTTTTATCACAAAGGAAGGGTTTTTAGAAGAGATAGACCGGCTCCACGACATCGGGTTCAGGCGCGTTACGTTAAAGACCGGCGCATATTCCATGGTCGAGCTCGCGATGGCGCTGCGCTACAGTTCCGAGGCAAAGATCGACCTCCTCACCATTGACGGCGCTCCCGGCGGGACCGGCATGAGCCCGTGGCCGATGATGAACGAATGGGGCATCCCGACATTCTACCTCCAGTCGCTCACGGTTAAATTCTGCGAGAAACTGAAAAAGAAAGGCATGAGGATACCGAATCTCGCCATGGCCGGCGGGTTCTCGGACGAGCCCGGTGTCTTCAAGGCACTTGCAATGGGCAACCCGTACTTTAAGGCAGTCTGCATGGGCAGGGGCCTCATGATCCCCGGCATGGTGGGTAAGAATATCGAGAAATGGCTGCAGGCCGGGGATCTGCCCAAGTCTGTCTCGAAATACGGTAGCACGGTCGAAGAGATCTTTGTCTGCTATGAGGAACTCAAGGAGAAATACGGCTCAAAGGTCAAGGAGATCCCGATGGGCGCCGTGGGCATCTATACCTACACGCAGAAATTTAGGACCGGCCTCCAGCAGATCATGGCAGGCAGCCGCAACTTCCGGCTCTCAACCGTGTCACGCGACGACCTGATGGCACTCACCGAGGACGCGGCCGAGGTCTCCGGCATCCCGTATGTCATGGAAGCCAGGTACGACGAAGCCATGGGTGTGCTGCTGGACTGACCAGCAACAAAAACGTATACGACGGAAAAAGCAGGGACGGGGAAAATCCCGGGTACCCTGCCCCGGTCGTTCCCTTATTTTTTTGCCGGATCGGTTATGGAAAATGTTTTGAGGATCTCTAACGAGATCTTGGTCCCGAGCGTTGGCTGGAGCGATTCTATCCAAAGAAAAAACCCCACCCGGGACGGTGTCGGGCGTTCAAACCGGAAATTGCCCGCCTTTGTCTGCACCATCTTGAGATACTCCTTTTTCTGCCGGGATCGGAGGTAGATGATCAGCTCGTAGCCGGGGAGATCTGTTGCAAGGATCGCTTTTGAGAAATAGGTAAAAAATTCACTGTACTCGATACGCTTGCCTTTGACCACAAGGCCGTACTGGTCGCAGACCGCCTTTATCGCATGCGGGTAGAGCGCCCCGTAGAGGATCTTTTTTACGAGCGCTTCGGTATCGGTTGCCGGTGCCACATTCTTTCTGCCCCTCCCGTGGGTGATTTCGGAAAAGATCCGGTTCCTGAACTCATCGTGGTATTTCCGGTAGTCGATTGGATGTTTGAGGGGGATATCAGTGGCACGGATCAGCTTTGGGTGGTCGGTGGGTTTTGTGTACAGGATCCGGGGCCGGTAGTGCTTGACAAGCGCCTTAATCTGCTCGCAGGAACTGGTGTGGATGATTGCATTGTCCGGATCCTTCGCAAGTCTCTTTACGACAGAGTAATTTGAGATGTCAAAAGAGGATATGAGAAGGAATGAGACATGCTCCTGACCGTACAGGTAACCGAGCAGCCGTTTCTTGAACGCAATCTCGATCTCGAATTCCTTTAAGTCTGCCGGGGATGTCACGACTTCCCCAAAGGTAACATGATCCTCTGCATCCACAAGGATCAGGTCAAATTCTGCGAGGTCCTGCCCGTTTCCCCGGAACGTGATGTCCCCGTACTTCGAGTAAAAGATCCCATTCTGTCCAAGGTATGCCTGTGCACCGGCGCGTGGAGCGTCCGCCCCTTTGCGGGCGATGTACCTGATGCAGTGGGATTTAAGGGAGATCTCCAAAAACATCTCGTAGACGATCGCCTCAAACCAGCGCCCTTCTGCCGTCCGCATGGGCTCGATATCGGGAGAAAAGAGTTTTTTGCGCTCGATTGAGTTCATATGCCGCGTGGCGTTGAGCGCTATGGCCGCAGTGGGTTTAAAATTTTTAAAATTTGAATTCAGCCACGGGATCATGATTGCTTACTTAATTTTTAGCGGCATGGTAAATAACAATCTCCATTAGATATAGCGGATGATCCGGGCGTGTGAGGGGTTGAATTAAATATATATGTGGGGGAAATCTATTTCCATCATATCCTTCGGTTTTACCAGAACCGCAGGTAACATTTCGGGAGGGGATAAAAATCGATGACGATAATAGGAATGAATGCCGAAAGGGAACTGCTGCCGCGGTACGCCATGCCGGATGAATCTGAACCGGAATATGAGGCGATCCTTAAAGAGATCCAGTACCAGCGTAAATCAATGATCGGTTCAGCGTTCTTTTATATCCGGGCCGGAGTTACAGATAGACACTGCCTGTGCAGGATTATTCCCGGAGGCGGAAAGATCTTTTTTCATGAGATTGTCGATCACCAGAAGTATGGGATATCTGACGAAGATATGGAGGAATCAGTGAAATACGACACGGGTACTTTCACCCTGCCAGGACATATTCACATCTCACCACACATCGAAAAAAAGCTCCGTGCGCTTCTGGATGCGGAATAAAAAAAATTCCGGCCGTTATTTTTTGGCCGGAACAGAAATGTGGCTGGTTGAAACGTTTTTTAAACAGGTGCTGGGGTGGAGGATCCCGCTGTCCTGAATTTTAGATTGCTGCATCTGTTGGACGGTAAATTTGCGGTTGGCAACCCTTATGACTCCACATCACCGGTCCTGATCCGTATGGATTTCTCGACCGGCAGGATGAAGATCTTTCCGTCGCCGATCTTTCCGGTCCGTGCAGCCCCACTCAGGGTCGCGATCAGATCGTCAACATCCTTGTCAGGAATAACAATCTCGAGTTTGACTTTTGGCAGGAGGTCGACGGTCATCTTGCCGCCGCGGTACTCAAGGGAGATTCCCTTCTGTGCACCCCGGCCTTTGACCTCGCTGATCGTCATGCCGACATAGCCTTTGTCTTCAAGCGCTTTTTTTACAAACTCGAATCGTTCAGGTTTTATGATTGCAATTATCATTTTCATGGTAATCACCCGGTTATCCTAGGCCCGCTCCCCATGCTGGGAGATGTCGAGCCCGACATATTCCTCTTCTTCGGTCACACGCAGCCCGATGGTTTTGTCAACGATAGTTGCAAGGATATATGTGACCACGAACGCATAGATGACTGCTGACCCCGCACCGACGATCTGGGCGATGAACTGGTGGACATTGCCTTCGAGAAGTCCCGAGTAGCCGTTGACGGCTGCGGATGCAAAGATACCGGTTGCGAGTGCTCCCCACAGGCCACCCATACCGTGGACTGCCCATGCGTCAAGGCTCTCATCGATACCTTTGCCCTGCCTCCAGAGCATGATCCCGTAGCACATGACACCGGCGACTGCACCGATTACAATCGATGCCAGCGGGGTTACGTACCCGGCAGCCGGCGTGATGGCGACAAGTCCTGCCACTGCACCACTGATGAAACCAAGCGAGCTCGGCTTGCCGCCGTGTGCCCATGAGACCAAGAGCCAGGTCATCGCTGCAGCTGCTGTCGCAGTGTTAGTGGTGACAAAGGCGTTCACCGCAAGGCCGTTTGCTGCAACGGCACTTCCCGCGTTAAACCCGAACCAGCCGAACCAGAGGAGAACGGCACCAAGGATCGACCACGGGATGTTGGCCGGTTCCATCGCATACTTACCATACCCGACACGTTTGCCGATTACAATCGCCAGTGCCAGCGCTGCAAACCCAGAACTGATATGCACGACTGTGCCGCCGGCGAAATCGATCGAGCCGAACTGTGCGGTCCACCCGCCGCCCCATACCCAGTGGGCGAGCGGGTCATAGACGATGGTTGTCCAGAGCAGCGCAAAGACAAGGTATGCACTGAACTTGATGCGTTCGGCAAAACCGGATGTGACAATCGCCATAGTCACGGTTGCGAACACGAGCTGGAATACCATGTACAGCATGCCCGGAATAAGCGTACTGTACGGCCCGGGGTCCATGCCTACGCCATTCAGGCCCAGGTACTGCAGGTTGCCGATAAATCCTCCCACATCAGGGCCAAACGCAAGCGAGTACCCGATCAGCACCCACTGGATGCTTACGAGGGCAAAGGCCACAAACGAGAGAGTGATCATGTCGATGAAGTTTTTCTTCCGTACAAGACCGCCATAGAAGAACCCGACTCCCGGCGTCATGATCATGACAAGTGCCGTTGAGGCGAGTACCCATGCAATTGCTCCAGAATCCATAACCATTCAATTCACCTGATAAACACAATACCGATTTTATGCCGGAACCGGTATAATATTTGATCATACCGGCAGGCACAGGATCCTCCTCCGGAACCGGATGGTGTCTGAAAGACCAGCGAGAGGTTCCGGATAAGAAGTCCGGTTCTCGTTGTGGTGGCTGGTTTTTCCCATTCATCCGCGTTTCAGATCTGGATCATTTGCTCACATTATAGGAAGGAAGTTGTATTCCTATATATATAAATATTTTTGTTCTATTATCCCTTGCTGAAAAAACAGGACACACATATCGTACCGATTACCCTGAAGGAGAAAACGCGCACGAGCTAAAATTGGAGGATACTGAAAAGCCGGAATCTACCACAGCGATCAAAAAATTCTGGTCAAAAGTGTATAAAGAAGTGAATCATTGAATAAGGTAATGCGGATTTGAAATTCTGCTCACTGAAATCCGTTCTATCGCAATTTGGAGATGCCACAGTGGGGTTGCTTGCCCTCTTCATCTTTTTAGATTTTATTTAAAAAACAGGGATTTCTCCAGAATCCAATTTTCGAGAACAAAAAAGAAAATTTTGTCCGGCCTTTACATATCGAAGTAGAGATGATATTCCCACGGGTGGGGTCGGAGCCGGACGCCGTCCATTTCGGCACGCTTGTAATCGATCCAGACATCGATAACATCCTGCGTGAAGACGTCACCCTGCAACAGGAACTTGTGATCTGCTTCGAGCGCATCAATGGCCTGTTCGAGCGATCCGGGAACAGTCGGGATCTTTTTTGCGTCCTTGCCGTGGAGATCGTAGGTGTTGCCTTCGAACGCGTGGCCGGGATCGATCTTCTTCTTGATACCGTCGATACCTGC
>Ga0187861_10004878_pt1 | contig 11003 bp, 8 predicted proteins | sample June2016WEW_10_1_3_FD_132986 | JGI IMG/M metagenome (GOLD analysis project Ga0187861, IMG submission 132986) | Peatland microbial communities from SPRUCE experiment site at the Marcell Experimental Forest, Minnesota, USA - June2016WEW_10_100 | ecosystem: Environmental > Terrestrial > Soil >...
AAAACGCGAACCAAGGCCCGTGGGAAAACCCTCGGAACGGAATGAGCGGTGAAAATATGACGGTCTTGGGATTTTTGCACATCGTTTGAAGGATTCGCGTTAACAGAAAACTGAAAGGAGAGGCGGCCGTAATAGAGTGTATAACGTCCGGCTTGAACGCTTTAACCTTTTTCCATTCATCCGGCGAAAGCAGACGTTGCAAGTCAAAGAACTTGACGTCGCACTCCTTCGCTAGGATAGGCAACAGGTTGTGAGCCATGACTTTGCGAGCTTCATCTGGCGGCGAAACGGTGCCAACTAAGCATATCTTCATGCTAAGAACCCCCACCGACCATTCTGGTGGTCTCTCGATGCTTCAATCTTACAGCCCCTGATGTGCCGCTCTTTGCACGTGATGTGAGTTCTTCACTGCAGATCAAAGTATCGGGCGCGACAAAAAAATAGGGCTTACAGTTCATTGATTCCACAGGGGCTATCGTTTGATTGCATTTTTACCAAAAAAGCGACCGCTAAGCGGTTCGTTTGAGGGCGCAAGCGCGTGAACGTTGGGTATAGCTAAAAATCTAGCAAGCAAGCGAACATTGACCTCGACCGCAGCGGCCACGCTCAATCACCCAGCAGCTAAGTCACATAGACCTGTTGGCATGCTTCAAGAAAGTCCGGGCAGATTTTAGCAGCCCAGTTAACTCCCACAAACCATCCCTGCTCAAGATATTCCGCACGGCGATTTTAGCGAAAGAAGCACTGAAATAGTACTCTTTGAGCGCCGACTCGACACTACAGACGAGATCGTCACTGGACAAATCTGGGTAAGATATGACACATCGCTGAAATCCGTGCTCATCTATCGTCTTGCTCGAATCAGATTCGAGGAGAAAGCCGTTTTCAGAGATCCATTGGTAGAATTCCGTCCCGGGAATTGGGGTTGCTACTGCTATCTGAAGCATATCGGGTTTTATCTCTTTAATGAACTGTATTGTCTGCTGTATGGTGTCTTCGGTCTCCTCAGGCAAGCCAAAAATGAAATCGCCCAAGATCTTTAAGCCTGCCCTTTTCGCGCTGGCAGTAAACGCCTTGGTATCGGCAGTCGTGACGCCTTTTTTAATGTTTTTAAGTATCTTGTCGCTGCCCGACTCATAGCCGACGTCGATGAGGCGGCAGCCAGCCGATTTCATTATCCGCATCGTTTCATAATCGAGAGTTGCTCGCGCATTGCAGGACCAGCGAACGTCAAGCTCACGTTTTTTGATCTCGCTGCAGACCGCTGCGACTCGCTTTTTGTCGATCGTAAACGTATCGTCTTCAACAAAGATCTCTTTGACTGCAGGGAGCTCATTGCTTACGTACTCGAACTCGTCAACGACATTGGTGACGCTTCTCGCTCGAAACTTCGTACCCATGAACGTTCTCGGCCACGAACAGAACGTACACCGGTTTGGGCAGCCGCGCGCCGTAAATAGCTGCACCATTGGGTGCAGTGCATGGCTGAGCATGTAATCCTTAATGTCAAGGTGGTTTTTGTACACGCTTGTCACGAACGGGATGGCGTCGAGTTGCTCAGAGGTCATGAAGGGTCGGTCTGGAGTCTGGACAGTGCGGCCGTCTCGCCTGTATGAAATCCCGGACACCTCTTCCAGATCAGTCCCTTCCTCAGTTGCCGCAGCGATGTCTCTGATCGTAAGGTCGTACTCGTACTTTCCCACTACGTCCACGTGGTCGTTTTGAAGCATTGCTTCGTGAAACTGAGAGGCCGGCGGTCCGACTAACACGGACAAAAAGTCGCCTCCTTGTTTCAACTGGGCGATGATGTCGATGTCGTTTTTTACGCTTGCGAAATTCGACTCAATAACGAGTATATCCGGATTAAATGCATCAAGATCGTTCTTAACCTCTGGCACACCCCATTCCTTTGCTGACGCGTCTACCAGCTTGGCTTGGTAGCCTGCGTCTTCAATGACTCCTGTCGCGTACGACAACCAAATCGGATACCAGTAGGTGCCCCCGAGTGAAACGACCCCCTGCCACCTCGTGCACCTATGGAACTTGGACAGGGTTTTTCCGTTTGACACAAAAGGTGGGTGCAGAAAATAGACTCTCATTTAGCGCCACCGCCCCTCATCGTCGCTTGCACAGATTCCGAGTGCACAAAGTAGCTCGCCGACTTTCCACGTCGAACCAACCGAGTACGACCTAGTCCGTGCATTCAAACCTCCGCGTCCTAATCGGGTGTGAGCTGCCTATAAATGTTTTGTGTGTCTGCGCTGACTGTCTGAGATTCAAAAAATCCATGGTCGTCAATAACAAATGGATCGACAAGCTTTCAGAAGCGACTCCTTCGCGATGGTTCCAGCGCGATAATTAGGGCAAGAAAATTTCGCCTTTGCATCGCTCTTTGCCTAGCGAAGCACAGAATAGAGCCTATTGTTTGAAGGCACTGCGCCCTCAACGGCCCAACTGTCATGCTTCCACGCACACGCCCTAAAAGGGCTCTACAGTCCGGCTCCCGCCCTCGTCGAATCGATTTTTTCCCAAAGAACCGAGTAACTGCCGGAAAAAAAGTCTTTCCAAGCCAGCACGAGCAGGTATTCATCGAAAAGCACGTATCGTGCCACCCGAAGGAATGAGAACTTCGCGGGCCGGGTGCCGGCGTCAGCCCGGTGCACGCGCGGAGCGTACCGCAGGTACACAGAGAGCAGGATCAGAAAAAGTGCGGACGTGATAACTAGATGGCCCAGCACTAAAAGCGGGTTCCCGATCGCTATGTAGCCGAGTAATATTCCGACAAACATGAAGGGGGTGACCACAAGCAAGCCTTTGTGGGACGGAAATATTATGCCGCGGTACCAGTCCCTCGGGACAATGAGATATCGCCAGTGCTTGGCGATGTTTTGGATGGTGCCCAAGCAACGCCGTTTCTTTTGCGTTTTTTGTTCGCTAAATGAAGTGGGAGAGGGCTCGTAACATATCGCATCGGGCTCAAATGCCACCTTATAGCCTTTCTTCCGTATCGCTATTGACATATCCAGATCTTCGCCAATCATCGCGGTGTCGGCATCGACTATGCATTTTCTCCAAGCGTTAATCTCCCCTTGGAAAAGGCACGCGGAATCTAAAGCGGACTCGCCGGTGCGAAGCAAGGTTTCGAGATCCCAGTAGAACTGCTCGGTGCGCGGAAGTGGGTCGTCAGGATTCGACACCACGTATCGTCCCCCAACTCCGCCTATTTCGGGTCTCTCGAAATGTGGGCCTAGCTCTCCTAGCACGTTCGCGTCAAAAAATGAATTTGCATCTGTAACGAGTATGATATCCCCTGCGGCGTGGGCGCTTCCACAGTTGATTGCAGAGGCTTTGCCCAACCGTTGGTCTTCACATACGAGCTTCGTCAGCGGCGCACCACTTTCTGCGCACAACCGCCGAACTATGCTCTTCGTCGCATCCGAGGACCCTGAGTCGATCACGAGGATTTCGTACTTGTCTTTTGGGTACCGCAAAGCGCGTAGATTTTCGATCCTTTCTTCGATAACCGCTTCTTCATTGAATGTAGGCACAAGTATTGAGAAGAACGGCTGAAACGAGTAATTCTTTTCAACGCCTTTGTGCGTAAGAGTAACCCGTAGCATCAAAAGCGGGTAGCCTACAAACACCCAGATGAGAAGAGCTGCAAGCGCAGACACAGCAATAAGGGCGAGCGTCTGAACAGGAAAAGCGTTCAGGAGCGATATCGCCGCATGTGGTGTGGCAAAAGAACTATTAATGCCCAGCATCAGTCTATTCCCCCAATCGGCTTGGCGCTTTCAGTTTTTCCCGATTCGCTTAGCTTCGGCCGTTCCAGTCGCAAACGTCGCTTGCACAAAAAAAGGCCGATTTTGACGCCGTCTCTCAGCGACGACAGCTTCGGTTGATCCTTCCGGGCGCGGTAGGTGATTGGGATTTCCGCGATGCGCAAGTCTTTCCTCACGCATTCAGCGAACATATCAGCTTCAATTTCAAAGCCACGCGCTGAGAGCTGCAAGCGCCGGATCGCGTCGCTTCGATAGCCCCAGAAACCGGTGCACACGTCGCTGATGCGTGCGCCAAAGAGCACCCGCGCGAGGAGCGAGAGGAGTTTGTTCCCCACAACGTTCAGTTCGGTCATGGCTCCCGGCTGTATGGTACCCGTAAATCGAGATCCCATGACGACGTCATGTGTCTGTAACAGGTCCAGCATCTCGGAAACCGCGCCGATTGGATACGTATCGTCCCCGTCAACCATAATCGCGTAATCGGCGTTGATGGACCTGAATGCCGTTTGAATAGCTACACCCTTCCCTTTCTGCTCTTCGAGTATGATCTGGGCACCCTTTTCGACGGCGATCTCCCTCGTGTGATCGGTGGATTTCCCGTCGATCACGTACACGGCAGTTTCGAGCCCGCTCTCCAAGAGATCGGCAACAGGCACGCCATCGATTACCGTGCCGATTGAGCGTTCCTCGTTTAGTGTCGGAATGATAACTGCTACTGACTCCATCGCTTCACCCCCGTGCGCCGGTTGTCCGTACGCACAGGCGATTCCCCATTTTTTCACGCCTACGTTGCTCGTCAGTGCTCAGTTCAGTAGCAAATTGCCCAGTTCGTTGGAAGCGCCTGCTATGCCAAGTATTGCTAAAGTCGCTTCTATCTGGGGAGTGAACGCTCGCATTAAAAGCCCCAAAAAAGAACGAGGCATTTCTCCCGCGCCCTAACCTAATACGCTTATCTATAAAAAGTTTGGGGCAATATTGTGAGATTGAGGCAATATTGCACGATGAAGACAATATTGACTGCCTAACTCCTGAACGCTTCCGCGACCGAGTGTTGTGATCATGCTGCCTAAGTTCCAGGCGCTCGCTGTTAGCCTGTATAACTGCAAGGATGGATAGCGCCGATAGCTCTGTGCTAGTAGGGTAACCGTGTGCACACGCCTGTATGCTCTCGTCCAATGCGTCAATGTACGTTGGCGTTTCTTTTAAGAAAGCCTCCGCTGGTTCAGTCTCATATTCCACAGAAAAACCCCCTAATCGTCAGTTAATCGTCTTTTATCTGCATCCCCGCCCGACAAATGACCTTGCTTTCATTATCACGTATTTTAGAGGCGCACCCGGAGGGACAACGACTGAGCTTCTTGATGAAATTGCTAGGCGTGCATCCTTGTTTTCTGATCATGGTAGGGGCTTTTTTCCTGAGTTGCTGTGAAAGACTTTTTTCCGTCCGAGTGCGTTACTTCTTAATTAGCGTTAAAGTATTTAAATATTGTTAAAACTTATCAATAGTTTTAATTAATGTAAAAAAGTTAAGTTATTATCAAGAGTTAATTCTAAGCAATTCATGCTTTTCGCCAAAAACAGCGATGCTATAAATCCTACCACGAGCAGCGTCTAAATCGAATGCGCCTTGCGGCAGACCGAACGTCGTGTATAACGTGTCGTTGACCCCAGGACAGCACTATCGACCGCCAAAACTGCCCAACGCGTCCACGTCCAGAACCTCTTCAGTGGATACGAGCTTGCAGCTTCACTAACCTATTACAAGATTAAGCCTTGACAGATGGAAATATGGGTCCTCTCAAAAGAAGCAGCCTTTGGGTATTCACCGTGGTTTAAAAAGAAAAAAGATAGCGAGGCCTGACGTGTGATGACCATCTTAGTGGGAACTTTAATGTGTTCTCTTCCTCCTTCGTGACCTGCTACTTGGTCGTTTGAATGGTATCTTGAAGACAAGCGCCCTGATCCAATAGGCTTTTAGGGGAGAGATTCACAAGAAACCGACTCGTGATTCGTTTTAAACGCGAGGATAACGTGCCGCTAGATCCCGCCGCCCCCACGTCTTTGAACGATTACAGTTGAGACGCTGCACACTTTCGACATCGCTTGTTCTCGCGTTGTGCGGTTTTCGAGGTCATTCCGTGCGCTCGAGTAACGCTGAGCTAGCCACTCGCGCCGCCCATTGAACGTCTTGCGAGCAGATCCAAATCGAAACGCGTGAGAGGAAGTTGCAAACAGAGCACGGCAACCCGCTTAGTTCTGCCTAATCCTCGCCTTTGTGAGGGACAAAAATCAGGAATTCATCAAACACCGAATAGCTCAAACACCGAATAGGTCGCGCTAATCGTGCATAATATGACCCAGTGAGCTACGTGAATACGCGTAGCTCTTTAGCATTCACTAAGCTTGCCTACATCACCACTCGACTTTACAGCCGCGCGTGCAGGACGTCAGCTCGCTCTGCCGCTGTCCTTGGAACCACAGCTTAAAAAGACGGGCTGTTGTACGGCTCCCAAATGTGTTGAACCGGACCATCGATGTGAACCGGACTAGCGGTTTGAACAGGACCAGCGCAGGTCACGATCATGCACGCGACTGCAGGGCAGGGTGTGGTCGTGGTCTGACTAACGGGGCACGGAGAAGAGCAGCACGATGAGGTGGTGCAGCTCGTACACTGAGCGCAGGCCGCCGCCGTACACGTGCTAGTGGTAGCAGAGACAGCTGCTACGTTTATCGCTGTGAATAGCGAAAACGCCACGAATAGGGCTACTACAGAAACGATTGCTTTTTTCATTTTTTCCTTCGACTTACAGATCGGGCTCTATTTTCCCTTAGGATTCAGCCCGTTCAGTCCGTGTGAGCGAGTCAGCACAACGTAAGCCCCTTTCAGCGACGATTACTGAAACGCATGCGGATCTCTTGATGCTCATTACTAGATGTAGCGTAAGGCTAACATATAAAGCTTGTTGCACGATTGCACAATATTGTACAATAATACCAATATTGCCTCTTTTTGACAATCACGGCACCGCTCGCGAGATGGGGGGTTTGACTAGCGAGCTTTCAGCCTTTACGCACGCGCTTTGAGCTTCTGCGCTGTGGTCCCAGCCTGGCTGGAGAAGAGATCGTCTGCTCTTTTTGCGAACATCGTGATACTTTGACTGCGCACAATTTCGACAGTACCTTCCTTCAGTGAAGCACTCGGCAAACGGGCTTGAAACCCACGGTAACGGGTGATAGTGAACATAAACTAAGTACGCTGTGTCGCTCTTCGAAGAATGAACAGTAAGATCGTTGTACGCTGACCGAGCCCCCCATGGGCCCCAAGTTAAAGTTATTACAAAAGAGGGAGCATGGCGTGTATCAGGATGGATAATGATCATACCTCCCATGCGCGCCGATACGTCGCTTCTGTTCTCCTCATTCTCATTGTCGCTTCACTGCTTTTTCCAATGTTCGAAGGCCTGAGCGCAACGGGCTTCTTTGGTGATAAGACGTACCTGATCATCCTTCAGGACAACCAGGAGATCAGAAGCACCGGCGGGCTCATGGCGTGTATGGGGGTGCTCACCACGCATGACGGCAGCATCGCGAGCCTGAAGTATTACTACTTGAGCAGCCCGCAGCTGTCGGCGATCGTAGGACTCGACGGGCCCGCAAGCTTCACCAACTTCTTTGGCGTTAACGCCGCAGCGCTCTCTGATTCAAACGTCCAATATGATTTTGCCTCGTTTGCTCCTAAGATGCAATCAGATTTTTACAACGTGACCGGACAGAAAGTCGACGGGATCATCGCGGTCGACTTCACCGCGCTCCAAGCCTTTATGAACGTAACGGGCCCGATAACGGTATCGGGAGAGGTACTAACGAGCCGAAACGTGGTTGATCGCTTACATTTTGATGTAGGGACCGCAGCAGGCGACAAGACGTCATTCACCGACTTGTTGTCGACGCTGACGTCCGATCTCGCTCGATCGATCCTCGATGCAAGTATCCCGCAAAAGCTCGCGCTGTACACCACGCTGCAAAGCCTAGAGGCTGAAAAACACGTGCTCGTCTATCCCGACGAGGGATTCCTGTTCCAAAGCGCTGGAGGCGAACTCCAGAAGCCTACAACGGACTCTATCTCCGTGGTCGATACGACGGTCGGCACTGCAATGGCAGATTTCAGCGTGAACCGAACGATAGACTACCACGTTGAGCTCCTTGCGAACGGTTCCGCCGTCTCTACGCTGACGCTCACGTACACAAACAATAACTGGTGGGACTATGACGTATTCTCCACGACGCTCGTTCCGCCTGGGGCTGCGCTTGTCGCGGCCCATAACGTGTCAAACGCTTTCAAAGGTCCTGAGGTCACGAGCGGGGACGGGTTTACCGCTTTTTCGTCGCGCATCCTGGTGGCTGCCAACTCGACCGGAAGCATGACCTACGTCTACACACTACCGAACATCGTCACCGGGAGCGGGATAGGGAGTAACTACGACCTTCTCGTTCAAAAACAAGCGGGCATCGTTCAATACGCCTTGAATGTCAGTGTGCAGCTTCCCCCAGGGGCGACGATGATCCACGCTGAAAACGTTGGGTCAAACCAGGTAGTGACAGGAGACGCGCACGTAAGCGTCATCTACACATAGAGGGTCGATCGTGAACGCGAAACAAGGCGCGGCACTGGCACTGGTCGTTCTTGTCGTAGTCGTGGGGCTCGCAGCGAGCGCATTTCTTTGGGCTCCGTCCGCCAACGTCACGTATACCGTGCCGACTTCGGCGATACGCGCGTCGCTGGGCGAGACCGTGAGCGACGAGACGATCGCGCTCCGGTTAAACAGCATCAGCGATGCGTCAAAGCCCGCGACTGCTAGCACGTGGATCGAGTTTAACACTGAATCACACGCGGCGTTTGACCTGTATAACTTCTCGTTGACTCCCCCTCCTGCGAGCCGCTATCTCGTCGCCAACGTCACCGTCACGAACGTGCACCACACGGAAATTCCCTTTGACTACGGAGATTTCGTGTTGATCGCACACGACGGCGCCGCCTACTATCCCAACTACGCCGTTTGTAATGTGGGCTGTAGCGCGCAAGCACTCAAAAACAGTGCGCTAAATGAGACCTTCACGAGCGATGTCTATGTGCTCTTTTCGGTGCCATCAGCGACCCAGCCACTGCAGGTAGCGTACACGGGGGCTACCCCACCCATTGTGATGTCATCGACGTGAATGGCCATCGAATCGTCCGCGCGGGGCCGCTTAACACGCCTGACTGGCTGGGAACCCATCAACGCTTGCCTCCCTTTATCGTATGAACGCAAGAAATCAATGATGTACCGCTGCGGTTGCGGAGGCTTTCCATTCCCGATTCCTGAGTGTACCGGCACTGGAACGCTCACGTCCGCAGCTCTTTCAAACGGACGGTAAACGAAGGAGGCGTATAAGCAAGACTGTGATGCTTGGCCCCCGATAGCTTCTTCCAATTCCGTTCTTTCTAGGTGAACAAGGGCCGCAAAGGAGGCGCCTGGCTGTGTGTCGGTACAGGCACGCTCGTCGCTTATGCATCAAGCTAGAAAGGTGTGATAAAGGAAATAGAAAATAAGCGCAAGCACGCAAAGAAGAGGATATTATAACATCGTTTAAATAATAGCCACTTCAGGTCGTACTCAAATTATATCTCACCTCTTCATCCTTCGTTTGAAATCTTTAGACTGAGGTCGTCATCACACGTCGTGCGCTGCTTCTGAGCACTCGATGGTGGCTTCAAACGCCTCACCGTCACTGCAAGCGCTCGGATTGGTGGCGCCAATAGTTCTGCGCTCGTCGAACACCTGCCACACACGTCCAATCGGAAACTCGTCAATCGTTCAACCAGTGCGTTCAGTTCGTTATGTTCTACTTTTGAACGTCCTCCAGATACCAGTCTAAAAACGCCCAAAACTCTGCCAAAGATAGTTCGCGTCGCATGCTGGCACACGTCGTTGCCGGTAAGTCGTCTATGAGCTGGGTGAGGACTTCTGCGACCTCATAGTCGCAAAAAACATTGTGGCCCATGTCTGGCATCCGATCACCTATTCCGTTAGTCTAAGGCGCACCCGGAGCGATAACGAGTGAGCTTCTTGACGAAGTTTGCACCGCCATCCTTGCTTTCTAATCGTACCAGGGGCTTTTCCCTCAGTTGTCGCGTAGATTGCAAAGACTTTTTTTCTCCGAGTGCGTCAAAAGTTAACTATTGTCAATGTATTTAAAAGTTGCTGCAATTTATCAATAGTTTTCAGGTATATGAATGATGCGAGGAGTCAAGAGTTAATGCAACATCAGCTCCTGCGGTTCGCTAAAGACTCGTATTGTCGTTCGTCCCGGATTTAGGGGGCATCAGCTTTGCTATTAGCACCCATGAGCTTTCGCTCAATGCGTCCAACCCGCAGTCGCCGCGTTTCTTGACGAGGGGCATCGTAGGAGCGCGTCGCAGCCTTGTTCAATCACCTAGTCGCTTTGCAAACAACTCTCGGCACGCTCTGGCCCGTGAAACGCGTGCGTCAAAGCCTCTGACCGACGACAGTACCCACTCAGACGCTCTCTTTCACGCCCTCAACGTGTGCCTTGATGGCACGAAATGCCTCAAGCGCCGCATTGCGCTGCTCGTCTGTGAGCGCTTTACCCGCGTAGTTGGCACGCTCGTAAAGGACCGTCAGCGTGCGCAACGGCGCTCGCACGTCCGGCACCGCGGCTTCGACGGCGTAATATTTTTCCCAGTGTGTCGCGCTTGACGCGATCTTAACCTCGTGCGTCGTTACGAGAGCCGCTAGTGCCGCATCATAGAGCGCATTGACCGCCTGCTGATCGTTGCCGTGCTCAAAAAAGTCGCGCGCTTGTTTCAGCACACCCGTTTCGGCAACGCTTTCCGGTGGCGTTTCCTGCGATGCGGACGGTTGCGGCTCTGCCATTTGCGGCTCTTCGCCGACGAATGGCGTCGCGCGTTCGGCAGGCAAAGCGGGTTCTAGTTCAGGCGCTTCCGCTATGGCATCCGCAACTGGCGTTAGCTCTGCGAGTTCCTGTTGATTTTGCGCACTCGCTTCGGGCAGCGACGCTTGCGCGTTGGCCGTTTGTTCGGCCGGTTTCACGCGTCTCCTGCCAAGAGGCCGCAGCACGGCTTTTCCGCGCATTCGCCGCGCGACGAGATAAAGTCCAATGAAGATCACTACGATAACCGCAGCAATAATGAGGTATAAC
>Ga0187861_10004880_pt1 | contig 10998 bp, 2 predicted proteins | sample June2016WEW_10_1_3_FD_132986 | JGI IMG/M metagenome (GOLD analysis project Ga0187861, IMG submission 132986) | Peatland microbial communities from SPRUCE experiment site at the Marcell Experimental Forest, Minnesota, USA - June2016WEW_10_100 | ecosystem: Environmental > Terrestrial > Soil >...
AACGTCCGCCAGTGGCGCGAAGCGCGTCGCCGGGAGATGTGGAAACAAATCGAACGGCAGGAAACGCCAGTTGCCGCCGCAGTCTGCCGACACCTGTGGCGGAACCTCCAAAAAATCCGGATTGACGCTAAGATCGACTTCGGCGAGACGTTCCACCCGTCATACCAGATTGTCGTAGTGCATATTCGGGAGCGGGAATTCAGGTTCACCGTGGACGATTACGGCCGAGTTCACACAAACGTGACGAACCTTCCGAAAGCATTGCGCCATTTCCTGGCTGTAGACGGCAAACGCCTGGTAGACGTTGATGTCTCCGAGTCGCAGCCGCTTTTTCTGGGCGTGGCGATTGCCCGATTCAACAGCAGACGGACAGAAACAGTGCAAAGGGGAGCAAGAGGCACGGATGGTGGGCAAGAAGGCAGACAGCAGCAAGCGGAGGGCAGGCGGGGTACTCCCTCCCTTATGTTTGACAATACTATGTTTGACAAGAACCCCCAGCTTGCAGGAGAATTAGACCGTCGCCGGCTACCGGCCGACGTGCGGCGCTATCTAGAACTATGCGAGGCTCGGGGCTTGTACCAGGCCGTGGCCGACCGGCTGGGCAAGACACGGGAGGAAGCCAAGCGGAGTGTCATGGTGGCGTTTTACGACCGACCATCACACTGCAACGCCGTCTCTGTGGTGCTCACCGAATTGTTTCCTAGCGTGATGCAAGCCATGCGGCGGATTAAGCGGGGTGACTATCGCCGGTTGGCCCACATTGCACAGCGGATTGAAAGCGCGTTCATGTTCGGGCGGGTTGTGCCGCGGATCATGGAATTGCGCCCGGACCTGTTCATCACCACGATTCACGATTCGATCCTGACCCCTGTCGGGGAAGCGGACTTTGTGCGGCAGGTGATGCTCGACGAATTCGCACGATTGGGGCTGTCGCCTCAAGTGAAGGTGGAATTGTGTTCCAAGACGTGCTGACGAAAAAAATTGCCGGCGGTATCAAAGGCCGCTTGACAAAAACGCCGATAATTGCTAAAACGCTATTATGAGCAAGAGCAAAACGAAACCGACGCTGACCGACGTGCTAAAAGCCACAATCGAGGAAAGCGGGTTGACCCAATACAGGATTGCCAAAGATACAAAAATCCCCGCAACGTCCCTCATGCGTTTCATGCGGGGCGAAACGTCCCTACGGCTCGACAAAGCCGACATACTGGCCGAATATCTCGGGCTAAATTTAAGCCCTTTACAAAAACCATCACACAAACAGCGGTAACACCGCAAAGGCAGGTACCTATGACAGTCGAAGAACGTATTACAAAACTGGAAAAAACGAATCATGTGTGGAAACTAGCGGCCACCGGCCTTGCGTGTGCATTGGTTGCAATCGGGGTGTATTCTTATGAGCAATTCAGCGGGGGTAGCCCCTCCGAGATTATCAGAACAAAGCGACTTGAAATTGAAAGCCCTATCGGAAAAACACTTGTCACTTTACGCGGAAACACAGGTGGAGGTGGTATCATAAATATCAATAACTCCCAAGGAAAACCTGTATTTGCTCTAACGGAGATAAAAGAAGGAGACGGGTGGATGGGTATTTACAACTCTCAAGGAAAAGTAGTTGTTATTCTAGGGGGAGGCGAAGCTGGCGGTGGGCACATGGATATCTACAATCCGCTCGAAAAACGGGTTGTGACAGTACAGGCCGACAATACAAACAATGGATTTGTGGGTGTATCGGACCAAAATGGTGAACCCAAGGAAGCTCTAACAGCACACTAAACAGCGGTACCAACACACAAGCATACACAATAGGAATTGAATCATGGGAACTGTCTACAAAAAAACCGCAACCAAGCCGCTACCGCTGGACGCAAAGATCATCGTCCGCAAAGGCGAACGGTTTGCCGAGTGGATCGATGCGAAGGAAAAACGCCGAACGACACCGCTTACTATCGGGAAAGACGGCACCGACCGGTTGGTCATTGTTGCCCGAACCTATACCGCCAAGTATCGGGACGGCTCGGGCATAGTACGGGAAGTGGCAACCGGCTGCCGCGATGAATCCGCCGCCCGGTCGATCTTGTCGGACCTTGAACGCCGGGCGGAAAAGGTGAAGGGTAAGATTCTCACCGCCGCTGAAGACCGGATGATTGATCATCAGGAAACGCCGCTTGCCGACCATCTGGAAGCCTACATTGTTCACCTGAAAGCAAAGGGCGACTCCGACGTTCACCTTGCCGACACTCGCCGACTAGCGAACAAAATCATCGACGACTGTGGCTTCGGTCGGCTTGGCGACATTCGCCGCGAAGCCGTGGAAAACTGGCTTGTGCAACGCGCAAGCGAAGGCATGGCCGCCCGGACCCGCAATTCCTATTTGCAGGCGATTCGGGGGCTGTGTAACTGGTCCGTCGAAACGGGCCGGCTTGCCGTCAACCCGCTGGCGAGAATCGCCAAGGCCGACGAAAAGGCCGACCGTCGCCGGCAACGCCGGGCGCTGACCGAAGACGAACTTCGCTGCTTGCTCGACGCGGCACGCCGTCGGCCGCTCGCCGAGTATGGCCGGCTCACCGTCCGCAAGCCGAAAAAACAGGTGAAGCGAAAGCGGGATACCTGGAAAATGCTGCCGCTTGCGGCCGCTGACCTCGATACTGCGACGGATCGGGCACGGGCACGGCTCGCCAAGACCCCCGAACTGGTCGCCGCGATGGAAACCTTGGGACTGGAACGGGCTTTGATCTACAAGACGCTGGTGCTTACCGGGCTTCGCAAAGGCGAATTAGCTTCGATTACCGTGGGCCAATTGGAACTTGACGCCAAACCACCTTATCTGGTGCTCGAAGCCGCCGATGAAAAGAATCGTGAGGGATCGACCATTCCCTTACGGGCCGATCTTGCTGCCGATCTTCGGGCTTGGCTTGCCGACAAGGCAACGGCCTTACAGGACGCCACCAAACGCAAGCCGACGGTCCGGTTTGACTCAAAAGCCGCTAAACCGAGAAAATGCAATAGACACGATTCTGAGGGGCTTGTGGGGCAAACTTGTCTGCCGTTGACTACACAACCGGCTTTGCCGTCTGATACTCCGCTGTTCACTGTGCCAAGGGATTTAGTGAAAATACTTGACCGCGACTTTGTTGCTGCCGGCATTGCTCGCCGGGCGGAAGTGTCGCCGGGCAAGTGGAAGATCGACAAGCGGGACGAACGCGGCCGAACAATCAACGTACACGCATTACGTCACACCTTCGGCACGCTATTGAGCAAGGGCGGGGTGTCGCCGCGAACAGCCCAAGCGGCAATGCGTCATTCCAAGATTGACCTTACCATGAACGTCTACACGGACCCCAAGCTACTGGATGTTGCTGGGGCTATGGAATCGCTTCCGGCATTGCCTCTTGTGGGAGGGAAAGCAAATGAATCCGTCGCCCTAAAGGCAACAGGAACCTATAATTCGGTCGTTTGCCAGTTTGCACCAAAGTTTGCACCAACCACTGGCAAAACGAGCATATTGGGGGCAATTCTGGACAAAGTGACAGCCGAAGCCGACGAAATCCAGAATAATATGGCAGTTGCCGTAAGTGCTTATCTGGTCAAAAGTAAAGACCCGCTGACAACTCTGGTCAACGGGTCTTCTAAGCGAGGGCGACGGGAGTCGAACCCGCAACCACCGGATCGACAGTCCGGTACTCTAACCAATTGAGCTACGCCCCCAAGTCTTTATTTTTTAAGGACTTAGAACTATTTTTGATTTTTCCTATTTTACCCCTTTACGGTTGATTTACAAATGTAAGGGTACCGTATAACTAAGTTTGGCCCCCGCCGGTTGGATCAATAGTATGAGGTGAGGTATGAATGGTAAGTCTACTGTAAAATCTTTGGTTCGTAAACCCGTCAAACCAGCAAAACCCCGTCCCGATTTCTCCCTTTACGCCTATGCTACCAAAAAATGGGCAAGAACGATTAGGGGAAAAACCTTTTTGGGAGTTGGGGCGACCCCGAAGGTGCTTTGACTGAGTACCTTGATCAGAAGGACGATCTTTATGCGGGTCGGACGCCAAGCACCAAAGGGGGCTAACACTCCGCGAGTTGGCCAACGCCTTCATGCGCTCCAAAAGAATCGACCTTGACCTTCCGTTTTGAATCGCTGGATTGGCAGGCTTTGGACCATCTTGTACAAGGAGTTTGCGATACGATTGCCGAGTTGGGCCAGGAGCTTTGGCAAAAGTACGTCGCGGATATGGGCGCGGGAGGGACTCGAGAATAATGCAATCTTCAAATAAATCCGGGCGGCAGTTAAAAAAATTGGGGCGGCAGTTTAACTGCCGCCCCAACGAGGCGTTTTTACTGTTTCAGCACTTTACCGGCGGCGGCGCCAGTAAATTCCCAGTCCCATGGCGGCCAGCATGAGCATTGCCCAAGTGGCCGGCTCGGGAACCTCCGACAACGAGCCTGAGGTCGAGCCGCCGTCAAACGCGGCAATGTTCAACGTGGCCCAGCTCCCGGATCCGATGTCCAGGGTGTCTTGGACTATGGAAGTCGCCGTCAAACTGCCGTCGCCCAGCACCTTGGTCGTGCCGGAGCCGCTGATAGTGCTCACGGTATGCGTGCCGCCGTTGACCTCGAACGTGCCGGAACTACCGGTGCTTATCGCGGAAGCCGCGGCGATCTGGCCGTTGGTGGACAATTCCAGCGTGCCGTTGTTGACGGTGGTTGCGCCGGTGTAGGAGTTGTTGCCTCCGAGGATTTGAGTGCCGGTGCCGGTTTTGGTCAACGTGCTTCCGCTGCCGCTCAGTATGCCGGTATAAGTATTGTCGAAATCGTTGGTGCCGACCGTCAGGGCGATCGCTGCCGAACTACCGTTGATTAGGGCTTTCGATTCAGCACCCTTCAATCCACCGAGCGTGACGTTGACAAGGGAGCCAAAGCTGAGCGTGCCGCCTTGGTTGTCGTAGTAGAGCGTGCTGGATCCCAGGGCGAAGGAGTTGTCCAAAGTCAGCCCGCCGAGTGAGATGACCGTGTCGCCGTTGAAGTTGTTGCTGCCCGTTATGAGCAGAGTGCCGGCGCCACTCTTGGTCAGACCGCCGTCGGCCGCGGTGCCCAAGGCGGTATCGTGGATCATGGGTTGATCGATTTCGATGCCGTATCCGTCGGACACGTTGATCTTCGCCCCGCCGAGCTGTACTTTGGCCGTCAGGCCGATCAAGGCAGGCAGTATAGTCCCGTTCCCCGTGAGAGTGCCGCCGTTGAAGTTTATGGTTGCCAGATGGGTGGCGTCGTTGCCGGTGAGGCCGGTGCTGGTTTTGGTGAATGCCCCAACCGTCAGGGTGCCGCCGTTGAGACTGACAATGTTGTTTGTGGCGATTTGGGAACCGGCAATTTCATTGTTGAGATCGAAATTGCCGATCACGGTGACACTGGCGGTGTCCCCTATGGTGAAATTGCCGCCCGAACGCACGCCGCCGCCGAAGTTTAGAGATGCGAAACTGCTGATGGTGCTGTTTTGGAAAGTGATGCTTGCGGCGTTTCCGGTGTAGTCGGTGTCACCGACGACGATAAGGCCGAGGCCGCCGGTGTTTATTCCACCGCTGCCCGACACAGTGAGGTTTCCGAGGACGACGGTTGTGGTGCCGGTGTATGTGTTGGATCCTGTCAGGGTCAGGGTGCCGGAGCCGTTTTTGTTCAGGCCCATCTTGCCGGCGCCACTCTGTATGACGCCCGAGAAGCTATAATCCGCGCCAAGGGCATTATTAACAAAGAACCACTTATCGGCGGTAAGGTAGGGTTGGATCGTGCCGCTGCCCGAGAGGCCGGTAACGTGTGTGTCGTTGGCTATCTCAAGCGTCCCGCCCGTGAGGTTCAGGGCGCCGAAGCTCCCGGAAATGTACAGCGTCGATACGCTGGTGTCTAAATAAGAGCCGGTCAGCGACAATGTTCCCGCCCCGGCCTTGGTCAGGTCGTAGGTGCTGCTGGCGATGTGGTCGACCTTGAGATTGCCGGTACCACCGATGGTGATTGAGCTCGACCCGGCGAGGGTCACTGCCCCGGTGCCGAAGTCCAGATTTTTGGTTCCTGTAAAGGCGAAGACGCCGTTCCAGGTTTGCGCGTTATTGTTCGACATGACGATGTCCGCGCCGCTGGTGTTGTCGATCGTGCCGCCGTTAATGGTGAACATGCCTGTTCCCAGCGCGGTGGCTTTGTTGATATTAAGCGTGCCGTCGTTTAACGTCGTGCCGCCGGAGTAAGAGTTGGTGGTGGCGATGGTCAGCGTGCCGGAGCCGCTTTTGATCAGGGACCCGGTGCCGCCGATACCGTAGTCACCGATAAAGGAGTAAGTCTTAGTGGTGTTGTTCACCGTGACGAGCGACGGACTTACGGTGGTGGTGATGTTCACGGTGGTATGCGTGGCCGAGTTATCGAAAAACACTGCGTCGGCCGGCGGACCTTCCTGGTAAACCGTGGCGACCGAGGGGTTTGAGTACTCCTTCCAGTTTTGAATTCCGGATCCGGGCGTTCCATCGGGATTGAGGTTCCCGATGTTCCAATCGTACGTACCGGTGCCTACATTAAGAACAGTGCCGGTCCACACCGGATAGTTAACGTCCGTTATCTGCAACTTGATGTATGGGTTGGAGGGGTCGTTGGTGTTGTTTGTCAAAGAACCCACGACGCGAATCGGCAGCGCGAGGACGAAGGCGCCAAATCCGCTGCCCTGTATCGTGCCCTTGTAGTTCACCAACGCATAGGTGCCTGTTTGGTAAACCTGGAGGCCGGGGTTGACGTAGGTGCCTGTGGTGCTGCCATTGCCATAGGCGGTTAAACCATTCGAGCTGGTAACGTTGATGGTCGTAATGGACGAGCCGGTGCAGGATAGGGTCTCGGTATCGGTGTCAGTGGAACCAAATGTTAGTGTCCCGATGGTCATGCCACTGGAGCCGACGGCCAGGCCCGCGCCGGAATTGACCGTGACGCCGCTGGTGGCTTGAACGCCGTTTAAGGACAGCGTTCCCTGACTGACGGTCGTGGCGCCGGTGTATGTGTTGGCGGCGGTGAGAATCGCCGTGCTGCCGTAGCATTGTTGGATAACGCTGCCGTTGCCGCTGATGAGGTTAGCAATCGTGAAGGAATCGCTGCGATTGAAGGAGAGTACGCTGCTGTTATTGAGGACGACCCCGCCCGTGCCCAGCGTACCGCCCGAAAGGTTGGTGTTGTTATAGCCCAACTGGAGCGTGCCGGCATTAACAATGGTGCCGCCGGTGTAGGTGTTGGTGCCCGTGAGGATCAACGTGCCGGCGCCGCTCTTGGTCAAACCGCCGTCGGTCGCGGGGCTCACAATGGCAGGATCGTGCACCAGGGCGTGGTTGATCTGGATGGTGTTTCCACCATCGTCGATCTTCGCCCCGCCGGCCTGCACGTTGCAGGTCACGCCCTCAAAATACATGACCGCCCCGGTAACGGCACTGTAGTCATCGGCCGGCAGTAGAGTCCCGTACCCCATGATCGTGCCGCCGTTGAAGTTTATAGCCGCCAGATGTGCATGTCCTATCTGGTTGTTGGATTTGATGAACGTGCCGCCGTTAAATATCAGCGTGCCGCCGTTGAGATTGATCTGGTTGTTTGTGGTTACGGTTGAATCGCCGCCGGCGGTTTCTTCATTATTGACATCGAAATTTCCCGTTACGGTGACACTGGCGCTGTCCTGGATGGTGAAATTACCGCCGGCACGGCTATTCGTGCCGATGTCCAGGGCCGAGAAACTGCTGATGGAACTGCCGCTGAATGTAACTGTGGCGATACTGCTTCCGCTTCCGTATCCAGGGACGTCGTTGGCGATATGCATCGCAGCGCCGGTGGCCAGACCGCCCGCGGAGACAATTACATTTCCCCGGTTAAAGTATGTGGCGCCGCTATAGCTGCTATTGCCGGTCAAGGTCATGGTGCCGGTGCCGGTTTTCAAGAGCGAGCCAGCGCCGGTAATTGCGCCGGAATAGGCGCAATCGACACTCCCGTTGCCTACTTGGAACAATACGGCGCCGCCGGTATCGTTGCTGATACTCAGGTCTTGAGAGCCGTTCAGGCCTTGGATGTTTGTAATGCCAGTCTCGGGGGTGGTGCCGCTGTGGCCGTCGCCAATTGTACCCGTGAGCGCGCCAAAGCTGATCGTACCGCCCGTGCCGCCCGGGTAAATGTAGTTGAGCGTGCTGTTTTGCAGGGCCAATGGATTGCCCAGTCTCAGTAGGCCGCCCGAGATTGTCGCGGTCCCGGAGAAGGTATTGGCGTTGCTTAAGGTGAGCGTGCCCAAGCCGGTCTTAATCAGGTTGCCCGTGCCGTACCCGGCAACGGGGTCTCCATTATTGGCGACGACGCCGGCGACGGTGAATTCCTGGCCGTTGTCCACGTCGATTGTGCCCGAGCCGGTGAACCCGAAGGTCGGTCCCAAGGCCACGCCGCGGTTTGCATGCAGCGTGATCGTGTTGGAGGAATTAAGCGTGCCGCCGTTGATCACGACGTTGCCCGCGGTGGCGGCTAACGGGACTACGCCCAAGGGAGCGGAATTGCCGGCGTTGAGGCCATCCGCGGCGATGGAAATCGTGCCGGCGTTGATCGTGGTGCCGCCGTTATAGCTGTTGTTGGTGAGGATGGTCACTTTGCCGGCGCCGCTGGCTTTGTGCAGGCTGGGGCCGTTTGCAATGCCGAAAGCTCCTTGAATGATATAGTCGTTGCCGACGGTGTTGGTGAAGGTCACGCTAGAAGGCTGGACGTCGGCCGAGGAAATGTTGACTGTTTTTGCGCCGCTGTCGTCGAAAGTCACGTTATCGCCGATGTAAAATTTGGAGGCCGCGTTTGGAGGAGCGGTCATTTTCCAATTCACAGTCGCATCTGAATCCCAGACCCCGGCACCCAACGCTCCCACCCAAGTGATATTGTTGTCTGCGCCCGTTACGCTCAAATCGACCTCCTTATTGCCGGAATTATCGACCAGGCTGTAAATTTTGGCGCGTAAGGCCCCGCTGGGCGGGACCGTTACGAGCGTGAAAGCGTTGATATTCGTGATGCTAGTGCCATATTTGATCAAATCATAGGTGCCGTTGTTAAGAGAGGTGCCGTAAATGTTGATTGATACTGAGCCCGCTCCATTAGTTGTAACACCGCCTGTAACTGTCAGGGGGTTTGTACCGGTAGGCTGATTGTAGTTGATGGTGCCGGCGCCGCTGAAGGTCAGGCTGCCCACAGTAAGCTTAGTACCACTAAAGCCGACCTGGCCGTCTTCGATGGTGCCGCCGGCAGTGACGGTAACGGCTTTGGTAATCACTCCCTGCCCACCCAAGGTTGCGCCGCTGCTGACACTAATGGGATTGGCCACCGACGCGTTGTTGAAATAAATAGTGCCGCCCTTGACGGCAATGGAACCGGTGCCGGAAATGGCGTTGGGAACATCGAGTGAGTTGTTGCGGTTGAACACCAAGCCGCCGGTAACGACAGGGGAATTGTTGGTCACCGCGCCCGTGCCCAGCGTGCCCGTTGCGGTGGCGTTGCCGATCTGGAGCGTGCCATCGTTGATCGTCGTCGTGCCGGTATAATAGCCATTGCCGGTTCCAGTCAGCGTAAGTGTGCCGGTTCCGACCTTTGTTAAACTAATAGTGCCAGAACCATTGCTGATGCTGCCGGCATAAGTCGTATTGGTATTCAAAGAACCAATTTGAAACGTACCGCTGCCACTTCTGCTTTGTAGCCAGCTTGTACCGTCGCCGCCGGAAAGACCTCCTAGCGTAGCAACATTGCTATCCGCACTCCCGAAATAGGCAGCGTAGGTGCAGTAAGGCCCGATATCAAGGGCCCAAGGATTCGTGGTATTGTAAATCTGTATGTTCGAGTTTACACGGAAAGTCATGCCGTCCGTTGTGCCGATGTTCTGCCTAAGTTGAAGCGTGCCCGTAAAGTCGCTCCAGCCATGTTGGCTCGCGGTGCCGGCAGTTACGCCCATGGTAATGGTGTTGTTGTCTTTACCCAGACAGCTTAGGGTCAATATTCCCGATCCAGTGACGGTTGTCGGAGCAAGACCACCCGCGGCCCTCATGGCAAGCGTGGCGTTGTTGGCGCCAATATCGACTCCGCAGGTCAGCGAATTTGCATTGCTATGTCCATAAAGAATGAGCTGGGTGTTGTTTCCGAAATGAACGGTGCTTGCGCTTACAAATGGTATGTTGTCGGCGTTCCTGTCGGCATCGATTGTGCCGGCATTGATGTAGGTATCGCCGGTGTAGGTTGCGGGATTGTAAAGATACAAAGTACCGGGGCCGTTTTTGGTGAGGCTGTAACCTTGCGACGACCCGCCCGTAGGCGTATCGGAAATTTGGCCGACGGTGAGGTTTCCGGCTTGAGTTCCAGTTGGCGGCGTGCCGTTGACGGTGACTGTAATATTTCCGCCCAGCAATACTGTACCGTTGCTGAAACTGAGGTTTTGCGTGCCGCCGAAGGTGAAATTGCCGTTCCATTGATGCTGAGTGGCGTTGGAAAGCGTGATGGCTGCGCCGCTGGTATTGTCGATAGTGCCGCCGTTTATGATGAACGTGCCGGTGCTCAAGGCGGAGGCGTTGTTGATGTTCAGCGTGCCTGCGTTTAGCGTGGTGTTGCCCGTGTAACTGTTGGCTCCCGAGAGTGTGAGAGCGCCCGCTCCGGCCTTGGTCAGACCATAACCTGAACTTGAGCTGGCAATCGAGCCGCCGACGGAGAGTGTGCCGGCGTTGACCGTTACTTGACGAGTTGAGTTGTTGATCGTTACGGCGCCGGTGCCGAGGTTCAGGTTGTAGGAGCCGGTGAAGCTAAAGTCGCCGTCCCATTGCTGTACGTTGTTGTTGGTGCTCGTGGTGATGGCCGCGCCGCTGGTATTGTCGATAGTGCCGGTGCTTATGATTAAAGTGCTGGTTCCCAAGGCTGCGGCATTATTGATGTTCAGTGTGCCTGCCGAAAGTGTGGTGTTGCCCGAGTATGTGTTGGTTCCTG
>Ga0187861_10004881_pt1 | contig 10995 bp, 11 predicted proteins | sample June2016WEW_10_1_3_FD_132986 | JGI IMG/M metagenome (GOLD analysis project Ga0187861, IMG submission 132986) | Peatland microbial communities from SPRUCE experiment site at the Marcell Experimental Forest, Minnesota, USA - June2016WEW_10_100 | ecosystem: Environmental > Terrestrial > Soil >...
AGATTGGAGAAAATTCCCACAGGGAATTTTCGACCTGACATGCCGTTCATCAGCAAAGCCAGCGGCAGAATTTTCACAGGGATTTTTCACAAGACCGCCGTTCATCAGAAGGGCGGGCTGGAGAAAATTCCCGCGGGGAATTTTCGACCTGACATGCCGTTCATCAGCAAAGCCGGCAGGAGAATATCCAAACGGATATTCTCAACCTGACCACCGTTCATCAGAAGGGCAAGTTGGAGAAAATTCCCATAGGGAATTTTCGACCTGACGTGCCGTTCATCAGAAAACCGGCGGGAGAATATTCCCGCCGGCCCTATCCTGGCTATTTATTCGGTGTTATGGTCGTTGTGGATTTATCGTCTGCCGGTGGTTCCTTGAACATGGCTTCTGCCAGGGCCTTCAGATTGATGGAGACCGGCTCTTCACCATATCCGGCAAGGAAGGACAGGGCAACATAGAACATGACAGACTGCTGGGTATACAGGCCGTTAGTAGTTGCCGATCCGCCTGATGATAAGGTCATGAGACCCCCGGCAACAAGAAAGAAGACGAAAACGCCATAGAGGATGCCGATGAACGGGCGGAGGTAATACGAAGATGCGAACTCCACCCGGAAATCCTCCTCCCGGCCAATATGGTCGGTATACACGTACATGTTGTAAGCGAGGCCGCCGAGTCCCCCTGCGCAGCCAATAAAAATAAGTTCCTTGAACAGCGGATCGAGTGAAGGAATAGTACTGAAAGTACGCAGGACAACCAGTTCCGTAAGGACGGCTATAGCAGCGAGGATAAAACTAAAAATAATGGTATAAAAGCAGATGTGGTGGATTTCTTTCTTGATCTCTTTGGTAAATATTGTTATTTCTACCGTAGTTTCCGATCCCGATTCAACTTTTACTTCTTTTGAATTCGAGACATCGTCTATGGTGACATATACCGTATAGGTCCCTGGATCTCTATCAGCAATCGTGTACGGTGTTGCTGGAACGATTTCCTCAGTCTTGTTGTTATACCCGAGCAGGATCTTTGCCCCGCCTGGATTGGAGATCACCTTGATCGAGCCTTTTTCATCCGCCATATAATAACTCCCCCATAATAATTTATTATTCGGTAATATGTTCATGAGATAATATATTTTTCCGATCTTTTTAAAAAAATCATGCGCAGCGAGGTTCCTGCCCGTCCAGGATCACCGCTTCCTGATTATTCACGCGATCCCGGTCCGGGTGAAAGGCCCGGCACAGGCCTGCGGTATATCTTTATAGGAACCCGGCAATCAATCCCCATGGATAAACAACCCCCGGCCACGCGGGTAAAACACGACCGTCCGATCTGCGAGCAGTGCCAGGACCCCAATATCGTCCGGAAGCCCGACGGCAGCTACCGCTGCAAGCGGTGCGGGTACGACAGCGCGAAAGGCCGGTAAGCGGGGACCGGGAGCACCCCGGCAATCCGGATGGTAATACCATCGGATAGGGCGGTTTTTGGTGGACTCTCCGTATTGGCGAAGCCCGGTGCCCGGGCGGGGTACCCGCCGTCACCGGGAAACCCGGCAGCCCCGTCATCGCCCTGCGGCCGGCCGTACCCGGGAACTCCCCCCGCGTTTATCGTATGATCCTCTCTTTTATCCCCCGGGGACCGATGTATGGATCAGGGAAGGGAAAAGACCGGCTGCGTACCATGAACCTTATCCAGAAGTATAGCGACTTCCGATCAACGGTCAACCTCCGGCTCTTCTCCTTCTATCTCGCGATCGTGCTCATCATCCCGGCAATCACGATCGCCATCGAGTATCTCGTCTCCGTCTACCCGTCGTTCCGTTCAGGCCTGCAGGTCGACCTGCAGGACTTCCATGTCTACCAGCTCTTCACGTCGTCGTTCGTCCACCTGAACTTCGATCATTTCCTCGGGAACGTGACCGCGTACCTGCTGATCGCCATCTACGGCCTCGTGCTGGCAACGATCGTCAACCGGAAACGGCTGTACCTCGTCCTGACCAAGGTGATCGTCGTCATCTTTCTCATCTTCGGTGCATGCTTTGCCGTCTTCAATGCGACAACGAGCTATTATGCCGGCCTCTCCGGCATCGATTCGGCACTTGCAGGGCTGCTGCTCCTCTTCTGGCTGATGTACCTGGAGAGGACGTCCGGGAGGAGCATGCGCAGCTATTACGGCGTTGTGCTTGTCGGTATCCTGGCCATGTCCGCGGGGATCATCGCACGCTACATGCTCCTGTACCGCACGGGGACGGGCTCCCCGCTCCTGTACGGCCTCGCGGCCGTGACCGGCATGCTGGTGCTTGCCGCCCTTGCTTATCGGCACCAGTTCAGGGATTTATATCGCGTGATGCAGGAATTCTCCTGGCCTTCCCGGCTCCTCACCATCGCGATCGCTGCCATCTTCCTGTACTTTGTCTGGAACCTCTTCCCGGAGCGGCTGGCAAACTCGACACGGACCGTGAGCATCTCCCTTCACCTGGCCGGCATCGTGATCGGCATCCTTGCCGGGTACCTGTTCATGGTGTACCTGGAACAGATGGCGTATTTCAGGGGAGAAAAAGAGGTGATCGTACGGTAGGTGCGGAAAATCCGGGGTACCGTAAACGGGCCGGATGGCGGCCAGCCTCCCGGCCCCCGTCACTCATCGCTGCTCTCTCTTTTACCGGCGATGGATCGCCCGGGGTGCCGGGCAGCGCAGGGGAGCTGGCAAAAAGGAGAGATCACGCGGTTACCCTATCGCCCTGAGTATCTCACCGGTCTTCCGGACCCTGCCCATCCTTTTAAAGATGAAATTTACCGCCGCGTGGTGCGACTCGGCCGACGCCGAGGACATCGCGTCTTCCGCAAAGACCTGCCGGAAGCCGTACTCGTAGGCGAACCGGGCCGTGCTCTCGACCCCGTACTCCGTGGAGATCCCGCAGAGCACGATCGTGTCCATCCCCCGCCTCCGGAGCTGGAGTTCGAGGTCGGTGCCGTAGAACGCCCCCCACTGCTTCTTTGCGATCACGATATCGGACGGGACCGGCGCGATTGCCGGGACGAACTCCGACCAGTCCGGGGGCATGACCGGTGGCCGGGGAAAGGACGTGTCGGTCGGTACTTTCAGCATCGTCTCCGGTGCATGTATGACATGCACGAGGAAGACCGGCATCCCGTTCTTCCGGAACGCCTGCACGAGCAACGCGGCGTTCCTGACCACGTCCTGTGCGGCATGCGGCTCCGTGGGCCGGCCCGCGATGCCCTTCTGCAGGTCGATGACGACGAGGGCGGTTGTTGCCTTGTTGATTTCCAGTTCCGGCATGGTATCACCATGGGAGCATAGGGGAGCAGGGGATATTTATGAGCTGCGGTGAAGGATGTGCAGCAGGGGTTCCGGCGTCGATGGCCGGACCGGCCGCCCGGGGAGACCGCCGGTCCCTTCCGGTCTTACGCCGGCTTTTCCGTGCAGAATTCAAAGACGCACATGTTGTCCTTGTCGCCGGGGACATCATGCGGGACGTGATAGCGCTGGACGATTTCGGGGTGCCTGAACCCGGCGACGGCCAGCTCACCGGCCAGCTGCTCCCGCGGCGGCCCCCGTCCATCCGGAGACCTGACCGCCCCCTCCGCCAGCCCCAGCGTGGAGCCAAAGAGGATCCCGCCGGGCCGGAGGGCAGACCAGGCATTCGAAAGATATGTCCTGAACTCCCCCTCATCGGCGATCACGTGGACAACCGAGGCGGAATACACCATGCCGAACTCCGCCGGCCCGTACGGGAACGTGCCGGAAATGCTGAAGAGGTCCTGCATCTCCTCCCGGTCACGGTACAGGTCGAAGCCGAGGTCGATGCTTGCCCGGTTGATGTCGAACGCGGTGATCCTCTCCCGGGGAAACCCGTCACGGATCAACTGCCGGATATTATCCCCGGTGCCGCACCCGTAATCGAGGAGCCTGCCGGTCCGTCCGAGCGCACGGGGATAGAAGAAATGGTGGTTGATCCGCGGCTGCCCGAGGATGATGAGGATGTGGGGGTAGAGGACCCCCTCCCGGGAGTACTTCCCGACGAGCGCCTGCTCATACCCCGCGGGATAGACGACGCCGAAGGCTGCGACCCGTTTCATGGCGAGGCCAAGTTCCCCCCCGAGCGTCTTTCCCGGCGGGAACCAGCGGGATCCTGGTGCAGACATACCGGAATAAGGGTGTGTCACGGGACTATTCATGGTTACCTGAAGGGGCCGGCCGTGCACCCATCCCCGCCATATGTACGCTCCACGGACAATCCCGCAGTATGGCGGATGAGGGTATCCACTAAATACCCCTCCGGTAAATACAGGAATACCATGAGTGCTGCTGCCAGCCTGAGAGAGGAGAGTACCGCATGAACGCCCGTATCCTTGTTTTTTGTGTCCTTCTCGTCCTCCTTACCGCCACGGTCCTGCCGGTGGCGGCTGCCGGTGCTGCCAGCTGCCCGGGCTGCGGGATGGTCTGGAAGGACAGCTGCGTCCCGTTCGAGCGGAACAACGAGACCGCGTACACTGAGGAACTGATCGCCGCCTTTGCGCCGGTTGCGGCGAACGAGACACCGCTCGCGGATTACAGCAACCGGTCGTGGAGCGGGGCGTTCCTCTCGTTCCATAACCTCATCAGGGAACGATATGCCTTCAAAGAGTGGCGGTCCGTTGACTTCGATGCACTCTATGCAGCGTACGCGCCTGCGATCAGCGCTGCCGAGAAGAACCAGGACAGGGCCGCGTATTACCGGGCCCTCCGGGGATACCTGGTCGCGATCCCGGACGGGCACGTGGACGTGCTGGATACCGAAGGAGACTTCGGGGCAAAGTATGCCGATATCGGCGGGGGCTACGGGATTGCCTTAACCCGGCTGGACTCCGGCACGGTGATCGTGAGTTATGTTGCGAATGGCAGCGCAGCGGAGACTGCGGGAATCAGGCCCGGCGATGAAGTGACCGGATGGAACGGGAAGGAGATCCACGAGGCCATGAACGCCACGCCGTACATCTGGGCGGTGAAGAAGCCCTCCACGGCCGAAGCGATACAGGTCCAGCAGGCCCGGCTCCTGACCCGGGCCCCGGTGGGAACACCGGTGACCGTCAAGGTGACGTACGGTGCCGTCCATCACCCGCGGACCCTGAGCCTCACGGCATACGATGACGGGTACGACAGCCTGGAGAAGAGCACCATCTTCCTCGGGAAACAGGTCAACGATATCGGCGCTGTGAACCGCCTGACCGATATCCAGCCGCAGATCAGCAATGATACGCTCACGTACCGGACGCTGCCGGGCGGGTACACGTACATCGCGATCTACCATGAATCGTACGAGGTGTACGAGCCGTTTAAGGCTGCGATGCTCTCCGCGATCGCGAACAAATCCCCCGGTGTGGTGATCGACCTCCGGTACAACAGCGGCGGGGATGACAACATCGCGTCCTGCTTTGCCGGGTGGTTCGTGGACAAGCCGGTCTTCTACGAGTATGCCACGAAATACGATCCCGGCTCCCGCAGGTTCACGATCGTATCAGAGGCCTGGACGCAGCCGCAGACAAGCCGGTATGACGGGCCGGTCGCGGTGCTCGTCTCCCCGGACACGATCAGCTCCGGCGAGGGTCTCCCGAATATTTTCACCCGCTCCGGCACCGGTGCGATCGTCTCCTGGTACGGGACCAACGGGGCGTTCGGCATGAACAACGTCCAGGCAGTCCTGCCGCTCGGCATGTACGTGTTCTTCCCTGACGGGGCATCGCTCGACCAGACCGGCAGCATCCAGGTCGACAGCAATGCGTCCCTTACCGGCGGGATTGCGCCGACCGTCCGGGTCCCGCTCAATGAAGATACCCTTGCCCGGGCCATGGCCGGCGAGGACGTCCAGCTGAGCTATGCGACGCAGTGGCTGGACGGGCAGCAGGCACCGGTGGCAACGGCGACTACGCCAGCGCAGAAGGCTTCGCCCGCGGTCGCGGCCGTGATACTGGCGCTCGGGGTGCTGGTCGTCGTGAAAGGAAGGAAGTGAATCCTTTTTTTTAAAACGGGAGGGATCCCCGGAAGTTCCGGAACGGGTGACGGTACCTCCCGGAACCGTCGGGCAGTCCCGGCCCGGCACACGTGTACGGGAGAAGGGCTCCGCTCACGGGGAAACACGGTACTCATTTGTTGCTGGCTCTAAAAAAAAGGAAAATAATAAACCGTCAAGACACTTAGAAGCGGGGCTTCCGGTGTTTCGGCAGGCAGTCCCGGCAATAGACGGGCCTTCCCTCGGTTGGCTTGAACGGTACTTCGCACTCTTTTCCGCAGTCTGAACAGACTACTTTTGTCATTTCGCGGGGACCCATGTCGCGGGGGCCGCGGTTTCCACCAAAATTGGATGATCCAAACATAATGATTTCTCGTACTGCCTATTTGATAGAACAGTGTTCTATAATATTAGCCGCTCGAGTATAAGAGTTCGCGCCTTGTATCCTATGGGATCCCGTGGCCCGGAATGGCGGGGTGCGACGTAAACCGTGCATGTGCCTGATGATCCGGTGTACACGCGTGCGCAGGAACACGAACCGGCCTAGCACGATACCTGAAGACCTGTCGGAACTCGCAGGACCCTTCAGAACTGACGATATGTTCATCCCGCACCGGATTGACAGAACCTGATAAAAGGAGTCTTGAAATACTTCCCGATTGATCATCACTCATGGACGTATTGGCATTGCCTGACATCATCACGTTCTTTTCCCTCCTGTTTGGAATTGCCGGTGCAATCCTGATCATATACGGCGGGCTCAGGGCAATGGTGTTTATAGTCCTGCGGGAATTCCGCAAAACAGAGACTACCTATACCCAGATCAGGCGGGCATTTACCAGTTACCTTGTTTTCGGGCTGGAATTTTTTATTGCCGCTGATGTACTGAAGACATTTATCACACCCTCTGAACAGGAGATCATCCTTCTCGGTGCAGTTGTTATCATACGGACGATTCTCGGATATTTCCTCTCGCGGGAGTCCAAGGAATTTGAACTGGCGCTGTAAGAAGTATCCCGTTTTACTCTCATCCTATTCGGGCGACGGGTAGAGAGACCTCATATCCTGATAGAAATACACCATCAACGAAAAAATTCAGTGAAATTTTCGTATGGGGCACTATCAGAAGATATCCGATACCGAACCATCCGGATCCAGGACAAACGTCGAACCACACCCATGAGGACCGGAACACAAACAAAAATGCCCATCATTACCCAACTCTTCGTGAATTATTACGGTCTCTTCCCGCTGGCAGACGGGACATGCAGGAAGTTTTCGGTGAACCATCCCCTTATATTTGACAGCCTGTTAAAAAAAGATTACGGTTTTTCCGTCCTCCGGATTTTCATTTTTATACAATGTTAACTGATGGGTTCGAAGAACTCTTATGAGTTCTTCTCGTCCTCCGGGTTCAGATGAACCCGTCGGATTCAGATGAACTCGTCGGATTTGTCGATCGCGTTCCTGACGCAATCCTCGAAATGCTCGTCCGAGCAATCGATGGTGATGTCGGCATATTGCTCGTATAACGGGACCCTCTCGTTGTACATATCACGGAGGCCCTGGCCTGCATGCAAGACAATGCCCCGTGTCGTGATGTTATTGAGCCTTTTTTCCATCTCTTCAAAGGAGATCCTGAGGTAAATGACGAGGCCACCTGATTTCAGGTATTCCATCGCCTTCCCGCTGAAGACAACGCTGCCCCCCGTGGCAATGACTGCATTGCGACACTGGAGCGACAGTATCGTTTTTTCCTCGATTGCCAGGAATGCTGCGGGCCCCTCCCCATCAATAATGTCCTGCAGGAGCCTTCCGGACTTCTCCTGTATCACGATGTCGGTATCGATGAACTTCAACCCAAGAGTTTTTGCAAGGATCACCCCCATGGTGCTCTTCCCTGCACCGGGCATGCCGATGATGATGATGTTCTTCACGGGGTTCTCCTCCCATTCAATTCAACCTGTGAGGGAAAAAGCCTGTTTCCACCCCCCGGGACTGGCTGGTGTACTGCTCATGGGTCCGACAGGTCATCTGAATGCCGCATCTCATCAGAGATGTGGCAGGAGAAGAACCCTCTCATTCTTCGACCCGGAGGAAGAGAAGAACCCGTCAGGGTTCTTCGGACAGAATGTCCGAAAATTCCCGCCACCGCAGCCCTTCGCAGGTGTTACGGGGCCACCACAATGTTCTCGAACCGGACAACAAGGTCCGGGTCGGAAAATCCGGATGGCAGAGAGCAGGAGACCATGGTGTCCCTGCCCACATGGCCGCCGGCCGCGAGCGTCCCGAGATACACCGTGTTCCAGCAGACCATCCGTCCTCCGTAGTAGAAATTTGCCGAGGCCGTCACTTCCCGGGCATCGGCAGACCCGGTATTGAACGCTTCGGTGTGCACGATCAGCGGTACCGGGGTTGTCGTGCTGCCTCTCTCCTGCGGGTACGTCCAGTACCCGTCCACGTGGATCTGCGGGAGAGCTTTTGTGGCAGCGGGGATGGCTGTCGTAGCAGAGGTGACCGGCAGGGTGGCAGGAAGGCCCACGAGCCGGGCAGGGATGGTCTCATTGCTCCCTTTCGTAATCGTGACGGGAACCGACCAGGGCTCGAAGCCGTTCATGCGGATTCCGACCGTGTGGCTGCCGGCCGGGACCGCGGAGATGGTGGCGGGCGTGGTTCCGTGGTATTCATTGTCGAGATAGACCTCTGCTCCGGGCGGTACTGAAATGACCTGGACGGACCCGGTCTCCTGCGGCGGGACGGGGCTTGAGCATCCCGCTGATAGGATACCGAGCACGAGGAGACAGAGAGCAGGGGCCGGGAGGAATGCGCGGGACATGGATTATCCGGGGTGGCGCTGGGGAGTATATGAATTATACAGATGGTGCTGGTTCAACGCATATCCGGATAACCCGGTTTTCTTATCGGTCCTGCAGAAAAGCCTGACGCTTCAGGTGGGGGGGCTCGAAGCGATTTGAGCATCGCTGCATAAAAATGCTTCAGGCATGTTCATCAACCGTGCATAAAATTCATTCTGAATTTTATACCCGTTTTTCTCAAATCCGCCCTTCTCATGAACGACAGATACTGCGCCCCCACAGCCGCGGGGACTTCCCCGGAGGTCGGATTTCCTGTTATTTGATCGTATATTTTTTGTCAATCTCTTCGAAGAATTTCTGTTTTTTCAAAAAATCTTTAACAGCATCAATGCCCTTTTCGAGATAAATCACGCCGATAAGCATCTCGAAACGGTCCGCTAAAATATAGGTCTCCGGAAAATTCCATTTTTGTTTGTCTCTTTCATCCGGTCCCCAGAGAATGAAATTTTGTAAATGCATACAATTCTTTGAGAACCAATGAAGAGTATCATTGTTTCCATAAAATTGCCGGCAATCATTGATTTCCCTGGGAGTTGTGCTCTCTTCTTTGGGAAAATTTTCGATTATTGCATAATCCAGAACAAAATCACCGATTGTCTCTAAACTCTTATCCTCAGGGATTTTCCTGAGCTCTTCAAAATCGACCTTTTCATTCAGGAGTGCATTGCTTATTATCGCACTGATAAGGCGTTCTTTGTTCCGGATTGAATAGCCAAGAAGATACCGTTCGACCGGATAACATATTTTATCCCGATAATCGATCCATCCGGTAGTATCTTCCATACGTGGTCCTCTTTTGAATATTCTTTAAACAGCAAAGGTATCTTTCAGGACATAACGTTTATCGATCATCCTGACACGTGAGAGGGGCCGTCCCGAAATATGCATGTATCAGGTTGTCCCTCATTCCTGCCATCTCATTCCAGGGAACCTCAGGGTATGCGGAACGGACTGATGCCGGGATATGTTTTGCCGCTTCACCGATGATCTCAACACACTGGATGGTGGCAAAATAGGTTTTTTCATCGGTCCGGAACTGCTCCAACGTCATACCGTTCGTGAACCGATCGATCCTGTTGATATTGGTAAGAATGTCGTCGAGAAAAATACCGATATTCCGAGCCTGGCAGATCCTCCCGGACAATCCCGGACCCCTGCAGAATTCCCCAAAGGCACCTGGTCAACGGTTATGGCGTACCCGCGAAAAATGAGGGGGGAGCCTGTTATGGCGCTGCAGCCTGCGGTACGCCATGATCATAGACCCGGGAGATGTACCGTGCCGAGAAGATGGAATACAGGGGGGTGAGGACGAGCTGGACCACCCAGCCCGCGTACGGGACCAGGGAGAATACTGACATGACGGCAAAGAAGGCAATGGCCACGACCATCAGGATGACGAGGGCGATGACGTACCTGCCCCACCCGATCGTCCGGATCGTTCCCGTGATCGCCGTAAACCGGATACCTTCCAGGATGCTGCCGGTGCGGGAGAAGCGGACCGACCCCAGGATGCTGTAGAGGACGGTGACGACCGCCAGCGCGATCTCGATCACGACAAGGACGAGCACGAGGCCGATCCACAGGCCCGCGGACGCACCCCTGCCCCCGGCCATGCCCAGGAAGGCCGTGGCGAGCATGAGGGCGAGGACTGCCATCAGCGGGATGAACCAGAGGATGCCGACAACCGTCAGCCTGATCCCGTCAATGAACAGCGTGCCCCAGTCGTCGAACTCCGGGGCGGGACTGACCCCCCGGTAGACCCGGACGATGTACCCCGCCACGAAGAAGGAGAGGAGGATACCAACAACGACGATCACGGCAAGCTCGCCCCAGGGGACGGTCTCCCAGTGGACGGCGGTGCCGGTAAAGATCTTCTTCGGGTCCATGACGAACGGGACGAGGGCCATGGGCAGGCTGCAGATGATAAAGATGAGCCAGCGGGCCCATCTGCCCCAGAGCGCTTCCTTTGCGTACCCGGCCGATTCGGTGAGGATTGCCTTGTAATCCATGGATAACCGTTCCGCCTTTTACATTATAACAATAGTGAAATGGATGGCGGGGCCGGGTTCGGCCCGGGTTTGATCCCTGCTGCACGGGGGTCCGCCCCTC
>Ga0187861_10004889_pt1 | contig 10988 bp, 6 predicted proteins | sample June2016WEW_10_1_3_FD_132986 | JGI IMG/M metagenome (GOLD analysis project Ga0187861, IMG submission 132986) | Peatland microbial communities from SPRUCE experiment site at the Marcell Experimental Forest, Minnesota, USA - June2016WEW_10_100 | ecosystem: Environmental > Terrestrial > Soil >...
CTGTACAAGCGCAAGGGTGAAACCAACAAGGCTTTGGAGATGTACCGCCAAGGCCTGGCCTTGGATGCAAATGACCCAGGTGCAAATCAAATCTACGCCTCGCTGCTGATGGTATCTGAGAGATATCAGGAGGCCATCGCGCCTCTTCAAAGATTGGCGAAGATGAAGGGATTGGGCCCCTCAGTTCAGATCGTTCTCACCGAGTGTTATCTAAAGTCCGGCATGAGGGACCTGGGAGTAAAGGAAGTTCAAGATTTTCTCGAGTCTTCCAACGCTCCGGCGACCGACCACTTCAATCTGGTCAAAGTCCTTCTGGAGAATCACGAGGAAGACCTGGCTCAAAAAGTCCTGAGGCATGCAGTTCTGGTGGCGCCCGATTCTGCCGAAACTCACGCCAAGTTGGGGGTGTTTTTCGCGAACAAAAACCAACTTGAGGATGCAGCGCAAGAAATGACACGTGCTGTGCGGCTGACCCCAGACTCCGCCGAATACTCCATGGAACTCGCAGCAGTTTTATTGCTGTGCCAGCGCTATTCTTCTGCGCTCGATTTTCTCACGTCTGTTAAAGAGCGGTTTCGAAAGCTACCCGATTATCAATATAAAGTCGCCCTGGCCTACTATGGATTAAACCTGTATCCCGAGGCGATTACCAAACTTGATGAGTTAGCGCGGGAGCATCCGGAGATGGATCTGGTGCAGTACTTTTTGGGCAATTCTTATCTAGCAGAAGGCGAGTTAAGCAAACCGGAACCGTATTACAATAGGGCCATCGAGTTGAACCCAACAAATCCCTTGTACTATAAATCTCTAGGGACATTGCTGCGTAGGCAAGATCCGGGCAGGGTGGATGAAGCTATCAAGGCTCTGAGCAAAGCACTTTCGCTCGATGCCGAAGACGTACAGGCCAAGTTGGAGCTCGCTCTCTGCTATGAGGAGCAAAGGAACTACCCGCAAGCCGAGAGTCTGCTTGAGGAGATAGTTAGACGCCAGCCAGCCTTGCTTCCCGCGCATGTGGCTCTCGCTCGTGCCTATTATCGCCAGAAGAAAAAAGCGGAAGGCGATCGCGAAAGAGCGATTATTTCGCGGTTGACATCAGAAGAGCAAGGCAAGGAACTCAACCAGACTCAACCCCCGAGCAGTTAGTAATGCGGCAGGGGCGAGGAAGAAGGGGGGGTCGATTCGGCTCTGCGTGAATGGTGTTCACGGGCCAGAGCTGCGGAACCCAAGCTGACGATAAATCCTTAGGGGCCGAGACGTTGCTCTTGCGCCCGTGGATCGTTAGCATGAGTGTGGTTTGGAGCGCTTGAAATCGCTCTTAAACCCGCGACGTTGATTTCTTACATCAGTGTGACGGGGTGACTCGGTTTGTGGCAGGTCAAGATCCATAGGATATCCCGTGAACGGTTCAGGCCGGTAAATGGACCAGCCCGGGGCTGCGGCATTCTTCGGCTCGTTGCCATCTGTATACGAGTTGCTGCTTTTGTGCTAGTGGTCGCAAGTTTCCCGACCCGGCAATGGGGGCAGGCGGGACCTTTGTCTCCGAATGAACATGCAGAATTGCCTGCTCAAACGCAAGTTCAGAAGCTTTTCGGAGAGGCTCAGGACGACATTGCGCAGGGTAACTTCGAGGCGGCTGTTCTCAAGTACAAAAGTGCTCTTGCGATTCAGCCGAACTCTGCCGAGGCTTACAGCAACCTCGGTGTGGCCTACCACATGGCAGGGCGCTTAGCCGATGCCATTGCGGCCTCGCGAAAGGCCCTCCAAATCAACCGCAACCTGGGACCCGCAAACCTGATCCTGGGGATTGACCTCGTTAAGACCGGCCAAGCTGAGTTGGCTATCTCGCCCCTCGAAAAGGTACTGACTCAGGACGCTTCAAACCGTGACGCACTGATGGCGTTGGCAGGCGCGTATTTTTCCAAACACGACTTTGAGCGGGCGACACAAACATATCATCGTGAGTTAGGGAACCGGCCGGACGATGCAGATGCCTGGTTTGGGCAAGGCATCTGCTACGAACACATCGCTGAAGAGACGACGAGGCAGCTTGCAAACTCTGTTTCGAACTCTTCCTATAGCAGCAGATTGCTGGGCGATTTTCTGATCGGTCAGGATAGGGAAATTGACGCAGAAGAGGCCTACCGAAAATCATTACAACAGGCTGAACTGTCCAAAGAGGATACAGAAGGTATTCATGCTTCCCTCGGTTTCGTCCATTTGCGGCTCGGGGAATTCGGGTTGGCCAGCGATGAATTCTCGAGCGAGCTGAATCTCCATCCTGGAGACTTGGATGCGAAACTAGGTCTGGCTGCCACTGAGGTTCAGGAGGGGAGCCTAACCGATTCAATCGACCGGCTGTGCACGGTATTCAGTTACGACCATGGGTACTTTAAAGCTAATCTCGGCTCATTTGTGAATTTGCTCGACGAGTCAGCCCAGCGTGAGCTTGAGGCATATCTGGAAAGGCATCACGCACCGCGGAATTGCGAGCCGGCAATCGAGTTTCTTCGACAACATATCCAGTCGCCCGAGACTCTGACTTCGACGGATCACGAGCTCGAGTCGGTGCTTGAGACACGGGACCCAAAGGCGCGCATGGAAGTCTCTCTCCTCACCAGCGCGCGTTTTGCGTTCGATGCCGGTCGTTACACCGATTGTACCCAACAGTTACTCAGGCTGCCCGAAGCACTCGGCGGTTCCGGTGCATTGCTCACTCAATGCGCATTCATGTCGGGTCGGTACCTCACAGCGTTGGAGGCTGCTGAACGACTCTTGCGGGAGGCCACAGCCGATAGCGGCGCGGCATACTGGAAGGCAAAAAGCGCCGGGAAGCTGGCGCAAATTTCTTTTCAAAAAGGTGTTTCTCTCAAACCGGATTCCTGGCAAGGGCACATTTTGCTTGGCGACATTTATCGTCAACGTCAAAACTGGGACCAGGCTATTTCAAATTATCAGGCTGCAGCGCGGCTCAATCCCGCGACTCCAGCTTCATTCCTCGGCTTGGCTGCCGTCTACTGGAGAACTGGCCAATTCGCCCGGGCCATTCCGCCCCTTCGGAAGGTCTTCGACCTTGATCCTGACAATGCTGAGGCAGCGTTTGTGCTTGGCGATATATACACGCGCCAGCATCGTTTTGACGAGGCGATTCCCTATCTCAAGAGGACTTTGAGCCTGAACCCGCGACAACTTGCAGCACATGCAGACTTGGGCAAGGCGCTTGGAGCGGTCAATCAAGTGCAAGCCGCGATCGCAGAATTAACGCTCGCTCTTCCGTTGGATCAATCTGGCGACGTTCATTACCAACTTTATGAACTCTACAAGAAAAATGGGCAATTCAAATTGGCAAAGCAGGCTCTAGCTACCTCTGAGAGGTTGCGAAGTGAGGACGCTGAGTCACGGAAACGAAGGTTAGGACGAGCTGCAAGCACGCTGAAGGCACTTCCGGCCTCACAACCATCGAAACAGTCCAGCGATCAACACGGCGCGCCGCCGTAATCACTTGTTCGTGGCACAGATGCTTCTGCAGGAGCGCGAATGGCTGATCGGCGGCTTGCGGCAGGTAGCTCCGGATTTTGCTCGAGTCCAAAATGTTCGCCCGGTTCTTCCTCGCGAAACGACTGGCCTGCAACCACTCGTCAGGGAAACGGTCAAATCGGCCTCGGTGGTCACCTCCAAAGCGGCCAATTGGGTCAGCCAGAAAGCGACTAGTTGTAGGAGTCCTGAAGCCTGTGTTTTGCTCCCGTCCCGCTCATGCGGCCTCTAATGGCAAATAAATCAGTGGTCGTTCAGCAACGAAGTAACCCGCAGCCGTGCGGGTTTGTTCATGACAGCCACCCGGAAGGCACTTCCGATTCTGCCGCTCGGGATTCAGGTGCGGTTCTGACTGCCGCTTCTCGCGTGCTTTGGAGGATTAAGGGCGAGAGGCAAATCTTGTTTCTGTAGACGCCGAAAGCAGCCTCCGCACAACCCAAACGGAAATTTACCCGAAAGACACCCTTTGCAGGGTAATCGGGCTAGCAAGCCATGAGAGCGGCTTCGGCGACCGTGCGGACGAAGGTCGGCGTGTTGCCGCTCTCGGAGGCCCAGCGGAGCCAGGAACGAAGTTCGGGGTCGGTGTTGGCGCAGTCCATAAGGGGGAATATACCTCGAAGGTCAAGCTGCCTCCAGGGAATTGGTGGCCTACATACCCTATATCATCCCACATCCCGTCCCGCTCCCCCTGCCTGTGGTATGATAGGCCGCTATGGCTCTCGTCAAGCGGAGCAAGTTCTGGTCGTATGACTTTGAACTCTTCGGACGCCGCTATGTCGGCAGCACGAAGCGAACCAACCGGAGGGACGCCGAGAACGCCGTCAGTGCCCTTCGCCTCAGAATCCTGAACTCAGTCCAAGGCGTCCCCAAGCATTCCGACATCCCCAGACTCTCCGAGCTTGCGGACAGGTTCATCGGGTGGGCGGAGGTCAACCTCTCGCCTGCAACGGTCGTACTCCACAAGGTGAATGTCGCCAGCCTGAAAAAGTTTTTCGGCGGTCGTCTCGTGACCGAGATTGACGCAGAGAGCGTTGAGAAGTTCAAAGTGTGGAGGGCAAGCCAGAAGAGGAAGGACGCCGACAGGAATATTACAGCAGCGACCGTCAACCGGGCGTTGACGACATTGAAGCGAATCTATTCGTACGCCGACTCCATTGACCTCGCCTTGCGGAATCCCGTCCGCCGTGTCAAATACCTGAAGGAGAGTCCGGGCAGGATGCGAGTGCTCACGATGGAGGAGAGCGACAAATACCTTGAGAAGACCAAGGGCGACTTGCACGACTTTACCGTCATAGCCCTTGACACGGGTGCACGCCCGGACGAGATACTGTCCCTCCATGTGGAGGATGTCAGGCAGGGCGAAGCACACTTCCACGGGACGAAAACCGAGAAGAGCGTCAGGGACATCCCCACAACTCCCGCCGTGCGTGATATACTGGAACGCAGGGTGAAGGAATCGCCGAACGGGTTCCTGTTCCCGGTCAGGCGACCCAAGACCAAGAACATCGGCGTGGGTCATATCGGCTCATTGAAGAAGGCGCACGAGGCGGTAATTAAGAAGCACTTCAAGGACTCGCCGTTCGTGCTCTATGACCTCCGCCACACTTTCGCCACAAGGCAGGTTCAATTGGGGACGGAACTGACCGTGCTCTCCGCATTGATGGGACATTCCAACATCACGACCACGATGCGATACATACACCCGGCACGCCAGCAGAAGGTGGAGGCAATAGAGAGGATGTCGCAACTGGCAGATGTGGCGGCGAGGTTCAAGAAATTGCTGGAAGAACTGGAAGCAGCGGTGCCTGAAATCCGCAACTGGCATCCTAGTCCCGCAGAAACCACGCAGGCATTGGGTCTTGATGTGGAGGCAGCGAGGCAAAGGCTTTTAGAATCAACTGTGCGCCCGTAGCTCAGCTGGATAGAGCACTTGCCTACGAAGCAAGGGGTCGGGTGTTCGAATCACCCCGGGCGTACCATAGTCCCCCAAATGCCAGAAGCTTTGTCTACTGACAACGTCGCGTGACTTCTTCCATTGCCATCCATAGGTTTGCCTCATGACTAGATGCTTGCGATTCGTCGAGTATGCGGCGCTGGCGCACCCCCCGCGATACAGTGCGCGCCGAGACCTTGATATCAAGACCCAGCAATTCTCCACGAACGCTCGGTGCTTCCCACCAAGGGAAGCCTGCAACCATCCTTTCCCGTGGATGCCTGATCCCCGATCGTGCTTATAGAGTTTGAACAATTCTCCATGAATCCGATCTCTTGAGGCAGACATATTTTCGACGAACCAAAGCAGCCGAGTCCGGAAGATTGCGGGTTCTCTAGCAGGTTTTAGTGAACAGAATAGTAAGCTGGCATTATTGACGGTCTGTCGAACTCCAAATAACTTGGTAGGGTATTTTAGGGCGAATTTCGTCGGGCTTAGGGGCACGTTCAAAATCGATCGAGTTTAAGGCTGCGATGAGCTTGCACGCGAGTTCATCGAACGCCGCGTAGCTGTGCCGCTTTTGACCTTGGAGACGCAGCGCGGGGGCGAGGTGTACAACTGGATGCGAACCTTTCTCAAATACGCCATTCCAGTGCTGGCGGTTTACGTGATGCTGCTCAGCGGGCTCTTTGTGGCCATGCTCCAGCCGCCGACGGTCTTCGGCCACATCATGTCGAAGCTACCCGCGGTGAGCTACTTTCTTTTTCCCTTCGAACCCATGTGGCTCCTGGCGCGCAGAGGCCATCTGAAGGTGGGTGATGTGGCGCCGGATTTCAAACTGACAACTAGCGATAGCTCCGCCCCGGTACACCTATGGTCTTTCCAAGGGCAGAAGCCGGTAGTGCTCATCTTCGGGAGCCACACTTGACCGCCTTTTCGCCGGGAGGTTCCCGCGCTCAACAAGCTGTACGAGCAGTACAAGGACCGAGCGGCTTTCTATGTGGTCTATATCCAAGAAGCGCACCCGACCGACGGCTGGCAAATGCCGCACAACATCAAGGATCACGTGCTTATCGCCAGCGCCAAGACGCTTGACGAGCGCGATGAAGCCTCGCACGTCTGCGTGGTCAAGCTCGGCCTCAAGATCCCGGCGCTCGTCGACGACATGCAGGACTCGACTGAGCGCGCCTACACCGGCTGGCCGGACCGGCTTTACCTTATTGACCGTACAGGCCGGGTGGCCTACAAGAGTAAGGCGGGACCCTTTGGCTTTCATCCCGAAGAGATGGCCAAGGTGCTTCAGTCGGTCGTCTCGTCTTCCAACAGGTGAGTTAATGTCGACGAGCGTTACAGCCAGCTCGATTCGGTCCCTACGTGAACCTTGTGCGAGGCGTGTTTCCAGACCCCAACTAAACAGTCGAAAGGATAAGGACAAAATGAAAAGGAAGGGCGCAAAGGGATTTCAGGCTTTTATGCTTCTTCTTTTACTGACATCCTCTGGCGGGCCTCTGTTCGCCCAGGAAGTCACCGGAAGCATTCGCGGCGTTGTGCTCGATCCTAGCGGCGCCGGGGTGCCGTCGGCGAAGGTCACGGCCACACAGGTTGAAACCGGATTGTCGCGGGCCACTGTCACCGACCACCATGGCGCCTACATACTCGTCTTGTTGCCCGTCGGACACTATCGCCTCGAGGCGTCCGCTAAAGACTTTCGGAAGTTCGCCCAGGAAGGTATTACGCTCAGCGTCAATGAGGCCGCCAACGTTCCCATTCGTCTTACGATTGGCTCCCCCACCCAACTGGTCCAGGTTCAGGCAAACGCCGCCCTGATTGAGACATCGGACACAACGCTTGGCAAGACGGTGGGCGAGCGCGAAATCCTGGACCTGCCGCTTAACGGCCGGAATTTCTCCCAGCTCGGACTGCTGCAACCTGGTGTCGTACCCATCACACCCGGGCTTGCCCAGGCAGGAGGATCGCTGCGCGATGGGGAGGCTTATTCCGTCAACGGCCAGCGTCCGGAGTCGAACGACTTCCTCATTGACGGCGCCTCCAACTTCAATGCGGTCGACGGAGGCTTTGTGCTGAAGCCCCCTATCGACGCCATCGCCGAATTCAAGATCCTGACCCACACCGCCAATGCCGAGTTTGGCGGCGCTGCGGGCTCCACCACCAATATTGTCACCCGGTCCGGGTCGAATCGTTTGCACGGCGCCGCCTGGGAGTTCCTGCGTAATGACAAACTAGACGCCGCCAACTTCTTCGAGAACGCCGACGGTTTCGCGAAGTCGGAATACCGGCAAAACCAGTTCGGCGGCACGCTGGGTGGCCCGATTCGCAAGGATAAGACGTTCTTCTTCGGCTATTACGAGGGCTTCCGCAATCGCCAGGGTGAGACGATCAACGGTGTCCGGGTTCCCTCGGCGCTTGAACGGCAGGGCGATTTCTCGGAAGACGGCCCCCTTCTCAATTTCTTTGCACCGGGAGGCCCAGCGCCGCTACCTGGCAGCATGGTTCCCTTCATCGACCCGACTGCGCAGAAGGTACTGGAGCTTTACCCGCTTCCGAACGCACGGGATGCCAGTGGAGTGCTTGATCTGTACAACGCCACACAGATTCTGCGCGACAACGAGGACCAGTTCGGTGTGCGCATCGACCACTATCTGTCGTCCCGGGACACTCTGAACTTCCGGTATATGTTCCTGGATGGCTTGCGCTTCGATCCCTTGTCCACCTCCGGCGCGGGGGTGCCGGGTTTTCCGGTGGGCGAGAATCACCGCACGCAGAACTTCGTTGCCCAGTTGACCCACACGTTTTCACCATCGGTTGTAGGCATCACGCGATTTGCTTTTCTCCGCAACAAATTCCTCTTTGACGAGCACCTGAACAACACTTCTCCCTCTTCGTTGGGCTTCCAGTATAAACCCACTCTGGGAGCCGCGGCTGGCCCGCCTTTCATCCAGTTCGGAGGCGGAGGATATGCCAGCATTGGCGACCCGATCACAGGACCGCGCAACACCTATGAGAACGCCTTTGCGACCTCCGGTTCACTGACCTGGATCCACGGCCGGCACGTGCTGAAATTCGGGGGCGACTTCCGTCGCGACCAGATCAATGTCGTCAATGGAATTGCCTCGAACGGGTTCTTTGTCTTCATCCCTGCTCCCCTCAGCAATGCCTTCGCTAATTTCCTCATCGGCCAGCCGCTCCTCTTCCTGCAAGGCGGCGGAGACCAGCCGGGTGGAGGCGGCGACCTGTCGCGTGGACTGCGGGGCAATGACCTCAACTTTTATGCCCAGGACACTTATAAGGTCAGCCCTCGATTGACCCTCAACCTCGGGCTCCGGTATGATCTGCCCTTCCCTTACACGGAGATTCGGAATCGGCAGAATCTGTTTGAACCGGGTGTGCAGTCCAAGGTGATACCGAACGCTCCGCTCGGCTTGTTGTATCCCGGTGACTCGAGCGTACCCGCCGGCTTGATTCCCACCGAAACGAGGGCCTTCGCGCCCCGCGTCGGCTTGGCCTGGGACCCCACTGGCAGCGCCCGATGGCTGGTCAGCACCGCTTATGGCATCTTCTATGACCCGTACTACAACGGCCAGGGCGGCCCCTTGCAGACGCCCATCAGTGCCCCGCCCTATCTTCGGACGGCGCAGTTGATGTTTCCCGGAAGCCTTTCGAATCCATTTGCCAATGGTAACCCGTTCGCGATGCAGTTCGCCGAGCCCATGACGCTCCTGACGCTTTCGCCCCGATTGCGTTTGCCCTACGCGCAGGACTGGAACCTGAACATTGAAAGGTCTTTTGGGACCGATTGGCTCTTTGAAATCGGCTACGTGGGAACCAAAGGGACCAAACTGCCGCGCTTCATCGAAGACAATCCGTCCGTCCCCCTTGCGGGCCAAACCTGGGCCGATCAACAGAACAATATCGACCAGCAACGGACCTATTGCATGCCCAATGCGCAGGGCAACTGCACCTATAGCTCCGTGGGACTGATTGCCGGGGCCGCGAATTCATCCTATAACGCCCTGGAAACGAGCTTGCGAAAACGATTCAGCCGCGGACTGTCTTTGCTCGTTTCCTACACGTTCTCGAAATCCCTCGATGACGTTTCGTCCTTCAATATCACGGGCTCTGCCTCCCAGCCGGTGGCCGGAGAAAACGACCTGGCGCAGAATCCCTTTGACCTCGCGGCGGAACGGGGCAGGTCGATGTTTGATGCGCGTCACCGGTTTGTGCTGAGTTATGAGTGGGAGTTGCCCTATTGGCGGCAACCTCGGAACTGGTATCAGCACGTCTTGGGTAGCTGGCAGGTGAACGGCATCACGACGTTCATGAGCGGCACACCCTTCACCGTAGAGGATCAGAGCTACAACTATGACGCGCCGGAGATCACTGGTTTCTCGGCCTTTCGTCCCAACCTCATGGGCAACCCCAACAACGGCCCGAAGACGGTGGCGGAGTGGCTCAACACGGGTGCCTTCCAGCGCCTGGACCTCGTGACGACTCCTGCGGGAGCGTACGGAAACGAAGGGCGTAATGTGGTCGAGGGGCCGGGCCTGACACAGTGGGACTTCTCGGCCTTCAAGAATATTCGCTTCACCGAATCGAAGAGCCTGCAATTCAGGGCCGAGTTGTTCAATATTTTCAACCGCTCTAATTTCCGGCTCCCGAACGGCGACATCAGCTCACCCACGTTCGGGCAGATTCAGCAGGCGCTATCGCCGCGACTTGTTCAGTTTGCGTTGAAGTTCCAATTCTGATCGGAGATGTTCGTGCTGGCGGGACAAAAACTCCGGAGCTCGGCACGCGCACCCCTGCGGGACTTGGAGGAAAAACGATGAAAAAATTCGAAATCGGGATTCTATTTTTCGTGTCAGCGATCCTGCCGTTCGGAACCGCGCGGGCGGAAGGAAAGCCCGCGACGGTGAAAGGCTACGTGATTGATTCGGCCTGTACGTTCGTCAAGAATCTCAACAAGCCGATTAGCTCCGAGTGCGCGGTGGCTTGTGCAAAGGCAGGTTCGCCGTTGGTCATTCTGGGGGACAACAGCGTGATCTACTGGCCGATTTCAGCAGAGATGCCCGCCGCAGGGCAGAACGAGCGGCTGATGCCTTTTGCCGGCCAGAGGGTCACGGTGAGTGGCACGGTGTACCAAAGGGGCGGATCGCACGCCATCGTCATTAACAAGGTAGAGAAGGCGGCCAAGCCGTAGTTGCCGGGGGACTGTGGTTTTCGGTCTCGAGTCCTCAACTGGTCTCGAATCGGCGGCCTGACAACTCCTTTCAGTCTGCACGGCGCGAGGGAAATGTTTGATGGGTCCTCCTGTTTTGAAACTCTGAAAAATTCCAACGCGCGCTGCGCTCCGGCTTTTCACGGAATCACCGAGGCTGCCCACTCTGACTGACCATTCTTTTCCCGCAAGCGGGCTCACACGCCAACTCGGTCTCGGCGCCGCTGCCGCCGCAGTGGCCGGAGAGGCCATCGGCGTTGGCATCTTCCTTACACCCGCCGGCATGGC
>Ga0187861_10004890_pt1 | contig 10988 bp, 9 predicted proteins | sample June2016WEW_10_1_3_FD_132986 | JGI IMG/M metagenome (GOLD analysis project Ga0187861, IMG submission 132986) | Peatland microbial communities from SPRUCE experiment site at the Marcell Experimental Forest, Minnesota, USA - June2016WEW_10_100 | ecosystem: Environmental > Terrestrial > Soil >...
ATCTTTAACAATTGCCATGACAAATCCGATAGAACCGTTGCTGAATACCATCAGGTGCAACAGGTGCTGGTAAGACATAGCCTCAACCGAAAGTTCTTTTATCCTTGCAGTATCATGGGCTTTCGTTGCTGAATCACTCTGCTGGTTGGTTTTTATCAAGCGATGTTTAAAATAATCAGAGCGTGACCAGGCAAAAGTTACGATCCTGGAATCATAGGTCCCGATCCGGATTGCAGCCTTTGTCTTCTGGGCAAAAACCGTGTTACCGGCAGGTTGCAAAATGGTTAGAATGAGAAGGGCAATAACCGAAATTGTATTCTGAACTTGTTTTTTCATGTGTTGTCTCCTTTAATATTAAATGAATGATTTTTGTCTGCGGATTCACTTTTGATTAATTTTGTTTTTACCAGTCCGGTTTGACCCTGAATCCGGGATCGAAATTAACTGATGCCATTCCGGGTGATTTGAAATTCGTTTGTAAATTAATTGTAAACAGTTTTACAAGGCTTCTGCATATAAAATCAGTAATATCACATCAACTTTGTCGGACAAAAAACATATTCACTTTGAATTACTGAAAACGAAGATCGTGGCGATGATGCAAGAATCATACCCGGGGATCAACCCTTCAATTGCAGAATGGAAAGGACAGGAGATCACCGATTTCCAGGAAGATTTACGTATTCGGGTAAATGCACACATCAGCGAAAAATGGTTTTATACCCACATGAAGTCTTCGCATCATTCTTTACCACGGATTGATATGCTTAACCTGCTCAGTAAATATGCCGGTTATGCGAACTGGGATGATTATGTTTTTAAGAACAATGATGTCATCATCAACGACTCTCAGACCATCTCCGTAAAAAAAAGTGCCAACCGGCTTTTCCTTCTGATACCCTTTCTGGTTCTTGTCAGTTTTGCCCTGTTATATGGTCTGTTCAAAATATTCAATACACAAGAATACCGGTTCTGCTTCTATGATGCCGACACCCGTGAGCCGATAACCAATAGCCGGATAGAGGTAACCCTGCTTTTGGATGGGGAAACCCCGGTTCACAGCCTTACTGGTTCAGACGGCTGTTTTTCGTTGAAAACAGACAAAAGCCTGATCCGTATGGTGGTGAAAGCCCATTATTATCGCACAGATACGATCAGACGCATGGTGAGGAAACTGAACCGCAATGAAATGATAATGCTACACGCCGATGATTATGCCTTAATGATCCATTACTTTTCGATGATGAAAGTGGATAATTGGGAGAAACGGAGAAACCGTCTCGAAGCGATAATCGACGACGGGGCGATGATTTGTCAGATTTTTAACGATAAAGAGGCTACCGGTATGGCGTTGTATAACAAACAGGAGTTCATCGACAAGATGACTGTGCCCTCCGGCAGCCTGAAAAATATTGAGATCCTGAGTTCACAGATGCGTAAGAATAAGATCATGGTGCTCAGGTTCCGAATTAATGAGAAAAAAAGATGAGGAGAACGGTAAAAATATTCGCCCTAATCCTACTTTATTTCCTGGCCTGCGGAAAAAGTTGCGATAACGATGAACAGTCTAATGTCCAACGTGAACAGGAAAAGATCACTGCTGAAACCGACAGTCTCCAGTTGGCATTTGGTGCCGACACCTTATCGTCATCATCTTTGCTGGCATATCTGGAAACAGCGAAACAGAAATTTTACGATTTTAACGATTACCTCCGCATTGTAACCGATACCTCCATAGCCGGACCGTTCAGAGATAAAACCCGGGAAATGATCCGCAACCTTTTTATCACCGGCGCAGAACCCGCTAAAAATATCAACCCGTTCAGGTTGGATTCGGTTGGTATAAAAGAAACCTTTCACCGGATCAATGATTCAGTTTATGAAGGAAGCCTCGATTTCACTTATAGATCTCTCAGACGGTCAGATAAATTCATCAATTCCTCCCAAGAAACCGAAACCATCACAATTTACCTGATAAAACGTGACAAAAATTTCGGGAAAAAGAAACTTTGGGTTTGGAATGTATTTCTGGGTAAGATAGAATGATCAAACGAATGAAAATATCTCCTTCCTACCTGGTCTATGCTTTTATTGGAATCCTTACCGTTTCCATCTGCTTACATCTTTACGGTACATGGTCCGGAAATACACTAGCCGAACCGTTACTGGCAGGTTCACGATGGTTTGTGCTTGCTTTTCTTTTCATTCATGCCTTACGGAAGCGGTCTCTCACAACCTGGATCCTATTGAGCATGTTGATCGGAGCAGAATTTGGCCACGACTTCCAGGCAGTGGCCATCCACCTCAATATTATCAGTAAGATTTTTCTCAACCTGATAAAAACCATCATTGCTCCGCTGCTTTTCGGTACTCTTGTGGTGGGGATTGCCGGTCATTCCAACATCAGGCAGGTGGGTCGGATGGGGTGGAAATCGATTCTCTATTTTGAAATTGTCTCGACCCTTGCCCTATTTATCGGCTTAGCAGCCATTAATCTCAGCAAAGCCGGGGTGGGAGTGACACTCCCACCGGCTATGGCACAAGGTACACTGCCTGAAATCCCGAAACAGACATGGGATCAAATCGTCATTCATGTTTTTCCGGAAAATATTGCCAAATCCATTGCCGAAGGACAGGTTCTGCAGATCGTTGTATTCAGCATCCTTTTCGGGATCGCCGTGGCCATGGTGAAAGAGAAGTATCGCACTCCCATGGTTCGGTTCGCAGAATCGCTCTCGGAAGTGATGTTTAAGTTCACCAACATTATAATGTATTTTGCGCCGTTTGCCGTGTTTGCCGCGCTCGCATATAGTGTCGGACATATGGGTATTGGCATCCTGGTGAACTTGGGGCAGCTGTTGGGCACCCTTTACATCGCGCTTCTTCTTCTTTTACTGCTGGTCTTCCTGCCGGTCATGCTGATGCTGAAGATCCCGGTGCGGAAATTTATTAATGCCGTTACTGAACCTGCAACCCTGGCCTTTGCCACCACAAGCTCAGAGGCCGCCCTTCCTATCGCCATGGAAAATATGGAACAATTTGGTGTCCCGCGCAAGATTGTTGCCTTTGTGATTCCAACGGGTTATAGTTTCAACCTTGATGGAACAACTCTTTACCTGGCACTAGCTTCCATCTTTGTTGCGCAGATAGCGGAGATCCACCTGTCGTTCGAAACCCAGCTAATCATGATGTTTACGCTGATGCTTACCAGTAAGGGAGTAGCAGGGGTGCCGCGTGCATCGCTGGTTATCCTCCTGGGTACTGCAACCAATTTCGGTTTGCCTGTTTGGCCCATCTTCATCATCCTGGGCATCGATGAACTGATGGACATGGCGCGTACTGCCACAAATGTGATCGGCAACTGCCTGGCCACGGTAGTGATAGCAAAGTGGGAAGGGGAATTTAAAGGAAAATAGTTCCTGATAATTGTACAACAAGTCAAAGTTATAACTTGCAGAAAAGTCAACTTGGCTTCGCAAGCAAAAAAAACTATCCTATCAGGATCATAGTTCGCTCAGGTCAGGATGTCCTTCCGCCGGTAAATAAATCCTGAAACAAGGATCAGGAATACAGACATCCCAAGGAAAGCAGAAACCCTGGAGAATTCAATACCGTAAGATGGGGAAAGCACCGCAATATTCACCCATTTGAAAGGACTAATATATCCAAAAGCCCCGTTGACACCCGATATCCGGGAAATGGTGTAGAGAAAATAGAGCACCAGAACCAAGCCAACACAAAAAGAAGTAATCGGCTTTGCCCGTTTCATCAACACTGAAACAAAAAACCCTACTGCGCCGAAAAGAAGATTAAGCATCAAGGTGTAAAGGGAGATCACCAGAAATGGTTGAAAGTTGAACGGGCCTTTCTTGTAAATCATGATGGCAATGAACCCGATCAATGTGGCGACCAGGTTCAGAATGATGATATACAGAAATGCGAGGGTCATTTTGGTCGTGAAGATCTCCCCGCGTGAAATGGGTCGCGATAACAGGTATTCGGCGGTTTTTCCGTATTCTTCTTTCAGCAGGATGTTGGATGAAAGCACGATCGCATAAATACTGCCGAGGAGCATCATATAAATAAGATTATTAGCGGTATAGAACCCCAGGATGGAAAAAATGTCATTGATGTTTGAAAATCCCCGCATTTTCATTGCCATGGCGGGAACCATCTGAACCATACCGGCGATCTGCTGCTGATACTGAAGAACGGTATTGTAAAACGACATAGTGAAAAAGATCAATACCCCGATCACCGCCGACCAAAGGATTAAACCCCTGGAATTCCTTCGTAGTTCCATTTTAAAAAGAATCCTGTTCATGCCTCCGCTCACTTATTTGTAATAATGAAGAAATATCTCTTCCAGGGATGGTTCCTCGATGGAGAGGTTTTCTATATGTTGTCCGGCGAGTTTTCCGATCAATACATTTATGTCCCCGGAATAGAAAAAAGCCAGGTTTTTTCCGGATCCTGATTCCACGGGTCCGATGCCTTCGAGGCCGAGATCAGCGATGGTTCTGGTTACTGGGAAAAGGATACGCACTTTTTTCAATTGTTTTTTTCGCAGGGAAGCAATCTCCTCAATGTTGACGATCTTTCCGTCCTTGACAATGGCGACAGTTTTACAAAATGCCTGGACTTCACTCAAAGTATGCGATGAAAAAAAAACGGTAGTTCCCTGCTGGTTCTCTTCATTCAACAAGTGGAAGAACCTTGACTGGATCAAGGGATCGAGACCGGAGGTGGGTTCATCGAGGATAAGCAATTCAGGCCGATGAATCATTGCCTGGATGATCGACGCCTTCTTTTTGTTGCCCATGGATAGTTCTGTGATCTTCCGGCCGGGATCAAGGTCGAAAAGATCAAGCAAATAACGGATCCTGTCATCATAGTTTGCCACGCCATAGAATGCAGCTCCAAACTTCAGGAACTCTATCACCTTCATCCTGTCGTACATATTGGCATCGGAGGGTATATAGCCTGTATGGCTGCGGATCTTTTTTGAATCCCTCACAACATCAAATCCGAAAATAGTTGCGCTTCCGGAAGTCGGAAAGATCAGGTTCAGCAGGATGCGAATGGTGGTCGATTTCCCGGAGCCGTTGGGCCCGATGAATCCAAAGATGTCACCCCGGTTAACACACAGGGTAAGATCCTCGATCCCCCGGGAGCGGCCATAGGATTTGGAAAGATGACTGATTTCAATGATATTCATAAGTGGCTGAGTTCAGACACAACCGGCAGTAAAGTTATATCATTTTCGATCTTTTTTTAGCCGGATATTGCCGCGTTCTTTGGTATAGGAAAAAAGATGATCTGTTTGAGTCATTGGCCTGTTGCCTGAAAATTTTATTCAACCTGAAAAACATCTAAGATTGCAGTCACGTCTGAACCAGTAAATCTATTTACACCTGCCCTAAAGAAAATCTATTTCCGGCAGCAGACTGCCGTACTTATGATAGAAAAGATAGATTTCCCACCTTTTACATGTGCAAGATAGGAAGTTTTTATTAAATTCACTTAAATCTTAAACTTGAGAGGCTTCTTGCCTGACTGTTCATTCGCCATGCTGTAATCCACCCGGTAATCACATCCCTGAAAATAATCACCACCAAAACCATAATAACCAGAGTCAGGTTAGGCTTATAATTCCGTTGACCCAGTGTGCGGAAGTGGCCAGTTGTGGAAGGTAGATTCCTTTAATGTTCAGGATCCACAAAAGAAAACAATACCTTTTGTATGACATTGATATATAAATAAATAATAAATGAGTAGGGTATAAGTTTGTTTTTTGAAAACCAATGTTATAGCTTTATAGTAAAATTACCCGGCTAAAGGGGGTCACTATGAGTGGCTTTTAGGTATGACTAAAAGAATCATAATATTCCTGCTTTTTTGCCTTTCTGTCCATGCCCGGCCTGACAGCTTGAAATTACAGCTTCGATCATTAAAGGAACCGGAAAAACTCAAAACACTTCAATCACTTACGAAGAAATACATTTCCCTGTCGCCGGACAGTTGTCTGAGATATGGGTCACAGGCCATAATAGTGGCAGAAGAAATCCATGATAAATTCAATGAGGCGTTGGCTAACAAAAGAATCGGGTATTCTTATTACCTCATAGGCAAATATGATAAATGTATATTTTATTTTCAGAAAGCCTATCAGCTTGATATTGATAATCATGATTTTCTGAATGCGGCAGAGATCACCAATTTATTTGGTGACACTTATAACCAGCAGGGTGATTACCAGAAAGCAATGCGTTATTTCATGGAAACCGAAAAAAGTTGTGATACCCTCATAAAAAATATCTCGTTAAATGGTTCTGTAAAAAAGTTATATACCATCCTTTACACCAACATCGGACTGCTTTATCACAATCTTGATAGTGTCCAAAAACCATTGAATTATTTTAAAAACGCATTAAAGTATGCCACGGAGATCAAAGACAGCACCCGGATCGCTGCCTCTTACAGCAACATAGGGATGATCTACAATAGTCAGAAAAAATACAAACTTGCCTCTGATATGTATTTTTTGGCATTAACAATTTCCCGTAACATCGGCGATAAATATTATGAAAGTAAAATTCTGAACAACATAGCCAATATTTTCGAGATTCAAAACAAGATTGACAGCGCAATGCTGTTCATTAAGATGGCAAGAAAAATTTCTATTGAACAAGGGAATAAATTAAATCTTTCATTGGCAGAAAAAAACATTGCAAGATACTGGATAAAATTACGACAATACGATTCTGCATTTTTTTATATTTTAAATGCCGTGGCCATCTCACAGGAAATGGGTACATTACAAAGAACTTATGAAAACTACAATGTATTATCGGAGGTTTATGAAAAAAAAGGAAATAAAAATTTAGCACTGAAATATTATAAACGTTATACAGAATTGAAAGATTCGGTTTCAGGACAGGAAACCAGGGAAAAGATAGCAGAAATAGAGACAAAATATGAAACCGTAAAAAAGGAAAAGGAAAACGTAATTCTCCGGAAAGAAAACCAGATAAAGGAAATGACTATCAGCAGGAAAAACACCTTGCTGATTGTTTCTATAGTTGTAATTTCAATTGTTTTAATGTTTCTCATCATTATAATCATCTTGTTCAGGTTAAAAAACAAAGCTTACCAGAATCTTGTGAGCCAAAATTTAAGATTGTTGAAATTTGAGAAGCAATTAGAAAAAAATATTATCAACCTTTCTGAATCCGGAACTTACAACAGGACTGGCCCTGATGACGTATACCAGGGATTAGGGTTAAGACTGCAGAAATTTATGATTGAAGAAAAGCCTTATCTCTGGTCGGATGTCAATATGGATGAATTCTGCAAGAAATTAAATACAAACCGGACTTATCTCTCGAAATTCATTAACGACCGATACCACCAAAACTTTTATGATCTGATCTGTGAATACAGGATCCGGACGGCAAGAGATATGTTACAAAATATATCACACAAACATCTGTCCGTGGAGGGTATTGGAGAATATGCAGGCTTTAAATCCAATTCCAATTTTCATAAGAAATTTAAAAGTCTTGTGGGTTTGACACCCAATCAATTCCGTGAAAGAGCGCTAAGGAACAAGCCTGTTTCTGAATAGCCAGATCTTTACAAGACACAGTAATGCGGTTTGATCTCCTGGTTATTTACGTATAAGCAGTCCTTTTTACGCACAGGCAGTCCTGAAATTTGCCTTGATTGTTTTATCATAATAAATTTGATTTATGGAATCCATAAAAATAAATATAACCGGAAAAATTTATCATACAGGTTACAGGTACTTTATAAAGCAGGCCGCATCACAACTTGACATCAAAGGATGCATCTTTTATTGTCCCGATAGGTCAGTCAGGATCCTTGCAATTGGCGAAGCTAATAACATGGATAAGTTCATTAACTATTGCAGGATTGGAAACATAGATTCCAGTGTGGAAAAAGTCAGCATGTCACAAATCCCGCCTGCAGAATTTGATTCTTTTGAAGTTGTGGAAGAAGAAACATCAGTTAAACATATTAATCATGATTATTAACAAATTTTGAAAAAGCAGCCTTATGAAAACACTCTTATTCCGTAGCATCATATTTGCCGCTTTATTGTTTTACGGCATCCTTATATGTTCATGTAAAAAGACCATGGAAGGCTCTAGCGGCAACCTTGGCCAGGATCCGCTTGGCCCAGACAGGTCGTTACCTTATACTTACAGCGATTGGATGGCGAACATTGACGACAGTCGTTATTTATCGGAGCTTACAATTCCGGGGACCCACGATGCCGGCGCAGATTTTCACACTTCAGAGCAGGGAGACGAGTCTCAATTTACAATTGCCCAAGATTTCTGTCTCTCAAATCAACTCATGCTGGGCGTGAGATGGTTTGATGTCCGTCTGAATGATGATGGCGGAATTATGACTGTTTATCACGGGCCCTATTATCTTCATAAGAATTTCACTGATTTGATTGACGAAGCCATTGCCTTTTTAAATAACCATAAAACAGAAACGGTGGTATTTATGATTAAGCAGGAACATTCAACAAGAGGCGATGATGCTTTTGCAAATGGAATTTGGTGTGGCTATCTTAATCCCCAGTTAAGTTATTTCTGGCTGTGGCCTCCTGCTATACCTCAGCTCGGCATGGTCAGGGGGAAGATCGTCATTGTGCGGCAATTTGAAGGTACGCATGATTATCACATGGGTTCCCCATTGATCTGGCAGGATAATACAACAGGCAATATTTACTCTTCTGATAATAATTTTTATTATTATGTCCAAGACCATTATTCATTAATGACGGTGCCCACGAGCACTAAAATTGCTCAGATAGAAGATTGCTTATCAAAGGCGCATACTGAGCCGTACCCATACAGGTGTTACTACCTGAATTTTACCAGTGGCGAAAGAGGAGTAGATGCCGGCCAATCACTTGAACATATTGCTTCAGAGATCAATCCGGTAATTAATAATTTTTTGCTATCAGGAAATATATGGCATAATTGCGGTGTTGTCTTCGTTAATTTTGCCGGTGGTTCAGATGATGGTACGGTTCCTTCAGATCTCGTAAAGACCCTCGTAAATCTGAATATCTTTAGTGATTCACTTAAAATTGGCACTCAGGTTTGGATGAACCATAACCTAAGGGTTACACATTACCGCAATGGCGATATAATACCCCAGGTACAGGATCCGATAGCATGGTCTAAACTGACAACCGGGGCCTGGTGCTACTATAATAACGATCAATCGCATTCTGTATTCGACGGGATGCTTTACAACTGGTACACAGTGCAAGACCCGAGGGGGCTGGCCCCGGCGGGGTGGCATGTTGCGAGCAATGCAGAGTGGACGACCCTTATTAATTACGTGGGCGGTGCAGCAGTGGGCGGGGGCAATCTCAAAGATGCCGGCACAAACCATTGGATGTCTCCTAATACTGGAGGAATGAATACAGTTCTGTTTACAGCTACGCCGGCTGGATGGCGCGGCCCGGGTGCCGGTACATTCATTGCTTGCGGAATGACAGGTGATTGGTGGAGTTCAACAGAGTATAATTCAGACAACGCTATGGACCAGTTTATTCATTACAACAACAGCACAATTTATAATGAAAATTCGACTAAAAAATGTGGATATTCTGTTCGTTGCGTCAAGGATGATAAAAAGTACTGATAATCAACATAATGAAAATATTAACAAATGAAAATATGAAAAAGAATTATTTTATAATGTCAGTGATGGTTCTTGCAACCAGTGTGCTTGCAAACAACCTTTTTGCTCAGGGAGCTTATGTGAATATTAATGCCGGTTATGGCCTGAAAATGAGTTCGCAGAATATGCCTGATTACAACATGAGCAACCTTACGATGGATAGTACTTCATCCAAACTGGAACAGATAAATGCATCCCTGGGGAAAGGATTTAATGTAGAAGGCGCTTTTGGCTATATGTTTACCAAAAACATTGGAGCCGAATTAGGAATATCTTACCTGCTGGGCGCCAAAGTAAAAGCAAAAGATACATATATGGATGGAAGTACGGCTGATTATATTTTATCAGCAAACATGTTAGGAATTAATCCATCTGTTGTTATTGCATATGGCTTAAATAAAATTAATCCCTATGCTAAATTCGGATTGATCATTGGCTTTGGCTCAATAACATATAAAGAAGATCATAATGAAACCGGCAGCACAGAGGTGAGGGAAACAAAATTAAACGGGGGAACAGCATTTGGATTAAACGCAGGGGCAGGCGTGATATTTAAACTAAGCAAATTATTGTCATTATTCGGTGAAATAGAAATGGTAAATTTATCCTATTCACCTGCTAAGGGTAAATTGACAAAATATACTATTAATGGTGCTGACCAGCTGCCAAATCTGAAAACAAGTGAAAAGGAAATAGATTTTGTTGATCAATATACAATGGATTCAAAAAATCCGAGGCCGGATTCAGAACCAAGACAAGAATTAAAACAAAAATTCCCATTTGGCAGTGTCGGATTAAATATTGGTTTGAGGATAAGATTATGAAAATGTATTTAATCTGTCCTGCAACATCATTACCTAGAAAGATATTATTAACACCTTGGAATAAAGGATGTTTATTGGTTTTCATCTTTTTATCAGATGATCAGATCCATTATTTATTGCTGCGAATTTCGTTGCAGGTGTATTTCCTTTCCCACTGTCCGTTTTCGTCCCTGACTTCTGCGAAAGCGGTACTACCCTTCGTCCACCAGACAAGCTCGCGATCATCGGTATACCTTACACCGGATGCTGACATGACTTGCGGCAATGTATATTCCCTGCCACCGGGCAAGGTAACTTTAACAAAATCAAGGCTGTGGTCGGACAATGTAAAGTACTTCGCAATGATGCGTTCTCCACGGTCGCTTTCATAAATTACCGGATCTCCCCCACATACTGTGAGCGCTGCAGGATTCCGTTTCCCGGCACATCCGG
>Ga0187861_10004899_pt1 | contig 10981 bp, 5 predicted proteins | sample June2016WEW_10_1_3_FD_132986 | JGI IMG/M metagenome (GOLD analysis project Ga0187861, IMG submission 132986) | Peatland microbial communities from SPRUCE experiment site at the Marcell Experimental Forest, Minnesota, USA - June2016WEW_10_100 | ecosystem: Environmental > Terrestrial > Soil >...
GGTGCCAAAGGATGGAGAATCGGGCCGTCCCAATTCAAATCGAAAACGCGTGTTGTCGCTGCTAAATTCATATGCGCCAATAGCTTCTCAAAGATCTCAAAATGCTCAACCGGACACTACTGGGTAGTAGACGCCTGTGACCGCCAGCTTCTCATATTCGCTGGCATGCTCCCGCAACTGGAATGCCTTCGTTAAATACTCGCGGCACCGCACAGACTCGCCGAGATAGAGGTAGGCGGTGCCCAAAAGCGAGTAGCCGAATGCAAAATTCGGATCAAGCTCAACGGCGTGTTGAAAGTAAGGCAGGGATGCGGCCGGGCTTTTCTCGTTAAACGCCTTCAATCCAAGGCTGTAGGCTTTCAGAGCTTCGAGCGAAGACGTCGTAGCCTTTTCGAGCGGGACATCAAACTTCTGCACTGTAGCCAACGATTCGCCCAGTTCGCTACGCAGCTTCGATGCCGCCTCGCCCAGTGCGTCCAGCACCTTCTCCTTGGACGCCGCCGTCACCTGCTCCTGCGCCAGCATGTCTCCGCTCTGGCAATTCACCGCCTTCAATCCCAACACATACTCACTGCCCAGACTGCCAACCGTTCCCGCAATGTATGCCTTGCTTCCCGCTCGCTGGCAAAGCTCGCGGGTCACCGCGGGGGTTAGTTTCGTGTCCGCAGGACGGGTCATCAATTTCAAGTTCTCCGCGACTTGCTGGTCGGAGAGCACACTCAAGAAAGGCGATTGCCGCAGGGAGACGTTGAGCGCCGTATTGAGCGTGTCGTCGAATATCGCATCGCCCGTCTTGTTGTCGAAATCGGCGAGTACGATGGTGTCCTTGTCGGTGAGTTTCGGAGTTCGGTGGAAATAGAAGTAACTTCCAACGGCAAGTGCTGCAACCACAAGGGTAGCTGGAGCAACCACCCTCCACAGGATTCCTCGATGTTCTCCGACACTAACTGCTGCGCTCGTCGCTATGGGCACCCGTGCCGATTCCAAATCACGCTTTAACCGCTGTAAGTCGGTGCGGATGTCCGCCGCACTCTGGTAGCGCAGCTTACGGTCTTTCTCCAGCGCCTTGTTGGTGATTTCCTCCAGCTTCGGCGGGAGTTCTGGCTTCACTCGTGCCACAGGAACAGGTGCTCGATTCAGAATCGCCTCGTGTACTATGGCTGCGGTATTCCCCGGGAACGCCATCCGGCCCGTCGCCATCTCGTAGAGAACCGCACCAAACGAAAACAAGTCCGTTCTTGCATCCAGTTCTTCGCCCCGGGCCTGCTCCGGCGACATGTACGCCATCGTGCCCATCGTCGTGCCGGGGCTGGTCAAGAGTTCCCCCGCCGTGGCGGTCGGCATCTGCGACACACCGACACTCGGCCCGGTAGGAACCAGTTTTGCCAAACCGAAATCGAGAATCTTGGCGTGACCGCGCTTGGTCACAAAGATGTTCGCTGGCTTGATGTCACGGTGGATGATGCCTTCGGCGTGGGCGGCTTCGAGCGCATCCGCTATTTCAATTCCTAATTCCAGCACCTGTTCCGGGGCCAACGACCGACCGTCTATCAAGTGCTTCAACGTCTGCCCGTCGAGAAACTCCATCGCAATGAAGGGCTGTCCGTTGTGTTCGCCGATTTCATAGATGGTGCAGATATTTGGGTGATTCAGGGCGGAAGCAGCCTGCGCCTCACGCTCGAAGCGGCTCAGAGCTTGTGAGTCTGGCGAAAACCCGTCAGGAAGGAACTTCAAGGCCACGAAGCGGTGGAGCTTGGTGTCCTCCGCTTTATAGACGACGCCCATCCCCCCACCCCCGAGCTTTTCGGTGATGCGGTAGTGCGAGATGGTTTGGCCAATCATGGGCAGCGACTGGCGCAATGTTAGTTTTCGACGCCTCCCTAAGTCAACACAACCAGTGCGTGGAGACAGACCATGGAGTAAGGGGTTTCCATATCGCCAACTCCATTTTAAAACTACGTGCATCGTAGGGAAAGGCGTTCCATAATTTCTTGCAATTGGCAGCGGCTTCGCCTTCAGGGCGACAATCTTGACCTCCAGGGGTGCCGGAAACACGGTATCTCCGCAACTCATGGAGCCCTGGAGGAAGAGAGAGCGGAGAACCGCTTGCCGCTTTGGATCTTTCGCTCGAGCTGGCGGCCAGAGGCCATCGAAGCCGGGCTCCAAACGTTTGAAGAACGGTCACGAAAGGTTTTGCGCGGAATGAGTGAACGAATGCGCGTTGCGCTGTTGTTGGCCGTGGCGATGCTCGTCTACGGGAACACCTTGCTGAACGGCTTCACCTTTGATGACGATCCGTACATTCTGCGCAACCCGACGGTGACCAATCTTTCCGTAAAGGGACTATTCGTACCGACCAGAGCCAGTAACATTTTCCGCCCGGTCAGTTTCGCCACTTTTGCCATGAATTTGGCGGCAGGGGGTGTCCATCCGTTTGGCTACCACCTGCTCAATCTGCTGCTGCACGCCGCCGTCACCTTGCTGCTCTACGTGGTCTTGCGAAAGCTTCTCGAAGGCCTGCAGCAAGGCGCGACGGTTGCCTGGGTCGCTGCCTTGCTCTTCGCAGTGCACCCCATTCATACCGAAGATGTGGCCTCCATTGTGGGACGCTTCGAGTTGCTGGCCGTGGGATTCCTGTTGGCGGCGTGGCTCTTTCACCTGCGCGACCGGCCAATACTCGCGCTGGTCTGTTTCGTGCTGGCGCTGATGTCCAAGGAATCGGCCGTGGCCTTCGTTCCGCTGGCGCTGGCCGGCGATTATGCGTGCGGCAAGCTAAAGCCGCTTCATCGCTATGGCTGGATCGCCGGCGTGGCTGCGGTGTACATTGCCCTGCTTTGGAAAATCCAGGGAGGCCGGTTCGGACCAAGAATCGTCAATTTTCTCGACAATCCACTCGTCTGGCTTCCCGCCAAACTGCGCATTCTCAACGCCGTGCGCGTCGCCTGGAAGTATGCCGGCCTGCACGTCTACCCGGCCAAACTTTCCTGCGACTATTCCTATAATGCGATTCTTCTCTATGCGGGCGGGCGGCACCTGGTGATCCCGGCGGTCGCGGCCTTGCTTGTGCTGGCCCTGTGGTTCTGGACCCTGTGGACGAAGCGAGGCGAATGGTTCCTGGCAGGAGCCATCTATCTGAGCGGTTTTGCCGCCACGGCGAACCTGCTGGTCCCAACGGGAACGATCATGGGTGAACGGCTGGCGTACCTACCCTCCGCCGGTTTTTGCCTGCTCGCCGCCCTGCTCTGGATGCGGCTTGAGAAGCACCAACGGATACTGGCATGGGCAGTGCTCGCCATTGTTGTGGCGGCTCTGACCACGCGCACGGTGGTCCGCAACCGTGATTGGCGGGACAATTTCAGTCTCTTCTCGGCCGGCGAGCGGGCCTTCCCTGGAAGCGCAAAAATGCACTTTGGTCTTGGAGGCGAGTACATGAATCGCGGCCAGCCGGCGGCGGCCCTCGCGGAATTGCAAACCGCCCTGCGCATCTACCCGGACTATCCCGAGGCCATGGAGTTTAGCGGGATTGTCGAATCCCAATTGGGTCATGATCAGGAGGCACGCAATTTTTTTGAGAAGGGGCTGTCCATGACCCCACGGGACAACCCCGATTACGATTTCCGGGCGGTGAACCTGGCGGCGCAACTCATGAAGCTCGGAAAGAACGACGACGCCCTGAAGCTTTTGAACGAGGAGATCGCGAATTCCCCCGGGTACGCACGCGCCTGGTCCAACCGCGCGGTCATTCACTTTCAGCGTGGCGAGCTGACATCGGCCCGTGAGGACGCGCAGAATGCCTTGCGTTTGGGTCCGAACAACCCCCAGGCGCAAAACCTGCTGAACTTGCTCAGCGCGCCCGCCGCCTCCGCGCCTCAGCGGTAGCCTGTTCCTCCGCGCCCGCAGCTCAGCCTGACTACCAGGCGCTTCCGGTAGCGAGCGCGACGGCATTCCTGCCGCCGGGCGAAAACTGCTGCGAGCTTCTGGGAATGCCTCTTGAACTTTCCAGGACAGGGGAGAGAGGTTTCTCTAAAGAGTGCGCTCACCGTCTGCCCTGATTATTTCAGATATTTGCGGCCGTCTGGCTGCGGCCCGGACCAACGGATGCTTGCGGATCCACACGCAGGATTATGATCCACGACAAGTGCGGGAAGGGCAAGAAGCGATCAATCGGCCGGACCAGGGGAACCAGAAAATTCAGCAATTTGATTTGCCAAAACCCGAAGGTTTCTTTCTTGAAAATCCGCCCGTTCAACCACCAGCCCGGTGTGCCGAGGCGATTAAACTTCAGCACTTTTTCGACGGTAAAACCCGCGTTCTGGCAGGCCTGGACCAATTGTTCCTGCGTATAACGGCGATAATGGCCAAGCACCTTATCGAGCGAACCGAAAAGTTGCGGCCCATTCGGAACCAGAACAATGGCGCGGCCATTTTTGTCGAGACTCCTGCGAATGTTGGACAGCGCCTCGACATCGTTGGCAAGGTGCTCCACCACATTCATGCAAATAACCGTATCAAACTGCTCTGCCGGGTAGGTTTCCGCGGCGCTGGCGTCGGTGTAATGCACCTGCAGATACGGACGCGTCTGCTTAAGCGCCTCTAATCGGTCGAGATAGTGCGGATTGATATCGCTGGCATGATATTTGACGCGCGGAACAAGATTCGCGGTCAGATTTCCGATTCCCGCGCCAATTTCCAGCACGCGGTCTCCCACGTAAGGCCGGATCGTATCCGCCATCCATCGGGTAAATCGCGGTGCGCGATTGAGCCGTGCAAGTATTTCGCTGCCGTAAGCATCGGCGACATAAATTTTGTCGGAGATGCCATACTTGACTAAAGCTCCCAGCGCTCGCACGCCGTCTTTCCACGTAATTTTCTTTCCTTCGGCATAGCTGCGGCCGGAATAGCGAATGGGCACTTCAAAGATGCGCGCCTTGCGCTTGGCCAGCTTTACGGTAATCTCCGGTTCGATGCCGAAGCGGTCGCTTTCCCACGGAATACCCTTAAAGATGTCCGCCCGCACCATCTTGTAGCAAGTCTCGATATCCGAAAGGTTCAGGTCGGTCACGATGTTCGTCAGCAGCGTGATCAGTTGGTTTCCCAGGCTGTGTCTGAAGAACAGCACGCGGCGGAAATCGCTCGAAAGAAATCGCGATCCAAACACCGCGTCCGCGTCTTCCTGCACAAACAGCGGCACCATCTTCGCGATGTCGCCCGGGTGATATTCCAGGTCCGCATCGTGCATCACGACCAGGTCCGTATCAATGTGAGCGATCGCCGTGCGGATCGCCGCGCCCTTGCCCTGATTCTTCGCGTGCTCCAGGAAAATCCATTCAAAATTCTTCAAGCCTAACTGGTCCACATTGTCCCGAAACCGCTCGAGCGCCGCTGCCGTGCCGTCCTTCGACGCATCGTTCACCACAATCACGCGGACCCGCCCCAAGTCCGGGCAGTCCGCCAGCGCTGCCAGCCGCGTCAGGCTGGCTTCCACCAGGTACTGTTCGTCATACACCGGAACCAGGATCGAAAGACTTAATTTCCCTTGCATCGCTTATCGCTTATTCCTTACAAGTACGACGTCAACTTAATACGGGTGTTCATAAAGAATTATACGGCCATCAGGGCAGGGGATGGGGTCAGCACGCAAAACCTGCCTCAAAAGGGGTGCCCTTTTAGATCGTACTTGCCGGACATCAAATGGATTCACAACCCCGAGACATTTTTGTTTCCCAATAACTCGCTCTTCTCGAAAGCATGAGAGTATCGATTGGCACCTGCAAAGACATAGTGAGTCACTTAACGAATTCGGGTTGCTCGCCGTGGGACCAGGGATCGTAGCTTAAGCAGAAACGGATACGATCGGGAATGGCTGGGTGATCGTAGAGCAAAAAAATACGAATCGGATTCGGATCGGGATCGGAGAGATCCACGTCGCCGAGAATATTAAAGGCCTGCGCGGCGACCTGGCCGGAATCAGGCGTGAGCCCATGGGTAACCTCGAGGCCGTACTGATCCGCCTGGTGTTCCTGGTATCGGGAGAACGTGCTGCCAATAGGGCCGACGAGCATGGAGATTAGGGAAACCAACAGGAGCATGGCGGGAAGAGAGGCCCAATCATCGAGTCCGCGGATCCCCCATTGCTGGCCCCAACTTGCCAGAACCCAGCCAATCAGCCTGTAGCCGAGATAGAACGTGATGAACAGCAGCGCCGCAAAAAAGCCAAGGCCCTTCACAATATGGTGGAGCACGTAGTGGCCCATCTCGTGGCCGGCGACGAAAACGATTTGCGGCGTGGTCATCCTGGCGATGGTGGTGTCCCAGACCACGATGCGCTTGGAGGCGCCGAAACCGTTCACGTAGGCGTTCAGCTCGGTCGTTTTTTCGGCCGCTCCCATCCAGAAGATGCGCTCGCGTGGAATGTTTTGCCCGGCGCGCTGCACTATTTTTTCGAGCTCGGCCGTCAACGCGGGGTTTTTCTGCTGCAGCGGCTCGAATTTGTGGAACAGCGGATCGATCACCAGCGGCTGCAGAAAAAAGAGAGCCAAAATGATAGGAAGCGAAGCGAGCCAAAAATAAAACCACCAGCGCCGGGGCGATTTGCGAATCACGCCGTACAAAATCCAGATGAGCAGTGTGAAGATAATGACCGAGATCAGCTCGCCTTTCGACCAGTCCCAAAACCACGAGCCCCAGCCCTGTACAGACAGCCCGTAGGCACGCTGAATCCAGTTATCGTATACCCCGGTCGGAAGAGACAGCGCGTCGATGGTCAGCACCAGAAGCGGCGAGAACACGAGTACCTGGAGAAATCGCCGCGAGGATACTTTTTCGGCGGCGTCGCGGTATTTTGGCGCGAGCCTCCAGCGAAGCACCAGCAACAATACCACCAGGCCGTACACCAGATTGACGATGTACAGACGCAAGCGAACCTTGCTTAGCGCGCGCGCTTTCTTGTCCCGATCGGGCGGGAGCGTATAGGCTGTGATGCGCGGTGGTGCGGCGGGCTGGGCGGCAACGTCGGAAGCAGGTGCGGATGTGGCGCCTGCTGCGGGAGTTTGTTGGACCGCCGCAGGTGCGGAAGAGGACTGCGCATACGCGTTAAGAGAGCCAAGCGAAACAGAGGCAAGGAACAGCGCCCAAGGAAGCAAAGTGGTTTCCCTCACGAGTCTCCTTCTGGCGACAACCACATCGAAAAGCAGGCTAAGGGAATTGTTTCGCGGAGTATGCCCCAAGCATCGAGATTGCGCAAGGGCGCCACGCCAGACCGTGCGTAGCCTACCTCAGAAACGCGGAAATCGTACATGTGGCGTCCTGGTACGGCGGCAGAAGTCTGGTTACGCGACATGGCGAGTGGTTTTGAAAAAGTCAATTTTGCAGAAAGATGGCCAGCTTTGGGGGACACAAAATCAGCGGGAACAGGACCCTATTCCAAGCACAGGAAGCGTTGCATCACTTCGGATGTTGTGACAATTCTGTCACGATTCCTGGGGGACAAAACTCAACTGCTTTTCTCTCAAAACTTTGTGGCGGATGAGCCTTTGAGCCGGATTGTCTGGGCTGGATTGCAAACAAACAAGTTGTTTGGAATCAACCGCCTTTGACTGTCAATGATGTCAACTTTGGCAGTGTGGGTAGGTTTTGCGTCACACCGGCGTCACAATTTTGAGCGCCGAAATTACTTCAGCTTCGTGTATTCGGATTTCGCAGTAATGAGGATGGGAATGTCAGGGTCGGCGTCCTTCCAGAGCGTGAGGAAATCCTGATAGGCCGCCTTGGCCTTCGCGGTGTCGCCTTGCATGGCATAGGCTCTGCCGATTTGGAGATGTGCCAGTGCACCGATGGGTTCGTTGACCACAGTCCCGCGATGGTTGAGGATTTTCTCGAACTCGGCGATGGCCTCGCTACTTTGATGCTCGGCCAGATAGGCTTCTCCTCGCACAAAAACGGGGTACAAGGCGGTCCACCCGACCTTACTGCCCGTCGTCTGTCCTAGCTCATACTGTGCTGCGGCCCTCAAACTTTCGATGGCCTCAGTAGGGTTTCCCTTGTTGAGCACAAGTCTCGCGCGGAGGGTTGGCACGTAATTGAACCACACCAATGTGTCTTCCGGGAGCCTTTTGCCCAAATCATCGGTCAGCATTTGCGCTCGCCCGTCGTCCCGAGCATAGGTCAATGCGAGCGCAGCGCCATATTGCACATCGCGGCCTGCCGACCGCTCCAGCGCCGAAGTGGCACGTCGCCGTGCTTCGTCTGAGTTGCCGAACAAAGCCTCTCGCAGGCCAGCCAGCGCTGAGTACGTTGCAGCAGCTTCCATTTCTCCTGCGCGTTCGGCGGAACCCACGGCACGGTCGGAAAGCTCCCGGGCATTTCTAAGCCGTCCGGAGAAGGCGGCAGTATCGGCTTCGTTCGCCAACAAGGTATCTTCCACCCCCGGCGTGCCCGCCGACTGGGCTACCTGCTCCGCCATCCCCGCAGAATCGTTCTGCAAAAAAGCAATCTGATACAAGGGAAGACGGAAGTAAGGGTTGGTCAGTTTGCGTTCGAGAGCTTGCCCATAGGTGGCCTTCGCCTCACCGAGGCGATTCAGAGCTATGTAGTCGAACATGAGGAGGGCGTAGGAGGCGAAAAAGTCCGGTTTCAAACGGACTGCCTCTCTGCCTGCTTCAACACCTTTTTCATATTGTCCAACAGCCGGGTAGATTGCCCCCGACAAGGTAGTCTGCGGCATGTCCGAGCGCGGATAGGCTTGTATCCAAAGCTTACACGTTTGTTCGGCCTTTTCCATGTTTCCAGTGACCCCCTTATCAAAGCGAGCCGTTATGAAGTACTTTTCTGCCTCACTGGTTCGGTCGCGCAGTTCGTAGGCCTTTCGGTTGTAGTCGGATGCGATTTTGTTCTCTCCAATATCCACGTACATGAGGCCCAACCATGCGTAGGCGAGTGCAAATTCCGGGTCGAGTTCGATGGCATGCTTGAAAAACGGAATCGCTGCGGCATCCCCTTCTGTACTCTGAACCTTACGACCCGAGCTGAAGGCTTTGAGGGCTTCGAGCGACGGCATGGTGGCTTGTTCAAGCGGAGTATCAAATTTCCGCACAGTGGTTAGTGACTCGCCCAGTTTGTTCCGAATTTCCGAAGCTGTCTTTCCCAGTGCGTCGAGTACATGGTTTTTGTCGCTCGCCTGAGCTTCCGTGCTCGCAAGCGATTCGCCGCTCATGCAGTTGACCGCTTTGAGAGTCAGGAGGTACTGCGTGCCAATCTGCGCTATCGAGCCGTCGAGGACGGCGGCGCTGCCGGTCCGCTGGCAGAGTTCCCGCGCAATCTCTGGCGTGAGTTTCGTATCCGGCTTCTGGTCCATCATCTGAAGAGTCTGCTGGACTCGCTGGTCAGAGATACTGCTCAGGAAGGGTGATTGTTCCAGTTGTACGGAAAGCCCCTGCCGCAGTGTGCCCTCAAACACCGGGTCTCCGGTCGTGTTCGTAAAGTCGGCGAGGACGATGGTGTCTTTGTCAGTCAGCGCGTGCGCCTTGCGGGAGAAAAACAACCATCCGCCTACGGCCAGTCCAATGACCAGTATTGTTGCGCCAGTGACCACCCCCCATCGAATGGTTTCCCGGGCGGCCTTTAATCCGGCTTCGGTTTCTGCGACGGTTGCACGACCCGAATCTGAATCGCGCTTCAGCCGCTGCAAATCCGCGCGAATCTCGGCGGCGCTCTGGTAGCGCAGCTTCCGGTCCTTCTCCAGCGCCTTGTTGATGATTTCTTCCAGCTTTGCGGAAAGGTCGGGATTCAGCCGCACTGGTGCAACTGGCTTGCGATTCAGAATCGCTTCCGCAATCAGGCCAGAGGTCTCTCCACGGAAAGGCTGAAGCCCGGTCACCATTTCGTAGAGCACCACACCAAAGGAGAACAAATCTGTGCGTGCATCTAGTTCTTCGCCCCGCACCTGCTCGGGCGACATGTAGGTGATGGTGCCAATCGCCGTGCCAAGTTGAGTGAGATGTTCTGACTCACTGGCTGTGGGCATCGCCGAAAGATTCAAAGCACCGCCCGCGGGTAACAGCTTCGCCAGCCCAAAATCCAAAATCTTGGCGTGACCGCGTTCGGTGACAAATATGTTAGCGGGCTTAATGTCCCGATGAATGATTCCCTTGCTGTGGGCCGCACCGAGTGCGTCCGCAATCTCAATTCCCAACTCCAGCACTTCCTCAAGCGGAAGCGGCTTGCCGGAAATGCGGTGCTTCAGCGTGGTGCCTTCCATGAATTCCATCGCAATGAAAGGCTGACCGTTGTGTTCGCCGATTTCATGGATGGTGCAAATATTGGGATGGTTCAGGGCAGAAGCAGCTTGTGCCTCACGGTCGAAGCGGCTCAGAGCTTGTGAGTCTGGTGCGAAACCGTCAGGAAAGAACTTCAAGGCAACGAAGCGGTGGAGCTTGGTGTCCTCCGCTTTATAGACAACGCCCATGCCTCCGTCCCCGAGTTTTTCCAGGATGCGATAGTGCGAGATGGTTTGGCCAATCATGGTCAGAGGCTGGCGCAATCTTAGGTTTCACCGTCAATCAAGTCAACGTGCCGGGAAGTTTGACATTCGTGCGACGAGATCCTGTCGGCGTCCTGGTGGTTCCGACACACCGGCGTCACAGTCGTGAGATGAGGTTTCGTAAGCTACTGAAAAAAGGCAAGAATTGGCGGATGAGCCTGTAAGCCGGATTCTGTGGGGCGCACCACTTTGCAGCAGCGCGCCGCGACGATCATTCCTCTAGCCCCGGCCTCGCGACCGGGATCGAGCGACCTACCCGAGGGTTCGTCAGTCCCAGCGGCTTGCGCCGATGGGAAAGGAGCCGCTGCGCTTGCGCGTAGTGCTCAGCGAGCCGGGCCAGCTCTGCCCTCCTATTTGGTCTTGCACCTCGCGGGGTTTGCCGTGCCCCCGATGTTGCCACCGGGGCGGTGGGCTCTTACCCCACCTTTTCACCCTTACCGGCGA
>Ga0187861_10004903_pt1 | contig 10976 bp, 10 predicted proteins | sample June2016WEW_10_1_3_FD_132986 | JGI IMG/M metagenome (GOLD analysis project Ga0187861, IMG submission 132986) | Peatland microbial communities from SPRUCE experiment site at the Marcell Experimental Forest, Minnesota, USA - June2016WEW_10_100 | ecosystem: Environmental > Terrestrial > Soil >...
GTTATCAGGATACCATTCCAGCTGGACTGGTACGGGTCGTTGACCACATCATTCTGCAAGACATATCTTCCCGGGGAGGAGATTGTTGCCGGGCCGGTCACCGGTACCGGTACTGGTGATCCCGTGACGATAATATAGTCTGTCTGGATAGTAGTGTTCGACCCGCCGGCGTTGGTGGCCGTCAGGCAGACCGTGTAGTTTCCTGCCGCTGTGTAGGTATATACCGGGTTCTGTGCGGCTGAATAGTTCCCGTCTCCAAACGACCAGTTCCAAGCTGTGGGCGAACCGGTTGAGGTATCGTTGAACTGGACTGTGAGAGGCGCCATTCCGGAGGTGACGTTGGCAGTGAAATTTGCGACCGGGAGGGCCGAGCCATATACGAAATAATTAATAGTATTAATCAGGATCTTACCATTCTGGCAGTAGCCATTCCGTTTCGTCCATTCTATTGTTTCTAGGGTTGCAAGAACAGTCCCCGCACCGATATGGTATTCGATAACCGTTGGATTGCTGTCGGCATTATCCAATATGACCGTGGTGCCTTCAGGGAGGTTGGTGAAATACCCGTGTGAGACCCAGTTCCAGCCGGAGAAATCCGAATTACTGAGCCCCGCCACAACCGGGTGATTATCATCGACAATGTAGTTATAGTCGGAATCAGAAACGACATGGCTGACCCCGCCGGGAAGGAGACTCATCCAACTCCCGCTATTCCACCCCTGATCAGCTGCATGAACTTCCAGCATCCCGCCGTTCACGACATACTGGTTAATCTGCGGGACCACCGCCGCCAGGTTTGCATATGTGGCCGACGTCTGGTCCGACGCTATGATAACCTTCGCGTATTGGTTGAGATCCGTTGAAGCCACATTTCCGGAGGTTATGGTCTGGTAGGAGATTCCACTTGCTGACAGGACCTCGATATTCGCGTTACTGCCCCAGGGAAGACTATCCTGAATCAATAAAATTGAGTTCTGGCGGGGTGCTACATAGGTGTATTCGTCGGCCGGTGAAAGAGGGGTTGTCCAATAGTTAGTAGATGTATTGACGGTGACATCAACAATTCCCGTACCGGCCGGGGCGGTCGCCGTGATCTGTGTATCGCTGTTAATTGTAACATCGGTAGCACTGTTGCTGCCAAAGTTTACAGCGATTGGGGGGTAGTTGAAGTTTGTCCCGGTAATGGTTACCACGGTGCCACCGGCTGTCGGGCCGGATGCCGGTGAGATTCCGGTAACGGTCGGTGGCGGTGGTATTGCTGATACAGCAGGAACGAGAACCAGAACAAAGAGAAAGAGACATGCCCAAAAGAACCTTCCTTGCACCCTTACCACGCCCCATCAGGTGGTTGTTCGGATGCCTGTACTGATGGATCGCACGGGACTTCCCAGCCAGAATAAAAGGAAAAAAAACATGACATCTTCATACCGATCACCCAAAGCGAATCTTGTTGGTGACAACCTTATCTGCGCGGCACTCCGGTATCAGATCGTCGGGAAGTTCTGCTTGAGCGCCTGCGGTTTTTCCCATGGGGCAGGACTCGTAGTCAGATCCCCACCAGTTATCACGCGCACTCGTTCTCAGCAGCCTTCGGGCCTTCCACCCCATCCTGTGCAGCGATTTCCCCGTTATCATCCTGTCATTCCCGTAATTTTCCTCGTGACCGGCAGACCCCCATGATGGAACCTGTCATCTCCACAATTTTTACTAAAAAATCCACGTTGGCAGAACCATTAACCAGTTTATTTTCAGTCAATTTTTATTTAGTTGAATATATTTAAGAAACTATGCAAACATGAAGCGCATGGCAAAGGATCGGCCGGGGTGACCGGTTCGTTCTTGAAACCGTATCCATCGCAGGGCCGGGAAGAGGGGGTCACACCAAAAATGGCAGGATCCCCCCTTTTTAAGGAATAGATCCGGTTCTTTTTGCAGCACGATGATCCCGTTTTCCGGTCGGTTCCGAAAGGTGCCCTGTGCGGAGATTTACGGTGAAAAACGGGACCGGGTAATGCGGAAATGGTGAGGACGGGATCGCGGGGGCGAAAGGCAATAATTACCGTAGCCGGAACGAGCGTCAGAATGTCCTTTTTGGAGGTATACAGATCCTAAAACCCTTGGACAACCCGTACCCGTCGGGTCTCCCCGGCATCCTTCTTCGCCCGGCGTGTGCCGGGTTTCCCTGCGGTATGGATTTTTTCTGTTTGTGTGCTCTTCACGTAGATGGCAATACCTGGGACCCCCAGGAAAATTCCGGCGGTGATATACCCGGATTAATTTCAAAACGCTTAATATTCTGGAAAGTGAATTTTACAGGAAATATGGTACTGAGTGTTCTGGATCCGGATAAAGTGAACAGGATCAGGCAGCTCCTCCGGTGGAACCCCCGGGGTATGACCATATCCACCCTCACCTCCCGGCTCAAGATGAACCGGAACCTGGTGGCAAAATACCTTGACCTGCTCCTTGTAACCGGTCAGGTAGAGATGCAGCTGGCCGGGAATGCCAAGCTCTATTATCTCTCAAGCAGGGTCCCGATTGCCGACATGCTGGAATTTTCCCCGGATCCCATTGTCGTCCTGAATGAAGAGCACCGGATTATCCAGGTGAACAAACCATTTCTCGCGCTCCTGCATGTTACGCGGGAGACCGTCCTTGGAAACAGGCCCGGGGAGATCCCCCACCCCCTTCTGAACCATACGCAGTTCCTGAAACTACTGGATGAAACCGATTCCCCCTCAGTAGCAGATAGGGAAATCCAGGTTCAGCTCGAAGGAAAACCCTTCTTCTTCCGGGTCAAACGGGTGCCGGCTGTGTTTGAGGATGCAAGCCGGGGGGTCTCCTTTCTTATCGAAGATATCACCGGGAAAAAAATGGCCGAAGCACGGATTGAACGGCAGGTTGCCCTGCTGCAATTCCTTGCCCGGACTTCCGCGGAACTGGCGGACATGGGAGATGACGAAGATATCTACCAGTATATGTCCGACCAGATCTCCGAACTTGAATCAGGTGCCTATGTCATGGTCAACTCGATCGATCCGGACCGGATGGAGACCCGGCTGAGGGCATTCACCGGCGATGAGGGCCTGAAGAACGTAATATACCAGTATTTCGGGGATTTTCTCAAAGGGGGTGTCTCGATGGAGAAGGGTCCGCCGGAGGTATTGGCCGAGATTGCGAAAGGGAAACTCGTACCGGGCCCGCAGGGCTTGTACCGGCAGGTCTATCAGGTAGTCCCGGAGCATATCTGCAACGAGGTCGAGGAGCGAATGGGTCTTGGCAAAAGGAGCTATGCCATGGGCTGCACCTGCCGCATGGGGATCTACGGCAACATCGCGCTCCTGTATCGGTACGAGAATGACATACAGAACCGGGAGACCCTCGAGGCGTTCGTCCGGCAGGCAGGAGTCGCGCTCCAGCGCCGGTATATGCGGGAGAAACTCATGAGGGCAGAAGAAAAAATCAGGATGCTGGAAGACCCGCTCTCTTTTACCGGCTCCGGGAAATCTACTGTACTGTCTTCCGCTCGAAATGCATCCGGGCAGGGGGATCTTCCCGGCGAGCCATAACCGAGATTCTCCTGCCCCGGCCTCCTTCCTCCAACCACAAACCCTTCAACCCCCCAACCCCCACACTAAAAAATGACCCGGGGGAAAAAGCCGGTCGCGGCCATTGACGAAGCAAAAAAGTTCGCGGAGCGGATGGGCTACCGCTGGCAGGAGAACGAACACCCGGACCTTGCGTACGACCTCTTCATCTTCAAGCCGAAAGCGGCCTGCATCGTCCGGGTCCGGCAGACCACGTACCGGATCGACCCGGATACGCTCTACGAAAACCTGATTCCTGATGATCTCCGCGAGGTCCGGGCGCTGCCGTTCCCGCCATGGTTCCCAAGAGAGATCTGGCTGCGCACCCGGCACGAGCGGGCCTGGCGGAGGCTCCGTGTCCTTCCGACCGTTGTTTCCGAAATCGAATGGTGGGGGCCGGACGATTACACAAACCCGCACGCCAGGTAGGTAGTATCCTCCTCCGTCAATTCCCCCTTTATAAAGGGGGGTATGGATGGACCTGCGGTTTCCCATGATCCATTCTCCGACGAAAGAGGTTTCTGGCCGTATTCATGTCCGGGAAGTTCCAGTGGAAGCGGTGCCAATCCTCTCCACGATTATCCTTTTAATCAGGTATTTTTTGAAATCGGGCGTTTTAAGCGGGAGAAAACCGGCGCATTTAGCGGCCTTCCTTTAGGCGCGGAAATCCGGAGGTCCAGCAGGTCATGCGGGATTCCGGGAGGGCACAAAAGGGGCATTACGGTCGGAAAAGAAAGGGGGTTCCTGATCGGGGAAAACTGACCCGGATTTCCGGGGAAAATACCTGGGATCTGCCACCTCTGTGCTCCCGACAGGCGTTGGGGCGTATCCGAAGGGTGGGATGGGGTGGTTTTTCCTAGTTTTGTCCCCATCATGGCATCCCGTATGTGGACATGCGATATTTTTGATTTTTTAGGAGCGTGCTCTCAGGGACTCGCGCCGCCGCAGGGCATCACCCGGTTGCGATAGTGTCTCAGACGGTTGAACGAGCATTCTGTTTATTACCTCTCTGGCACGTCACGTCTCTTGATCCGCAGCGGGGGCGGCGGGAGGCATCGCAACCGGGGGTATGGGGGCATTATCCTTCATTCTCTCCAACCACAAACCCTTCAACCCCTGGCTTTTTCTCTCAGAATAAAGAGGGTTACAAAAATATATGGAAATTTGTTGTTTCTCGCCAGGGAGATTATATTTTCTTGGATACATCTCCTTTCAACATGTATTTCACGAGCATGAATATCACCAGTGCAATGATGATGAAATTTATCAGGGCACCGGCAAAATCACCCGGCATAAATTTGATCGGCCCTATCTGAAGGACCGCACTCTGCCAGTCCCCGCCGGGAATAAGGATTCCAACAAATGGCATAATAATATCCTTCACCAGTGCCGTAACCAGCGTCGATGCTGCCGAGCCGATGACAAATGCGACAGCAAGACCGATGACTTGGTATTTGTTCAGGAATTCCATGAACTCTGCGCTGAATCCCTGTGCACCTTTGCGAAGGTCCATGACGCCTCCTTTGAGATCTTTATCTTTTCCCTCAGTCTTCTTTTCGTCCATTGTATACCTCATCCGGGACGCAACATCCCTGCATTTTGTTGATGCGTCTATCCATATTATCATTTGTATGTCCTGTTTTTCAATAAAATATAAAATATCATGACATACCACCCCTCACCCGGCAGGAAGGCATTATGCGGGACGGGCACAGATATACGGATGCATAAAAAAACACTGTGCAGGAGACTGTCATGACCGATACCGGACGTGAAGACTTAAAAGAAAAAGTGCTCAACGTAAACGATCTCATCGCCTACCAGACCGGCACCGTCGCGAGCCGGATGGTAGTCTTTAAAAAAGCCGGCACGATCACGGTTTTCTCCTTTGACGCGGGAGAAGGCCTCTCCGAGCACACGGCTCCCTTCGACGCGGTGCTCATGGTGACCGATGGCAGTGCCGAAGTGCAGATCAATAAAAAGCCCTTCACGGTCGGGACCGGCGAGATGATCATCATGCCGGCCAACAAACCTCACGCGGTCTTTGCGCACGAGCGGTTCCGGATGATCCTCACGATGATCCGCGAGTGAACCCGGCCGATCTTTTTTTGCCCTATCCGAGGAGGTCACTCCACGATGGTGATGATCGCCGCCGGACAGAGATCGGCGGCATCGCGTGCGCAGTCGATAGTATCGGGAAGTATGATGCTGGTCGCGGGATCTCCCTTCTCCTGGTACTCGGGAACGATCTCGCTGAACGAATCTTCAGCATTCTGGACAAAAAGTATCGGGCACGTGTCCCAGCACGAACCGCAGCTTACGCACTGCATCCGATCGATCGTTACCTTCATGTGATCTCCATAAATGTACTCACTCCTGCATGTTGGTGTCCGGCGCAATAAATATTCCACCCGTACCAATCTGTCCCCTTCATAACTGTTATAAGCACAAAAAGAGAGATGCCGGACAAAGAAACCCTGTCCTGTAGGTGAGGTCTTTATGGTGCCGGAACCAGTGAAGAAAAAAGCAGACTTGAAAATTACCGGTATGCACTGTGCCACCTGCGCCGTCACCGTGGAAGGAGCGCTTGCAAATGTAAAAAACGTCACAAAGGCGCAAGTGAACTTCGGGACCGAAACCGCCCGTGTTGAGTTCGATCCTTCTAAAGTCTCAATTACCGATCTTGAAAAAGCGGTGCGGGACGCGGGCTATGAAGTAACCAATCGTGACGTCGTGCTCAAAGTCGGCGGCATGATGTGCGCCACCTGTGTCCAGACCATCGAGGCTGGACTTCGGGCGCTGCCGGGGGTCGTCGCCGCGAACGTGAACCTCGGAAACGAGCAGGCCTATGTCACCTACAACCCGTCCCTTGCCTCGGTCGAGGACATGAAACGGGCAATCGAGGACTACGGGTACCAGTACCTCGGCATTGCCGGGCAGGTGAGCGACGAAGCGGAAAAGGCGGCTCGGGACGCCGACCTCCACGACAAACTGATGCGGTTCTCCATCGGGTTTGCTGTCAGCATCCCACTCATGATCCTCATGTGGGTGCCGCTTGGGATCTCCATGCAGGCGCTTGCATATTTCATGCTCGTCGTCTCGACACCGGTCTTCTTCTACGTTGCATACCCCATCTTCAAAGCCGCATGGACGGCACTTAAGAACAGGACTCTTTCCATGGATGTGATGTACGCAATGGGTACCGGCGTTGCATATGTCGCAAGCGTGATGGGCACGTTCTCGGTCGTGCTCACCCATGAGTTTATGTTCTACGATACGGCGATCATGCTCGCCGCTTTCCTGATGCTCGGGCGGTACCTTGAAGCGCGGGCAAAGGGCCGGACCTCCGATGCAATCAAGAAACTGGCCAGGCTCCAGGCAAAGACTGCAACGATCATCCGTGACGGGAAAGAGATCGAGGTTGCCATCGAGGATCTCGTGGTTGGTGACATCGTGATCGTAAAACCCGGCAGCAGGATCCCGGTGGATGGCGAGGTCGTAACCGGCGAGAGTTACGTGGACGAGGCGATGATCACCGGGGAACCGATCCCGCCCTTAAAGGCCAAAGGGAGCCGGGTGGTCGGCGGCACGGTCAGCACGAACGGTGTCCTCTCGGTCAGGGCGACAAAGATCGGGAAAGAGACCGTGCTTGCGCAGATCATCAAACTCGTCGAAGATGCGCAAGGGTCAAAGCCGCCCGTCCAGCGGATCGCGGATGTCGCGGTCACGTACTTCATACCGGCCGTCCTTCTCATCGCCGCGTCTGCGTTTATCGTATGGTACTTCGTGCTCCATTCGACCCTGCTCTTTAGTCTCACGGCCCTCATCTCGGTGCTCGTAGTCGCCTGCCCGTGTGCGCTCGGCCTTGCTACGCCGACGGCAGTGACGGTGGGGATTGGCCGGGGGGCGGAACTCGGGATCCTCATCAAAAACGGCGAGGCGCTCGAACTTGCCGAGAAGGTCACGACCGTGATCTTCGACAAGACCGGTACGCTCACCCGGGGGAAACCGGAGGTGACCGATATCGCGGCAACCGGCGTCACGGAAGAGACGCTTCTCGTCCTTGCCGCAGCAGTCGAGAAGAACTCGGACCACCCACTCGCACAAGCAGTCGTCCGCGCTGCGCAGGCAAAGGGTGTCGCGATCGGCGATGCAGAGAAGTTCGACACCCTGGGCGGCAAAGGTGTCCGTGCGCTCGTGCTGGGCGAAGAGGTGCTCGTAGGCAACCGCACACTCATGCAGGAAAACGGCATCGCGCTTCCCGAAGGCATGAACGCAAAGATCCGCACATTCGAACAGGACGGCAAGACCGCGATCCTTGTCGCTATCGGCCACGAGCCCGTAGGCATCATCGCAATCGCGGATACACTTAAGGAGACCAGCGCTGAAGCGGTCCGGCAGCTTAAGGCCCACGGGATCGCCGTTGTCATGGTGACCGGGGACAACCGGCGCACGGCAGAAGCCATCGCCCGCACGATCGGGATCGACAGGGTGGTAGCCGAAGTCCTCCCGGGAGGAAAAGCCGCGGAAGTAAAAGCCATGCAGGACCGGGGAGAACGTGTTGCATTTGTCGGCGACGGGATCAACGATGCCCCGGCGCTTGCTCAGGCAGACGTGGGGATCGCGATCGGGAGCGGGACTGATATCGCCATCGAAAGTGGCGGGATCGTCCTTGTGCGGGACGACCTGCTCGATGCCGTGGCGGCGCTCGAACTCTCTAAAAAAGTAATGGGCAGGATCAAAGAGAACATTTTCTGGGCATTTGCCTACAACGCAGCCCTGATCCCGGTGGGCGCCGGTATCCTCTACCCGTTCTTCGGCTTTGTGTTCAGGCCTGAACTTGCCGCCCTTGCGATGGCTGCAAGTTCGGTAACCGTCGTGACCCTCTCCCTCCTCCTCAAAGGGTATATACCGGAAGCAAAGAAAAAAGATCAATTGGTGATGAAAGAATGGCAATCGACCCGATCTGCAAGATGACCGTTGACGAGAAGACGGCAAAGTTCACGAGCGAGTACAAAGGAAAGAGATATTACTTCTGCGCCCCGGGCTGCAAGAAGAAATTCGATGCCGATCCTGCGAAATACGCGTGACGACCCGGGAGGAAACCGGGCACACTCACCCGTGCAATTATGTAAATCTTCCCAATTTTCCCGTTTTTTAACTGAATATTGAACAACCTTGATATACAAACGACGGCAACTTTTCTTTAGTGTACCGGGATCACCGGCATTACATGGGATAACGTGAACTGAGGCAAATACATGGTGTTTTTCTTAATCAGTCCTGACATCTATGCCTGGGTCATCCTGCCGGTGCTCATCTTCCTTGCGCAGGTAGCAAACGTCTGCATGGAGACACTCCGGATCGTCTTTCTCTCCAAGGGGATCAAGTACCTCGCACCCATTATCGCATTCTTTGAGATCATTATCTGGCTGCTTGCCATCGTTGGTGTGATGAGCAACCTGTCCAACATCGCGAACTTTTTCGCATATGCCTTCGGGTTTGCGCTGGGCACGTATGTGGGTCTCGTCATTGAAGAGAGACTCTCAATTGGCATGGTGATCATGCGCATTATCACTACTGATGGAACAGGAGAAGAGATCACGGGGTTTTTACAGGCTGAACATTATGGCACCACCAGTCTTGATGCAAAAGGAGCGCGTGGAGGCGTCAAAATGATCATTTCCCTTGTGAACCGCGACGATATCCCACGGATCACCCGGCACATCGAGGAGACGAATCCTGATGCGTTCTTCTCCATTGAAGATGTGCGGTACGTCAACCAGGGGGTTTTCCGCCCCAGAAAACAGAATCCGTTCACCGGGCTTTTACATACTCTTGCAAAACAGCGGAAAAAAACATAAAAAAAATCAAGGTCCGGCTGCCTGTCACCGGGATCACGCTGTTCCGGAGGTTTTCTCTCTCCTTTTTTTCGCTGACACCATAAAAAACGACACCGGTGATCCTTTGTCACCTCCGAAACCATTATTAAAAAACAAATCAATCTCATCGCAGACAGGAGGTTTTTCGTATGTTATCAAAAACCATGGAAGAAGCATTGAACCGGCAGGTCAACCGCGAGCTCTACTCATCGTACCTTTACCTTGGCATGTCTGCCTGGTTTGAGACGCTCAATCTCAAGGGGTTTGCCGGCTGGATGATGATCCAGGCAAAGGAGGAACGGGCCCATGCAATGAAGTTCTACGATTATATCATTGCACGACAGGGAAAAGTCGTCCTTGATACCATCGAGGCTCCCAAGGCAAAGTGGTCCTCGGCCGGCAAGGTTTTTGAAGAAGTGTATGCCCACGAACAGAAGGTGACCGGCATGATAAACAACCTTGTTGACATTGCCATAAGGGAAAAAGATCATGCAACCTTCGAAGTGCTCCAGTGGTTTGTGAAGGAACAGGTTGAGGAGGAGGCAAATGCCGTCATGATCTGCGAAAAGATCAAAACCGTCGGCGATACTCCCGGGCACCTCTTCTGTCTCGATCACGAACTTTCAAAGCGAAAATAAGGGTACATTCTTTTTTTATCTTTTGCCGTCATATAAACGAAATAACGGTCAGAAATGCTTTCAGTCCTTGTCATTGACGATGATGCGGAAGTGCTCAGCGTCACGCGGCTGTTCCTGGAGCGGTTCGGGAATATGAAGGTCCGGACCGCCGGATCCACCAAAGAATCGCTGGCCTTTTTAAATGACCAGGCATTTGACGCGATCATCGTCGATTACGATATGCCGGAGATCAACGGTATTGAATTTTTAAAGATCCTCCGGTCAAAAGGTGACTTGACGCCGGTTATCATTTTTACCGGGGTGGGGGGGGAATATACCGCCATCGAGGCGCTCAACAACGGCGCAAACTTTTATTTAAAAAAAGGTGAGGATATCCAGCCGCAGCTCCGCGAGATGGCGGATATGATCCGGCGGGCTGTTGAAGGAAAAACGCTCGGGAGGGGCATCGGGACCACGCAGAAACTCTTGAGCGATGCCGTCCACTTCTTCCGCGAGCCGGCATTTGCAATCGACCGGGATGGTAAGGTGATCGCATGGAACGACGGCATGGCGGCTCTCTCCGGTGTGGGTGCCGGGGACATGATCGGGAAAAAAGACTACGAGTATGCCGTTCCCTTCTTCGGGCGCAAGGTGCCGATGCTTATGGACATGGTCTTTGAAGACCCCGCGATAATCCGGCAGAACAATTATTCGATCATTGCGCAGGAGCAGGGAACGATCACCGCGTGGACTAAATCTACCGGCACTGATGGCGGTGAGCAGATCCTGTGGATGAAGGCAACCCCCCTCTTTGACGGGCGCGGGATCTTTATCGGCATCATCGGGGCGATCCGCGACATCACCCATACCGTCGGTACAGTCCTGTTAGA
>Ga0187861_10004910_pt1 | contig 10967 bp, 10 predicted proteins | sample June2016WEW_10_1_3_FD_132986 | JGI IMG/M metagenome (GOLD analysis project Ga0187861, IMG submission 132986) | Peatland microbial communities from SPRUCE experiment site at the Marcell Experimental Forest, Minnesota, USA - June2016WEW_10_100 | ecosystem: Environmental > Terrestrial > Soil >...
CGTCGTCTGAATCGTTTAGAACAAGTGCTGCGGCATCGCCAACCAGATATAACAGTAGTAATGGAAAATATTCACGATCCGCATAATGTCAGTGCTGTGCTGCGTTCATGCGATGCGGCTGGAGTGACAGAAGTACAATTAATCTATACGGAAACGGTTTTTCCCGACATCGGCAAGAAAAGCTCGGCAAGTGCAAAAAAATGGGTTGAATTGCGTCAATTTAAAAATGTGAAAGATTGTTATAAAAAGCTGCACGATGAAGGTTTTACTGTTTTTGCAACGCATCTGGAAGAAAAAGCAAAGTCATTGTTTGAAATCGATATGACGAAGAAAGTAGCGATTGTTGTTGGGAATGAACATAAAGGAGTATCATTGGAAGCAGCGCAATCTGCAGATGGCATTCTCCAGATTCCAATGTTCGGAATGATTCAAAGTTTGAATGTTTCTGTTGCAACGGCAGTTATTCTCTTTGAAGCCGTCCGCCAGAGAATTGCTTCTGGACAGTATGATGAATCAAAATACTCTAAAACAGAATTAGCGAAGCTTATAAAGATTTGGGCGATGAAACAATGAGCAGCGTATTACTAATGGTCAACAAATGAATATTCGTCCAGATATTGCAGAATTTGTAGTTGAACTTGAGGTATTCGGTAAAAGAAAATTAAACTATCCTTTGGAGGTCGCAGAATTACTTCAGATCGCTGTTCAGACTGGATTGATAAGCGAGTTTGAAGAATTGATCTTTCAAGTGAAGTTTCTGACACGGACTCAGGATGTAATGAAACAAATCGGTCATGAAGCACAAGGGTTCGAAAAGCTTTCAACAGAATTTGATTCGGGTATAGAAAAATCACTCAATTTGTTGAAAATGCTTGTTGGAAGAGTGGCAACAGATGTTACACAAAAATATTCAGACGCTTTCTTTGCAATGGAAACCGAAAGCTTTGCTCGTTTGATGAAGTTATACTCTGATTTGAGTTGGATAAAGAATTGGCAGATAGATGGAAGACCACTGCCTTATGAAATAAAATCATCAATAATAAATGTCACTCAAGAACATGCAAATCGTCAAACAATAGGAAATAATCAAAATAACAAATCGACAAAATCACTTTCTCGAATTCAAAGAGGTGCGGTACTTACTGCGATCCTTTTAGTATTATTCCTTTTTCTTGATCCACCGGTAACGATTCTCGGTTGGATACTTTCATTAGGGATTGCGGCATTGCTTGCATATATTGTCATCCAGATATTATTCTTAACTAAAAATCCAAACTCTCATCGAATAGATTTCAAATGAAATATAAATTTCCCTTGTTAATATTTTTCATCTTGTTATTCACAACGCAACTATTTTCTGCAACTCCGACGGTGAAGCCAGGAATTGATGTGCTGCGCGAACGCGGTTTTAATATTCTTCAAGGTAAACGCGTCGGTCTTATTACTAATGCTACTGGTATTACTTCTGATTTACAAAGCACGGTTGATGTGTTGTTCAATTCTCCGGGGGTGAAACTTGTTGCGCTTTTCAGCCCGGAGCATGGTGTCCGCGGTGATGGAGATGCAGGAAAAGAAATAAACGGTTTCAACGATGCAAGAACTGGACTACCAGTGTACTCTCTCTATGGTAAAACGCGAAAGCCAACAAAGGAAATGTTGCAAGGCATTGATGTGCTTGTGTATGATATCCAGGATATTGGAGTGCGTTCGTATACTTATATCTCAACAATGGGATTGGCGATGGAAGCAGCAGTAGAAAATGGAATTAAGTTTGTTGTACTTGATCGACCGGATCCGTTGACAGGTGAGCGAGTAGAAGGGGCGATGTTAGATCCAAAGTTTAAATCATTTATCGGCGAGTACCCAATTCCTTATGTTTATGGAATGACCGCGGGTGAATTAGCGCAGATGATAAATGGAGAACAATGGCTTGATACCAGCAATTCACCTCGTGAGAAAAGTAAATGCGATTTAACAGTCGTGGCGATGAAGGGGTGGAAGCGATCTATGTGGTGGGATGAAACCGGCTTAACGTGGGTTCCGACATCTCCACATATTCCGCATTCATTTACGACAATCTTTGCTGTGCTTACAGGACTTTTGGGGGAACTTGGCACAGCAAATCAAGGTGTTGGGTACACGCTGCCGTTTGAATTGGTCGGTGCTCCATGGATTGATGGATACGCTCTTGCTCGCTATCTGAACAACCTCAATTTGCCTGGTGTACAGTTCCGTCCAATTTCCTATATCCCATTCTATAAAGATACAACAGGGCTTCGGTACAAAGGCGTGCAGATACACATCATCGATAGGACGACACTGAATATGACTCAAGTGCAGATTGCAATTCTTGAAGCTCTGCTTCATCTTTTTCCTGATAATAATATTTTTGACCGGGCCAAACCAGATAGAATCAATTCGTTTGATAAAGCCGTCGGAACAGATGATATTCGGCGTGCACTTCAGAATAGAACTTCAGTTGAAGAAATTCTTCATAAGATCGATCAGTTACGAGCACAGTTTATGATAAAACGGGAGAAATATCTTTTATATAAATAGTGAAATGAACAGTTCTATCAGGATATTGATGTCGCTTGCCTGAATTATTATTACCGGGAAAATTCCTTTTTCAGCCATTGTATTTCGAGCAAAGCTTTCCTATTTTAAGAATGAATTCAATATGAACACTCAGATAAATATGAGTCCATGGAGCAAATTGAAACAGGTCGTTCAGACCTGAAAGCCCAAGTTAGTTTTCTTCACCCGCTTTCCACGGAATACGAGTCCCCAGCACCATCTTCAAAATTAAATCATTACTGGCATCAACTTAAAGTAAATGCTTTCAAAGATATTATTGATGGAAGGAGTGTGTGTTGTTTTTAACAATTGCGAAATTAATTTTTCTATTTCCTATTTCATTAGTACTCTCATTATTAGCATTTGGATGTATTCCATTTGATAGGAAAGGAGATTTCTTTCGCTGGTGTCCCTGGATGTGGTCAAGGTGCATTCTGTGGACTTTTGGTATTAAAGTAAATGTGAAGGGGCTTGAAAATATTGATTTCAATCGGCCATACATTTTCGTATCGAACCATGCAAGCATGGCTGATATCCCAACGGTAATGGTAGCTTTGAATGGCAAAGTGAATATTGTATTTAAGAAAGAATTAACCTGGGTGCCTATCTGGGGATGGGCATTACGTTATGGGCATTTTATTATGATTGATCGCTCGAATCCACGGGATGCACTGGTAAGTATCGAACGGGCGGCACAAACTATTCGCAGCGGTCAATCGGTCATCTTGTTTCCGGAGGGGACACGGACAAACAATGGCAAACTGCAGCCATTCAAGCGTGGTGCTTTCACCTTGGCGACGAAATCAGGAGTTCCAGTTGTGCCGATGACTATCAATAATACATTTGGGATTATGCCGAAAGGATCTTTCAACGTTAAGCGGGCAAATATTTCAGTGGTATTGGAAAAACCAATTTCCACAGACAAACTTCAAAACAAAGCCGATGAATTGGAATTAATGGACCAAGTACATAAAGCAATCGAAAAACATTATGTTGATCAATCATGAGATGACGTATGGCAGTAACGATAGAAGATGTTGAACATATAGCAAAACTGGCAAATTTAGAATTTACGGATGCAGAGAAAGAAAAGTTCACGCACCAGATGAACCAAATTTTGGAATACATGGAAAAATTAAACTCTTTGGACACAAGCAACGTTGAACCACTCTCGCATGTTATTGAACTCAGCAACGTATTCCGTGTGGATGAAGTGGAACCCGGCGTATCAACTGAGGACGCTTTGAAGAATGCCCCGGCAAAGAATGAAAAGTTTTTCAAAGTACCGAAAGTAATTGGCGAGAAATCCTGATGCCTGCGAAACCGATTGTTATTGGAGTTATTCCGTCACGCTATGCATCGCATCGCCTGCCGGCAAAACCTTTGATTGATTTATGCGGCAAACCGATGGTGCAGCGAGTATATGAACAGGCAAAGAAAGCCCAATTGCTTGATCGCGTTGTAGTTGCAACAGATGATGTGCGCATTGAAGAAGCTGTGCGTCAGTTTGGCGGCGATGTGATGCTTACATCGCAAGAGATAGCAAGTGGAAGTGACCGTGTTGCCGCAGTTGCATTGCATATGACGGGTGATATCTTTGTGAATATTCAAAGCGATGAACCATTGATTGCACCGGAAATGATCGATCAAGGAGTTCAACTTCTTCTTAACGACACATCAGTTTCGGTTGGGACATTAGTAAAACAAATTTCTTCACAAGAAGAATTATTTAATCCGAATGTGGTAAAAGTTGTTCTCAGTTATGGTGAATATGCCATATATTTCTCTCGTTCAACAGTTCCTTATGTGCGTGGTGAAGCTGACGAGAAGCGATGGCTTGAGCGGTATACATTTTATAAGCATATCGGGTTGTATATCTTTCGGCGTAAGTTTTTAGTTCAGTACGCACAACTGCCGGTTTCTAATCTGGAAAAAGTAGAAAAATTAGAGCAGCTGCGGATTCTTGAAGCAGGGTATAAAATTAAAGCGGGTATAACGAAATACGATAGTATTCCAATTGATACACCGGGAGATGTTGCCCGTGTAGTTGCAATACTACAACAGACATCATCGGATATTTAAACGAGAGACCAATGGCAAGAAACAATGTGAAATATATTTTTGTAACAGGCGGCGTCGTTTCATCGCTTGGCAAAGGAATCGCTGCTTCCTCACTGGGGATGCTGCTCAAAGCCCGTGGATTGCGCGTGACTATTCAGAAATTCGATCCGTATATCAATGTTGATCCGGGGACGATGAATCCGTTTCAGCATGGTGAAGTGTATGTAACGGAAGACGGCGCTGAAACGGATTTGGATCTTGGCCATTATGAGCGGTTTCTCAATGAGAATATGACTCGTCAAAACAATACGACTACAGGTCAAGTATATTACGAAGTGATTTCACGAGAGCGACGCGGCGATTATCTTGGTGCGACTGTACAGGTGATTCCGCATATCACGGATGAAATAAAAAAACGCTTATGGAATCTTGCCAAGACCAGCAAATACGACGTCATTATTGTGGAGGTAGGGGGCACTGTTGGTGATATTGAAGGATTGCCGTTCCTTGAAGCCATTCGTCAGTTCAAACACGATGTTGGACGGCGCAACGCAATTAATATTCACTTAACATTGATCCCATATATTAAATCAGCGGGTGAAATAAAAACTAAACCTACACAGCATAGCGTAAAGACACTTCTCGAAATCGGATTGCAGCCGGATATCCTTATCTGTCGCACAGAGAAGCCATTATCAAAAGAACTAAAGGAAAAGATCGCCTTATTCTGCAATGTGGAAACTCGCTCGGTGATTGAAGGGCGAGATGTTCAATCTATTTATGAAGTTCCGCTTATGTACGAGAAGGAAAATCTTCCTGGAATTGCTATTGAAAAATTAAATCTTAAGTGCGGCAAACCTAATTTAAAGCAGTGGCTTCGGTTCGTCAATAAGGTAAGAAAACCTTCAGGCAAGGTCCGTATCGCCGTTTGCGGGAAGTATATTGAATTAAAGGATGCCTATAAAAGCATCTCTGAAGCTTTTGTTCATGCAGGTGCAGAGAACGATGTAGAAGTACAACTTGATTGGATTCGAGCTGAAGATATAGAAGATTATGGCGCTGAGAAATATTTAAAGGGTGCTACTGGATTGCTGGTCCCATGGGGATTTGGCAACCGCGGAATTGAAGGGAAAATTGATGCTATCAGATTTGCACGAGAAAATAAAATTCCATTCTTTGGAATATGCCTTGGCCTGCAATGTGCTGTCATCGAATTTGCGCGGAACATATGTGGAATGAAAGATGCAAACAGCACTGAATTCAGAAAGACGAAGCATAATGTAATCGATATGATGCTGGAACAAAAGTCAGTACGAAACCTAGGCGGCACAATGCGTCTTGGTGCGTATCCGTGCACAATTCAGAAAGGATCAAATGCATACGCCGCTTACCGGAAGGAATTGGTAACGGAAAGACATCGGCATAGGTTTGAAGTGAACAATAAGTTTAGGAAGAAGCTTGCGGATAATGGCATGATATTTAGCGGAATGTATATTAATAACGATTTAGTAGAAATTATTGAATTACCAGAGCATCCGTGGTTTGTTGCAGTCCAATTTCATCCAGAATTAAAATCTCGTCCTGTTGTTCCGCATCCATTATTCGTCGGTTTCGTTAAAGCAGTGAAAGAGAATAGTAAGAATCCACAGTCGAGATTAAGTCATAAGAGTAGCAGTTAGTTTTCCCCAAAATATTTGTAAATGATGTACCTCAAGTGAAACAGCTCGCCGAGTTTTTAAAGTTGTCGCTGACGATTATTTTGACAGCGATATTCTTTGCGTGTTCGCCAATGCCGGAGAAAACTCAGCAAAATGGTTTTTTTGCACCAGTTGATCGAATTGTTCATAAGACAGCAGAATCTGATACTCTTGTCGTTATACGTAGAAGCGATAGCACACACGCTGACGATGGTTTAAAAAATTCACTTATTGTCTTACTTCAGCAACAGAACAATCGGTTGGGTGATATGATTAGGCAACTGAATCTGCTGACAAAGAAAAACAATACAGGTAATTTAAAAGACACAGATAATCTTGGTGAAATTCTTGCAAATCGCAGTCAAATCTCGAACGAAATGCTATTGGAAAAGATAAAAGATCAAAACCAGCGACTTAATGATGTCATTGAACAGTTGAAACTTCTTTCCCAGAGCCAAGAGAATCAAAATGAGAATCAATATCATCTTGTGACAGGTGCCAATGTGACTCCTGTTCAACCAGCTCAAGCTCAACAGTTTCCTGTTCTTATCACTAATGCTAATATTGATACTGTTAAACCGACTTTATCGCAACAAGGTTTTGTAACGCGAAAACCTAATACTTCATTAAATTATGGAAAGGCGATACAACTTTATAAAAACCGGGAATATAAAAAAGCGATTGATGCATTTGAGAAATTGTTGAATCAGAAGATAGAGCCAAAGCTTGCTGACCGCTACCATTTTTGGATGGGCGTGTGTTATCTCAATTTGAGCAAAAGCAATAAAGCAATCAACGAATTTACAGATGTGCTTGGATATACTGATTCTGATAAAGCAGAAGAAGCATACTTTATGATTGGTCAGTGCTATGAACGGATAGGGTCAAAGAAGTCTGCGAAAATGACGTATAAAAAAATGCTGCAGATGTATCCTCAAGGAAATCTCAAACAAGTTGCTGAGAAAAAACTCGCGCTCCTGAAGTAAGGGGGAAACCTCAAGAGCGCATTTGATGTCTCAATAGATCACGCATCCACCGAACGTAATCGCGCAGAGACATACTCTTAATTTATTTTGTCATAATCATTTTACGTGTAGTACTTTCGTTGTCTGCAAAGAGTCGGGCGAAATATATACCCGATGATAATTTCTGTCCGCTCGTTGCATTGCTGCTCCATTCCACGCTATAATTGCCAACTGGTTGATATTGGTCAACAAGGCAATTCACTTCGCGACCCGTGATGTCATAAACGCTCAATCGCACTTGTGTTGCCTTATTTAACTGATAGGCAATTCGCGTCGTAGGGTTAAAAGGATTAGGATAATTTTGACCGAGGAGGAATGATTTCGAGTCGTTGTTTGCCGCGATATTAGACTTGCTGCTCCATTCCAAGTTATTAATTGCTACACCTAAACTGTCTGCTTGACTATCAGTGATCATCACATTAGCCAAGGATGCATTACTCTTATCTAATGGATTGATTATAGAAATAGGAAATCGTACCAGCGTGCCTTGACCAATAGAAAAAGTCTTTTTTTCCATGCTTAAGATTAAAATATTGACTGTAGAATCATTCGGTTTATAAGAAGCAACAATCCAGTGCGATTCGACGGTACGACCACCACGTTCAAGTTCACCTAACACAACGTCGGACGAAGTGTGCAAACTGAATTGGACACCAGCAACTGCTTCGGAATTGGCGAGTTGGACTTCGAGAGTATTTATTGCAGTTCGCACTACAGCAAGATTATTGTCGGCATATGATGTGGCTGTTGAGATTAACAGGCATAATAGAATTTGATAGTATCTATTTGTCGTCTTCATTTTTGTTACCTTTCGTTCAACTTCTATTAAAGAAGCTCACTCAACGTGCCAGTCGAAGAAAGGTCACTCTTAAAAATGAAAAAACGAGGAAATGCCTATTAAATAAAGAGGAAATGAGATAAACGTAGACTTCCCAAGGAGGAATATATTAACAGTCACTTTGTAAGTTCTACAAAGGCTCTGTATTCATGGAATTCAGATATGACTAAAAGGTAGGGTTTTTCGTAACAAAGCGGCGAACTTGAAGACACAAAAATTCGTCGCTTTGGCATAGTTTAGAAAGATATTGTTTTTAAAATCTATTTTTCTTTTTTAACGCGTGGTTTCAATGTCCGAGGCTTACGAGTTCGTAAGGGTGCTTGTAATAGCGGCTGTCCTTGTTTGAACGGTGCTTCCGGAATTTTAGGAGTCGGTTGTGAGAAAACAGAAGATTCAGCAGCTAAAAGCATTCTTTGGTGCTCAATATGCTTCATTTGTACCAATTCTTTTCTAATGCGAGATGATGAAAATAGAAAAACGATATTCATTATACCAAGCAATGCCACGAGCGTATAAAGCCAAATGAAATGAATAGTACTCTCTGCGGATGATTTATGAGCTAGTAGTTGAAGTGTATCTAATTTCTTGATGATACTGGCGTTTAACTGGCTATTGGCTTGTGCGATTCCTTCACTACTAGTACCGAGACTGTCTTCGTGATAAGGAGAGATGACATAGACTGGAACGGGCGGCTCTTTCACGTTGGAATTATCCTGAGCAAGGATTTTACAAAAATGAACGCAGCTCAAAGCAGTGATACATATTATCGTTGATACAAAGGATTTGAAATTCATTATCATAGCAAATTCCCTTTGATTTAATGAATACTAGAATTAAGTTAGGAAGACACTTTGCCAAATGCAAACAAGAAGTAATGCTAACGTTCTCGATTTTATAAGCTGCTAAATTTGAATTTTATTTGCTCTTTGGCTATCTTCCTTCAGTATTTTATGCAGACTTATTAATAAGAAATAAACTATACCGTGACCCTGAATTCACAGCCGCCTATTCAATATATTAAGGGTGTTGGACCGAAACGCGCGGAGGCATTAGCGAAACTCGGCATCCATAGCATAAAAGATCTCCTCTCGTATTTCCCTCGCGGTTATCTGGACCGTAGTCAAATTGTACGTATTGCCGATTTGAAAAGTTATATCGAAAAAAGCGAGGCCGTTACTATTTTCGCCGAAGTGTATCGGCAAGAAGCAAGACGCACTCGGCGCAGCAACAAATTACTGTTTATGCTTACAGTGAAAGATGAAAGCGGATTTCTAACTTGTATCTGGTTTGAAGGATTTTATTGGCTGAAAGATGCATTTGACATTGGCGAATTACTTGCGCTTTCCTCCATTCCAACTCTTGATAAACTTGGTCGTCCGCAATTCCTTCATCCGCAATTTGATAGATTGAAAAGTGTTGAAGAAGATGAACCGGATTGGGGCAAATTGTTCAATACTGGCGGTATCATTCCAAAGTATAACTCTAATGCTGAACTCGAAAAAGTAGGACTAGACAGCCGCGGTTTTCGGCGTATCATTCGCAATGCACTGGGTCATCAATCTACTGTAATTAAGGAGACGATATCGTCTGATATTTTGCTTCGTCAATCTCTTTGCGACGAACAAACAGCAATGCGTTCCATTCATTTTCCAGAAAACTTTCAAGAATTAAATACAGCACAGCGGCGGCTCAAGTTTGACGAATTATTCTTTCTCCAGTTAATGTTGGCGTTACGCAAACGTGGAGCACAGCAGCAATTACGCGGGTTGACATATAATGTAGAAAGTAAGCTTGCACGTCAGCTTGTGGATTCTCTTCAGTTTGAATTGACTCTTGCACAAAAGCGGGTACTGCGAGAAATTGTTAATGATTTAAAATCTCCCTGCCCAATGAATCGGCTTATGCAAGGCGATGTTGGAAGTGGAAAAACAATAGTAGCGCTTTGCACAGCACTTATTGCTGTTGAGAATGGCATGCAGGTTGCATTTATGGCGCCGACAGAAATTCTTGCTGAACAGCATTATCAAACTCTTATATCGTTTCTAAAGGATCTGCCGGTGAATGTACGCATGCTCATTGGCGATCAACGGAAGAAATTGCGAGAAGATGTTCTGGAAGATATCCGGAATGGAAGTGCAAATATCGTGGTCGGTACGCACGCATTAGTTGAGGAAAAAGTCGAATTTGCAAAGCTTGGTCTTGTTATTGTGGATGAACAGCATCGATTTGGTGTAATACAGCGTGCGGCATTACGTGAAAAAGGCATCAATCCCGATGTCCTCGTGATGACGGCAACACCTATTCCACGCACACTTGCGATGACATTGTATGGCGATCTTGAGGTATCCATCATTGACGAACTGCCTTTAAACCGTAAACCTATTCGCACGGCCCTTCGGACTGAATCTCAAAAACATAAGGTATATCAATTCGTCAAAGATGAGATTGATCGAGATAGACAGGCATATATTGTTTTTCCTCTCATTGAGGAATCAGAAAAGATTGATCTTAAAGCCGCAACGAAAGAGTATGAACATCTGCAAAAATATATCTTCCCTAACTATCGGCTCGGTTTATTGCATGGTAGATTGAGGCCGGAAATAAAAGATGAGGTGATGCAGAAGTTCAAAACAGGCGAAATTCAGATTCTTGTTTCAACAACAGTTATCGAAGTTGGTATTGACATTCCAAATGCGACTGTTATGATTATTGAAAACGCGGAGCGGTTCGGGTTAGCACAGTTGCATCAACTACGCGGTCGAGTTGGGC
>Ga0187861_10004911_pt1 | contig 10966 bp, 5 predicted proteins | sample June2016WEW_10_1_3_FD_132986 | JGI IMG/M metagenome (GOLD analysis project Ga0187861, IMG submission 132986) | Peatland microbial communities from SPRUCE experiment site at the Marcell Experimental Forest, Minnesota, USA - June2016WEW_10_100 | ecosystem: Environmental > Terrestrial > Soil >...
AATATACTCCGGGAGATACAATTTGTCCCTTATAGGTACCATCCCAGTTAATTTTAGGATCTTCGGTCCTGAATAACATCATTCCATCCCTGTTAAAAAGTCTGAAATCAATTTTTTCAACAAGTCCTGTTGTTTTTGCTACCAGTTTATCATTAATGTTATCACCATTCGGAGTAAAAACATTCGGGATCTCATAGAAGTTGCACGAATCGATACAAATCATTACTGATTTAGGGCTCTCATTGCCAATTGAATCAAAAGCAGAAATTGCATAACATCCTGAAATTGTACCACCCCCCGGAAAGTGCTTGTAGGAAAAGGTGTTCTTATTGTTGATTGTTAAAAGCAGAGTAAGATTTTCTTCTGATTTCATCTTAGAATAGATCTTATAGCCTGCAACATCTTCAAAACAAACAGGATCTGATATATTCCATGTAAGGGAATTGTACAGACTATCGCATTTGCTGGTAACATTCAGCACAGGAGTACAGGGAGGTTCATTATCCACAGGGCTTGTACATGTGATCTCTGAAAGATTAATCAGATTTTTCGGCATATTATTAGCCAGGTAACCACCGACCGATTTGACGTAGTAACAATATTGTTTTCCGTTTACCAGACCATTGTCAATCCATGTCAGCTGATTTGTTGTTCCAACTGAATCATAAACGTTTGTCGCATCGTTTAACCTGAAGAAGTCATACTCGGTATTAATCCATGGAACATTACGATTAATTGTAAAACGTGCTTTTTTATCGCCTGGAGCGATTGCAAGAAAAACTGAGGATGCATACCCCGGGTCACCAATGAGAAACCTGTTACCAGGACTATTATTATATAAATCAATCCTGTAAATATAACCTGTTGTTGAAGTGTTTATTAAAGTGTCAATATAGACAGTGTCGTTCAGATCGGTTGTCTGAATAGACGTAATCTGCTGAAAGTCAGTCCCACTAACTCCACTCGCTCTTGAAATCAGGTATTCAAATGGACCAACTGCAGGAATAGTGTCGAGTTTCTGGGGTTTTTTCCATGAAAGGAAAATTGATCCATTTGCTGCATCTGTATTTCTTATGCTGACATTTTTAATTACCGGTACTCCTGATACAAGAGTCGATGTAATCTCATTTGAAGCTTTGCTTTCAGTTCCATTAGGATAAACAGAAACTATCCTGTAAGTATATTCCTTACCGAATTGCAACCCTTGTCCATTATCAGTATCAACAAATGATATTGTAGAACTTCCTCCAATATACCCGACTTTTATAAATCCTGTGGATGAAGGGATACCAGCAGTGCATGAATCTGGTTTGAATGTAGAGGCTCCTTCCCTTCTGTAGATACTGAATCCGGCTACGAACCTGGTCACATATGGAGACCAGGTTATCCTGATCGATTTACCTTCCGGCACTGCATTGATGACATGAGGCGCCGGACCAAGCACTCTTATATTTATATTGTTGATATCTGAGAGCCTGACATCAGCATTGGAGTCATCCGATTTAAAAACTACATTATATGGTTGTTTCCTGACCGCCTCATAACAGGTTTTCCATCTGAATCGGGTGGAGGCAAATCCTGCAATAGAATCTACTTTTTTAAAACTGGCTTTACAGGAGTCAAAACTAAAAACACCTGACGTGGAACTGAGAGTTATAAAATCATTATCAGGATCAGTTGCCGTAAACAGGAAATCAATGGTATCACCGGCCTCAACACAATAATCTTTAAGCGGTCCGTTTACAGGAGGATGGTTATTTGTATTGTAAACCTCAATCTGCATGTCGCGTTCGATCACTCCTATTTTTTTCCCGTTGCGCCATTCATTTATATCCATGGCTACATTAAATTTCCCCGTGTCAGCCGGGGTATCCCAGATCAGGTCGCCGCTGATCGAATCTACTCTGATTGATCTGGTTGCAGGAGGCAAGGTGTAACCAATAATTGGTTTTGCATCCTCACGTGTACAGGTGGTAAGGTTATATGAGAGACTGTCCCCGTCAGGATCAAAAGCAGAAGGATTATGAATAAATAAATGATGATAAGCTGCTTTATCATACGGAGGATTCAGTAGTATGGGGGAATTGTCGTGACCCATTGCCGGATTTACCGTAAGGATCGTTGAAATTGAAAAGATCACATTCACTGAATTAGGAATATTTTTAACGCCGGCATTCCTGTTCGGGTCCTGTACCACAATCTTATATATTCCAGGGCCGGGATAAGTATGATCTATTATATAGATATTCCTCCTGTAATAGTTCGGCAGAATTAAATTTGGGGGTATCCTTGGTGCAACGGAAGTTGTATTATCGCCCCACTCAACATTGAGTGTTGGCCGGTCTGCAAAACTCAGAGTATAAGTAAATGTGGTTATAGTGATCTCATACGTGAGATCTGACAATTGTCTGTAGGTAATTTCCCCTGCCCTATTATGGGTAGCATTCAGACTGGCAAAACAAAATGATACCAGTACTAGTAAAAAGAACTTCTTTACAATTTGCTTTTTCACTTCTGAGATTATTTTATTTTAAATAATTGCCCGGTCAAATCTGAAGTTAATTTGACTTCCTCTTCATAATCGTTAATCTTAATAATAAGCCATATTGTATAAAACAGGATTTTAACCATTACTCATCAGTTTCGGCTCTGATTTAAACATCAAAAATCAGACCAAATATTGATTAATCTTCTTTAATACTTACACGGTCTTTCAGATATTGTACCGATCCTACTTCAATAAACGAAAAACCTGACCCTCCGGAAAAATTACCCGCCAGAACGACAACAATATCATCACTTTGAAGATTATGTGTTTTGGTAAGGTTTTTCAATGCAATATGAATAAACTCATCAACCGATTTTCTTTTTTCCTGGAAGCTTGCATAAACACCGTATGAGAGCGCCAGTTCTCTCATTGTGCTTTCCGAGTAACATTGGGCAAGAATCAGCTTGATGCCTCTGTAAGAAGCCATATCCCTGATTGTCCTTCCACCGGTAGTGTCAGCAATTATGCCTCTGGCTCCAATCCGGAAGGCAGTTTTGACCGCAACTTTTGCAAGGTATGCAGATACTTCTCCTGTTACATTCAGGTAAGGGATATTCATAAATTTCTCCTTATTCTTCTCAACCTCCAGAGCCACCTTTGTCATTGTCTTAACAGCTTCCACAGGATATTTTCCATTAGCCGTTTCCCCGCTGAGCATTATTGCATCGGTCTGGGAATAAATTGCACTGGCTATATCGCTAACTTCTGCCCTGGTCGGCCGCGGATTGGTTATCATCGAATGGAGCATCTGTGTTGCTACAATTACAGGCTTCCTGGTGATAATGCATTTTGTGATTATCATTTTCTGTATGCCTGGAATCTGTTCATACGGGATCTCAATTCCAAGGTCCCCCCTGGCAACCATAATGCCATACACGTTTTCAAGGATATCATTGAGATTTTCAACACCTTCCTGATTTTCGATCTTGGCAATAATCTTGATGCCACTTTTATAAGAATTCAGGACAGCCTGAACATCAAGTACATCCTGTTTTGACCTCACAAATGAATGTGCAATGAAATCAACATTATTTTTTACGGCCATTTCAATAAAGGTTCTATCCTTATCCGTAAGAGATGGGAGCTGAATCTTCACGCTGGGAACGTTAACACTCTTTCTTGACGTCAGGATACCGTCGTTTTCAATCGTGCATTCCAGTGCTTCTCCATGTTTTCTCAGAACCCTGAGCTCTAATTCCCCGTCATCCATCAGAATAAGTGATCCGAGCGGAATATCAGAAGAAAAAGACTCATAAGTGACATATATAGCTTCCGGGGAGCTCTTTTTCCCGGGATCTCCTATAATATTGATCGTTGTCCCTTTTTTAAGATTAATAGGAGTGTCACATATTGTGGTCCGTATTTCAGGACCTTTGGTATCGAGAAGAATTGCAATTTTATCAGATACTTCACGTGTATTCTTAATTATCCTGAGGGCTCCGTCAATATCGAGATGAGCTGAGTTTATCCTGATAACGTCCATTCCGGCCTCATAGAGTTCCCTTATAAAATCCGTTTCACAGTGCTTATCAGAAATTGTTGCGACAATCTTAGTCCTTTTAGATTCCATGAATTATTTCTTCTTTGATTTGATTACTTCGATCAGCGCCTCCAAGGCCAGCCTGTAACTATCAAGGCCAAATCCTGATATACTGCCGGCACAGTTTCTCCCTATGAGACTTGTATGGCGGAACTCCTCCCGGGCTGAAATATTTGTAATATGAACTTCCACGACAGGCGTTCTTATCGCAGCTATTGCATCGCCAATTGAAACGGAAGTATGAGTGTAACCACCGGCATTAATGATTATTCCATCAGATTCAAAACCTGATTTCTGAATTTCATCAATTATTTCACCTTCTATATTCGATTGATAATATTTGAATTCAATATCGGGATAACGGGATTTAAGAACAATGAGATAATCTTCAAAAGAAGAATGTCCGTACTTTTCAGGTTCTCTCCTTCCAAGAAGATTCAGATTTGGACCATTAATAATTTCGACATGCATCTGATTATATGTTTACAGTGAGAATTTAATTCATCAATATTTTCGGGTTTCACCTATTATAAGTATAGTTTCTAATTAATAACATAGGTTCCCTTTTTTTATACCCCCTTCCCATCCTTCCCCGCCAGCTGGCGGGGGAAGGTGACCATTTCCCCCCTGGGGGAAATAAGAAAGGGGGTAAAACGAAAAGCAACGAAAGCAATTGAATATAAACACTTTAATTGCATTTTTCATCTACAACTCTAGATATAGTTAAAAATTACAAATAGCCATATATAATAATGGTAAAAATAGGAAAAATAATTTAAAGAGATGAATTTATACAGGTTGCCTTACTTTGTGTTACTTTGTAAAATACTTTATGGTCAATAATTTGAGAATAAAATATGAGTCTTACCTGGAAACAGTCATACAGAAATTTTGAAACTTACCTCAGGCTCGAGAAATCATTGTCGGAAAACAGTATCGAAGCCTATTTGAATGATGTTTTTAAACTTGAAAAATATTTTGCTGAAAGCGGAGATGATGTATCACCGGTAAATGTTACATATTCAGATCTAAAAGCCTTTCTCGCATGGTACGGCAGCAACAATGTGAATACACGAACACAATCAAGAGTACTTTCAGGTGTCAGAGCCTTCTTCAGGTTTCTTCTTATTGAAGGAGAAATCGAAGAGAATCCTGCCTCACTGATAGAATCACCAAAAATCGGGCTTAAGCTTCCTGAAGTACTGTCTGTTGTTGAGATTGACAGGATCATCAGTGAAATAGATCTCAGCAAACCCGAAGGCCACAGGAATAAAGCCATAATTGAAACACTTTATGGCTGCGGACTAAGGGTTTCGGAACTGGTGAATCTACGTCTGACAGATATACATTATAGCGAGGAATTTGTTGTTGTCACCGGAAAAGGCAATAAACAGAGGCTTGTTCCGGTCAGCAATAAAGCTCTGAAAGAAATAGATATTTATAAACAGGACAGAAACAGGCTTCCAGTGATCAAGGATCAGAATATTCTTTTTCTTAACCGGCGCGGAAGCCGTCTTACAAGGGCAATGATATTCACAATAATTAAAGACCTTGCAGCCAGAGCAGGAATAAGAAAAAATATCAGCCCTCACACATTCAGGCACTCATTCGCAACTCATATGATAGAAGCAGGTGCTGATCTGCGGGCAGTTCAGGAAATGCTGGGGCATGAATCAATACTCACTACCGAAATCTATACTCATATTGACAGGAGTTTCTTACGTGATACTCTTATTATGTTCCATCCCAGGGCATAAAATGTTTCACTTTTCGAAATTCAATTTTTAATATTAGATTTGCAGCTTATTTTGCAAGATCAATAATTATTACTTATCTCAAATTAATAAAACTATGCCAAACATTAAAAGAGTCTACTCCTTCGGAAAGAAAACTGCAGAGGGTAAAACCGACATGAAAAACCTTCTTGGAGGCAAAGGTGCTAACCTTGCCGAGATGTGTCTGTTAGGGCTACCGGTTCCAGCAGGTTTCACAATTACAACTGAAGCATGCAATGAATATTATAAAAACAATTGCACTCTTCCGCCAGAATTGATGCCTGAAGTTTGGGCTGCTATGAAAAAGACTGAAGAAACAATGAATATGAAGTTCGGCGATGCTCAGAACGCATTACTGGTCTCATGCCGTTCCGGAGCCAGAAGTTCGATGCCGGGAATGATGGATACTGTCCTCAATATCGGTCTCTGTTCAGCAACAATCCCTGGTTTCCTTAAAAAGACCAGCAACCCGCGTTTTGTATGGGATTCCTATCGTCGTCTTATTATGATGTATGCCGACGTTGTTATGGAAAAAGCCGAGGGTATTGAACCTGGGGAAGGCAAAGGAATACGTAAGCAGCTCGATGAAAAACTTGATGAATTTAAAAAACAGAAGGGCTATAAATCTGATACTGAAATCAAAGCTGATGAGCTTAAAGATCTTTCTGAAGAATTTAAGAAAATTGTGAAAAATACTCTCGGAAAACCTTTCCCTGATGATGCAAAAGAACAACTTGAAGGTGGTATTAAAGCCGTTTTCAAAAGCTGGAATGGTAAGAAAGCTGTTTCATACCGCCGTATAGAAGGTATACCTGATGATTGGGGAACAGCGGTTAGTGTACAATCAATGGTATTTGGCAATATGGGTGACACATCAGCAACAGGTGTTGCATTTACGCGTAACCCGGCAACAGGCGAAAACCTTTTCTATGGTGAGTGGCTGGTAAATGCCCAGGGAGAAGATGTTGTGGCAGGCATACGTACTCCCAGTCCTCTGAATGATGATACAAAGAATGATCAGAATCAGCATCTGCACAGTATGCAGGAGGCTATGCCAGGGACGTACAAGGAGCTTTGTGATATCCGTAATATTCTTGAGAAGTCGTTCCGCGATATGCTTGATATAGAGTTCACAATTCAGGAAGGCACTCTTTATATGTTGCAATGCCGCACAGGTAAAAGAACAGGAACTGCAGCACTTAACATGGCAATGGATATGCTTCACGAGAAACTGATCGATGAAAAAACAGTTGTTATGCGTGTCGATCCTGCACAGCTCGATGAGCTTCTGCATCCAATCTGCGATCCTAATGCTGAAAAGAAAGTTAAAGCAGTTGTAAGAGGGTTACCTGCCGGACCCGGAGCAGCAGTTGGAAAAGTAGTTTTCAATGCCGAAGATGCTGTTGCATGGTTCCGTAAAGGTGAAAAGGTTATTCTTGTAAGAGAAGAGACTAATCCGGAAGATGTTGAAGGTATGCGTGCTGCAGAGGGTATCCTCACCGCTCGCGGAGGTATGACATCTCATGCAGCGCTCGTTGCACGCGGATGGGGTAAATGCTGTATTGTTGGTGCAGGAGCCCTTCATGTTGACTCTGCAAAAAAAATTGCTAAAATCACAGGTTCAGATATAATTATTAAAGAGGGTGATATTCTTACCCTGAACGGGACTAAAGGAAATGTTTACACCGGATCAATTACCCTGATGGATGCAACAGAAAACCCGCGTTTTAAGGAATTCATGACGATAGTTGACAAGTATCGCAAAATGGGTGTACGTACTAATGCTGAGACTCCTGAAGATGCCATAGTTGCACGTAATTATGGTGCTGAAGGTATTGGTCTGTTCCGTACCGAACATATGTTTTACGGTAAAGGATCTGAGACTCCGTTATTCCTTCTCAGGAAAATGATCCTCAGTGCAAATGAAACAGAACGCCGTAAAGCACTTGACGAACTTTTTGCACATGTTAAAAAAGACATGAAGGAAACTATGGCTGCCATGGACGGATTACCTGTAACATTCAGGCTTCTCGATCCTCCACTCCATGAGTTTGTTCCACAGGGCGCAGAAAGACAGGAAGAACTTGCAAAATCTCTTGGCATTAAAAAAGAGGATGTTGCCAAACGTGGTGAAGCACTTCATGAATCAAACCCTATGATGGGCCATCGCGGAGTTCGTCTTGGAATCACATTCCCTGAAATATCAGAGATGCAGGTTCGCGCAATTTTTGAGTCTTCTCTTGAACTGATTAAAGAAGGAAAGAAACCTCACCCCGAGATAATGGTCCCTGTAACAGCAGAGGTCAATGAATTAGACTTCACCAGGAAGGTTGTTGACAGGGTGTATGAAGAAGTTTGCAAAAAATTTGGAGTGAAAACTATTGAGTATAAATACGGTACAATGATAGAGATACCTCGTGCATGTCTCCTCTCCGACCGTATGGCAAAAAGTGCCGAATTCTTTTCTTTCGGAACCAACGACCTCACACAGATGACATTCGGCTTCAGCCGCGATGATACAGGTGGATTCCTGCACGATTATCTCGACAAAAAGATTTTGGCAGCTGACCCGTTCCAGACTATTGATCAGGATGGTGTTGGTCAACTTATTAAAATGTCGGTTGAGAAAGGCCGTTCTACCAGACCCGATCTTAAAGTAGGAATTTGTGGCGAACAGGGTGGTGATCCGGCTTCTGTTGAATTCTGTTTCAGGACAGGTTTGACTTATGTAAGCTGTTCTCCGTTCAGGGTTCCGATTGCAAGACTGGCAGCAGCCCAGGCGTCAATCAAATTTGGTAAATAACCCGATTGCCGATATAAATAAGTTAAGGGCATCACAAAGATGCCCTTTTTCTTTTCATGACTGACTGATCTAACCTGATAGTAAACCTGTAAATCCTTCTAACATACCTATGACCCCTGAACACCAATTTTACCCTGTTCGTTGTCAGGATAATAATTAAAAAATGAGCTATCTTTCGTGATCTTTTAATCTGCTAATTTGTTATCTAACAATATATATATTATAACCAATATCTTAAAATGATTGATCCGCTGGATTTATTAAGTTATGGCATTCAAGACATTAAAGAAATTGTCTATAATCCATCTTATAATATATTATTTGCTGAGGAGACAAAGCCCGGACTAGATGGTTTTGAGAAGGGTATAATTACGAAGAACGGCGCTGTTGCTATTGATACCGGTGTCTTCACAGGGCGCTCTCCAAAAGATAAATATGTTGTGCTCGATGATAAAACCAGGGATACCGTGTGGTGGAAATCAGAGATTGCAAAAATTTCAGATAACAAACCAATTTCCATTGAAATCTGGAACCACTGTAAAAATATTTCTGCCAGGCAGTTATCAGGAAAGAGACTTTTTGTAGTCGATTGTTTTTGCGGAGCAAATAAAAATTCGCGGTTAAGTGTGAGATTTATTCTTGAGGTTGCGTGGCAGGCCCATTTTGTAAAAAATATGTTTATCAGGCCTGAGCCGGAAGAACTGGATAATTTTAAACCTGATTTTATTGTACTTAATGCTTCCAGGGCTAAAAATCCTGACTGGCAGCAACAAGGGCTGAATTCCGAGAATTTTGTCTTTTTTAACCTGACTGAAGGCATGTTGGTTATCGGTGGGACCTGGTATGGTGGCGAGATGAAAAAAGGAATGTTTTCTGTTATGAATTATTGCCTGCCACTCAAGGGAATAGCCTCGATGCACTGCTCTGCGAATGTCGGTAAAAATGGTGACACAGCTATATTCTTCGGACTCTCCGGAACAGGTAAAACGACTCTTTCGGTTGATCCCGAGAGAGCTCTCATCGGCGATGATGAACATGGTTGGGACGACGATGGTGTTTTTAATTTTGAAGGTGGCTGTTATGCAAAATGTATCAAGTTGGACAAGAATAATGAACCAGATATTTATAATGCAATTAAACGTGATGCTCTCCTTGAGAACCTGGTAATTTTACCTGATGGTACTATTGATTTTAACAACAAATCAAAAACAGAAAATACAAGGGTTTCATACCCTATTTACCATATTCATAACATTGTGAAACCTGTCTCAAAAGCAGGGCATGCTAAAAAAGTTATCTTTCTCACGGCAGATGCGTTTGGCGTCCTGCCTCCTGTAAGCCGTCTTAGTGAGGAGCAGACAAGATATTATTTCCTCAGCGGGTATACAGCCAAGGTTGCCGGAACGGAGAGAGGAATCATTGAACCTCTTCCCTCTTTCTCTGCCTGTTTTGGTGCTACTTTCCTCATGCTCGATCCTATCATATATGCAAACGAACTTACCAGGAAAATGAAATTGCATAAAGCCGAAGCCTGGTTAGTAAATACAGGGTGGATGGGAGGCCCTTATGGCACAGGAACCCGTATTGAACTGGCTTCCACACGACTGATTGTTAATGCAATCCTTAATGACTCTGTTATAGATTGCGAATTTGTCACGCTTCCTGTTTTTAATTTAAATATCCCATTACAAATAGAGGGAGTCGATGAAAGTATTCTTGATCCTGCGAAAGCCTGGGAATCACCCACAAAATGGCGGATCGCAGCAACTGACCTGGCGATGAAATTCATTAATAATTTCAGCAAATTCACAGTAAACAAAGAGGCTGCCAGGCTGGTTGCTTCTGGCCCTGTAATATAAAAGAGAAGGGGTTTGTTTTAATCATTCTGTTTGCCTTCTAAAAATAACTAAAATATGAATATTCTTAACGCCGTTATTGCAGTTTTACTGGCTTACCTGCTTGGGTCAATCCCGTCAGCTGTGTGGATCGGAAAACAATTCCACAACATCGACGTAAGAGAACACGGGAGCGGAAATGCCGGAACGACAAACACTATAAGGGTATTGGGATGGACAACCGGCATTCCTGTTCTGCTTATTGATATAGCAAAAGGCTGGCTGGCAACTATGTTACCGGTCTTTCTTCATCTGGCTGACCATGGAAGTGCACTCCTGATAAATCTGCAGATAGGGGTCGGCATTGTTGCTATTATCGGCCATATATTTCCTCTATTCGCCGGGTTCAGGGGTGGAAAAGGAGTTGCAACGGTCTTTGGAGTATTTCTGGCTCTGCAACCATTG
>Ga0187861_10004914_pt1 | contig 10956 bp, 12 predicted proteins | sample June2016WEW_10_1_3_FD_132986 | JGI IMG/M metagenome (GOLD analysis project Ga0187861, IMG submission 132986) | Peatland microbial communities from SPRUCE experiment site at the Marcell Experimental Forest, Minnesota, USA - June2016WEW_10_100 | ecosystem: Environmental > Terrestrial > Soil >...
CAGAAAGTCCGTTCTTCGTCGGCTGAGCGGCACCACCGGCTTGGCGTCCGTAATTCGAATGTGGTCCAGACGCATGTCGGCGAACGGGTTCTGCCAGTGCGGTGGCAAGTGCCGCTCCTTGGCGGCGCGGTTCAAGAGCGTGGGTGCGACCTCCATGCAGAAGCTCACGGTTTTGTCCATCATGAGTCGCTTCTTCGTGTTGGAGTGTCCATTGGGAGCGACCTGTTTCGTCCGCAGGTACTTGGCATACCCGCGCGCGACCTCAACCGTGATGCGGTCCAAGCTCTTTATCCTGCGCTCTTCGAGGTACTCGATGAAGTGTTCAGCAGCGGCGCGATAGCGCGCGATTGTGGCCACAGCCGAATGGGCCACAAACTCGTGGTAGTCCAGCCACTGCTGCAGGTATTCGCGAGGGGAGATCGGCCTGAAGCCCAGGAGAGTTGGCGCGTGCTGCAGAATCTGCGCATTGACCTGCGCCGCTGCTGCCTGGGCTTCCTCCAAGCTGTCGCCAACAGCGCGGCGAACAGGCTGTCCGCTCTCAACGTATGACAGCCAGAATTTGTGGCCGCGCTGGACGGCAGCCACCTTTCCGCAACGCTCCACCACGCGATGGGTACGTGCCGATGTCCCAGATTTTGCGAGAGAGGCAGGACGGCCTGAAGGGAACGGGACTACGCCGGGAGGGGGTATGGACTGCGCCATAAGAACGGCTCCTGATTGTGCTGGCGGTCCGCACGAATCTGCACAACTTCTGCACAATCAGGAAGTCCCACCGCGCGAAAAAAGACTCAACCGCTTGTCTTTTCGCCACTTACAGTAATGGGGGGTTCTAACTGGCGGAGAGGGTGGGATTCGAACCCACGAGCCTCGGTAAAGAGGCTACTTGTTTTCGAGACAAGCCCATTCGACCACTCTGGCACCTCTCCTGCACGCTGCACACGTATTGCTTTAACGACTTATGCGTTTTCCGGTTGCCACGAGCGAAACCTCAAAGACCATTTTGGCAGAGCCGTCCGGTACACCCGGATCTTCCGTCCCTTCTTGGGCCGAACCGCGAGTTGGTATACCAGCAAGCCCTCGTCGGGGCAAGCCCAACTTCGTGCACCCCCGCCAGTCGCACGGCTGCTGCGCCTCCTGGCCGCGTCCCCGGCGTTCAAGCGTCCGCCAGGACCTTGCCGTCCTTCAGCCGCAGCGTGCGCTTCGCTCTGGCTGCGGCTTGCGGATCATGCGTCACCATGATGACAGTGCGGCCTTCCTTGTTCACCTCTTCGAGGAAGGACAACACGGCTTGCGCCGTTTCGGGATCCAGGTTGCCAGTGGGCTCATCAGCAAGAATCACCTGCGGGTCGTTAGCCAACATGCGGGCGAGTGCGACGCGCTGCTGTTGGCCCACGCTAAGCTCGGCGGGCTTGTGATCCAGCCTGTCGCCAAGCCCCATCCGCTCCAGCAAGACGGTGGCGCGTTCTTTCTGGCGGCGCTCATCTGCGCCTGCCAGGAGCAGCGAGACTTCGACGTTCTCGAGGGCAGTGAGATACGGGACCAGGTTGAATGTCTGGAAGACAAAGCCGATGGTCGTCTTCCGCACTGAGGCCCGCTGTTCCGGCTGCAGATCGTACAAGGACCTGCCGTCAATCAGGACGCGGCCCTTAGCGGGGGAGAGCATGCCGCCGAGGACCAGCAGCAGAGTGCTCTTGCCACTGCCGCTCGGACCGACAACCGCAATGAACTCACCGCGCTCAATCTGCAGATCCGCATCGTCCAAAGCCTTAATGGTTTTGCCGCGCAGAACGTAGTCTTTGCTCACCGCTTCCATCTTGAGCATCGGCTAGGTCTCCCGCAGTGCGGTGGAAGGGTCCATGCGCGCCGCACGCCGCGCCGGGAAGTAACTGGCGGCCAGAGATATGGCCACCGCCACGCCGACCGCCAGGAGCAAGAGCCACGGCAACGGCAAGACGGCCACCCCGGCGATCCTGGGGCCCAGGAGCACCGCCAGGAGGGTGCCCAGCGCATAACCGGCGATCCCGCCGCCGAGGCCCAACAACAGCGCCTTCAACAGGAAGATCCTGAGCACGATCCCGGAACCCGCGCCCAGCGCCATCAGCGTGCCGATCTCTCTGCGGCGTTCGTACACGTTGGCGTACATGTAGTTGGCCATGCTGGCGCCGCCCACAACGACGATGATGCCCAGGAACAACCAGGAAAGTTGCGCCATCATAAGGTTGGTCTTGATCTGCGTCTCCACGATTTGCGTGATCGTCACAACCTTGGCGTCGGGCAGGAGCGTGTTGATCTTCTGCACCAGCCCCTTCGAGATCTCCTTGCAGCACCCGACCACCTCGATGGCATTGAGGACCGGTCCTTTGCCTGCGAGCTGCTGGACGGTGTGCAGGTGGGCGAAAATTCGGGAGTCGTCCACCGTCCCCGTCTCGGGCAGGAGCGTGCTGACGCTGAACGTCTGGCCCTCAAGCTGCAGCGTGTCCCCCGGCTTCAGCTTCAGAGCGGCCCCGACCTCCGAGCCCACGAGGGCCTCCGCCTTGTCCAGCTTCTGGATCGCCCTTCTGCGGAACTGCGTCTCCTTGGTTGGCGTGGGTTCGGCCGGCGCGGCGTCGCCCACGCAGAGCGGGGGCCGGGCGAAGACATCGCCGCCCTTCCAGGCGGCTTTGGCCTTGAGTTCGTCCTGCGGCAGAATACCTGTCAGGGTGAACTTCTTTCCACCCATGCTTACCTGAGTCGAGAACTTCGGGAAGAGGTTGTCCAGGCCCTGGAGATCGGACAGAATCAGGCGGGCCACGTATTCCTCGGGGAGCTCTTCAGTCTGCATGTCGGCGCTGTAGTACGTTTGCAGCGAGGCCGACTTGGGGAGGATGAGCACGTTCGCGCCCAGGGCATCCAGTTCCCTGGCCACCGCCTTCTCGGAGTACACCGTGATGTTCCTCACGGAGACGATCACGCTTACGCCCAAGAGGATGGCAATGAAGTTCGTAGCCAACTGGTTCTTGCGCTCGAACAACTCCCGCCAGACAAGAGTCCTGAGTTGCATGGTTCCCTTTGACCTGCTCCTGAATTGTCACTTGCACCCCGACGGAGCGCAGCCGCCGCCCCCTCACCCCGAATCTGCCGACTTCAAGGCTTCCACCAGGCTGGTTTTGGCGACCGGGCCGTTGAACTTCCCCAGCAGCACCTTCGGCGGGGCAAGCATGATCGTGGTCAAACTGCTTTTGGAGTCAATACCCAACTGCTTCAGGAACCGCGCTTCCGCCGGGTCGGAAGGATCAACCCGGATGACTACAACGCGCTTGGCATTGGCAGCCTGGAAATCGCTGACAACCTTCACCGTCGGATCTTCCGCCGTTACGTTTTTGTCGTAGGCACAGAGCAGCGCTACCTTCTTATCTTGAACAGTCTTCAGGCATTTCTGCTCGCAGGGGCCGGCAATGGCAGACCGCAGCTTTTCCTCGGGCATGTCCACGGCACTGCCGACCATGGTCACGGCCCCGTTGGGGGCCAGCGCCAGGATCAAAGGCGTCGGAAAGGTCTGGAGCTGGAGCTTCTCTGCAAGGGCCTTTTCCGCCGGGTCATCCTTCTGCACGGCCACCCACTGAGCGGCGTCGCCCATCTTGGCCATCACGGCCTCCAAGGACTTGCGGGCCGTTTGGGTCATCTCGTCCTCTTTGCTGTAATAGAAGATGTAGAGGTGCTTGTTTGCGGCGGCGGTCTGTTGGACGGCAGCCGCGCCTCCGGATGGCTTGGCGTCTGGTGTCGGCTCAGCGCCACTGCAACACGCGGTAATCCACGCCGCCAGGGCGGCGAACGAGGCCAGTGCTGCGACTGAGTTTTTCCTCATGGTTTCCGCCTCCTTGTTCGAGCGGCTTCGCGAACCTGCCCGGCATCCGCGCGCCGCTGTGGATTCATCTCTTGTAGCAGGCGCCCAACTTCTCCTTCGGCAGCCTGCATACGGCCTTGAGGCGCTTCTCATCCGCTCGAATCTGCGGGTCCTTTACAAGACAGCCCTTCAGCCAGCGAATCGCGCCGGCCACGCACGGGTGCGCGCTCTTGCCTGGCGACCGGTAGTAGACCCAGCGGCCCTTCTTGCGGGACTCGACCAGGCCGGTCTGGTTCAGAATGGCCATGTGCTTCGAGACGGTGGAGGGCGACAGCTTAAGCAGTTCAATGATCTGGCAAAGGCACAGCTCTCCGCGGCGCAGGGACATCAACGCCCGCACGCGCTGCTTGTCACCCAGGGCCTTCGCTATAGCCAGACACTCACGCATGGCACTCTCCGATACTTCGTCAACTAGCGTAGCATTGCAGCCGCGCGCCGCAAACGTAAAATGCTGAAAATCTGGAATTTCCCGTCAGGCGGCCAAGGGGTGGGGTATATTGCTCTAACTTTGCAGAGCCAAAGTGCCGGAGGGGGGAGAGGGGGCGACACATGCTGATCGGAATGGGTTGGATTCTGTTGGCATCGGTATTCCTGGGCACTTTCGCCCTGCCTGCCAAGTACATCAAGAACTATGCCTGGGAGAACACGTGGGGGGCCTTCTTCTTCATCGGCATGTTGATCGTGCCGGTGGGGTTCTCGGCATTGGTCCTGAAGGGGCTTTGGGAAACCTATTCCCAGGTGGCCGGCGGCATCATCTTTGGTGTGATTGCCCTTGGGTTCCTCTGGGGCTGCGGCTTTTGCCTGTGGGGCCACGGACTCTCGATGATCGGTCTTTCCCTGGGCTACGCCCTGACGATGGGCACCATGGCGTTATGCGGGTCCATGCTGCCCTTCTTCCTCGGGAATGCGTCCCGTGCGGCTACGACAGGCGGCCTGGTGATCATCGCGGGCATCCTGGTGTGCATCGTGGGCGTCGCCATCAACGGCATGGCGGGACTCAAGCGCGAGAAGGCCTCCGGCGCCGGCGCTGCCGGTGGCAGCCAGAAAACGAACATGCTCACCGGCGTGATCGTCTGTGTTCTGGCAGGGCTGTTGTCGTCGGGCTGCAACGTGGCGTATCACGTAGGCGGGAACATCGGGAAGATTGACAGTATCTGCATAGAGCAGTTCCACAATCCCAAGTGGCTGGCCGGACTCTCGGTGTGGACGCTGACCTTCATCGGCGGGCTGATTTCCGCATTCGGATTCTCCTTCATCCAGTTGTGCAAGAATGGCACATGGAAGAAATTCGCAGCGGCAGGAAGTGGGTTCAATCTTTTTCTGGCCACCTTGATGGCGCTGGGCCATTTCGCCTGTTTGTTCTTCTACGGTCTGGGCGGTTCGATAGTGGGCGAACTGGGTACGTCAGTCGGCTTCGCGGTGTTCCAGTGCGGCTCTCTGCTGGTGGGCAATGGTTTGGGTTTCATGACCGGCGAGTGGAAGGGCGCCAGTGCCGAGAGCAAGAAGTGGTTGGCCGGAGGCTTGACGGTGCTGATTCTGGGGATCATTATCGTCTCTATCGGCAACACCATTAAGTAGTTCCTTTGCCTATGCGCGTTGCGGACTTGCTTCCTCCCCGCCAGGATTCTCCTCCTTGACCCCAAAGTAACGTTTGCGCGCGTACAGCGCCACGTTGACCAGCCCGATCATCACCGGCACCTCGACCAGCGGGCCAATTACCGCCGCAAAGGCCGCGCCGTGATGAATGCCGAAGACCGCAACCGCGACGGCAATAGCCAACTCGAAGTTGTTGCTGGCCGCGGTGAACGACAGCGTCGCCGTCTTGCCGTAGTCCGCGCCCGCCAGCCGGCCCATCCAGAAACTAACGAGGAACATCACCACGAAATAGATCAGCAGCGGCACCGCGATCCGCAGAACGGCCACAGGCTGGGCTATGATCTTCTGGCCCTGCAAGCTGAACATCACAACGATGGTGAAGAGCAGCGCGAGCAGCGTGATGGGGCTGATCTTGGGGATGAACGACTTCTCGTACCAGGCCTTGTCCTTGGCCTTGATCAGCGCGAACCGCGTCGCCATGCCCGCCAGAAAGGGAATACCCAGGTAGATGAACACGCTCTGCGCAATCTGCCCGATGCTGATGTGTACTTCGCGCCCCTCCAGCCCAAACAGCGGCGGCAGGATGGTGACGAACACCCAGGCGTACAGGCTGTAGAAGAGCACCTGGAAGATGCTGTTGAACGCGACCAGCCCGGCCGCATATTCCGTATCGCCCTTGGCCAGGTCATTCCAAACGATGACCATCGCGATGCAGCGGGCCAGGCCGATCAGGATCAGCCCGGCCATGAACTCTGGGTAGTCCCGCAGGAAAAGGATGGCCAGTGCGAACATCAGCACGGGGCCGATGATCCAGTTCTGCACCAGCGACAAGCAGAGGACCTTGGTGTTGCGGAAAACGTCCTTCAGTTCTTCGTATTTCACTTTGGCCAAGGGCGGGTACATCATCAGGATCAGCCCGATGGCAATGGGGATGTTGGTGGTGCCGACGCTGAAGCCCTCGTTGAAGGCCTTGACCTGTGCAGGCAGCAGATACCCCAGCCCCACGCCGCAGGCCATTGCGGCGAAAATCCAGAGCGTGAGATAACGGTCCAGGAACCCGAGCTTCTTCGCAACGCCTTCCGACATCGTCTCTACCTCGCCTTTCTCGTTTTGGGCTTCCGCGCCGAGACCGCCAAGCTGGTGATGAAGTCCGCTGGCTGGGTGCCACGCGGCAGGTTGGTGATGATCTTCTTGTATAGCGGATCGTCCCACTCCTCCATATCCGCAACGTATTCAGGCTTGGGCGTCAGAACCAACTCAACCAACCCCGCCTGCCGCGCCATCCCTTCGGTTTCGCTGACCAGCACTGCACCGGCGACGCAGCCAACCAGCGCCTCCACCATTTCCACGATTTTCCGCGGCAACGGCCTCAACAGCGCCAGGTCCGATACCGCAACGCGCCCGCCTGGCTTCAGCACGCGGGCCAGCTCGCGCCACACCTGCGCTTTGTCCGGCGACAGGTTGATGACGCAGTTGGAGATCACCACGTCCACACTGTTGTCGGCCACGGGCAGGTGCTCGATCTCCCCCAGCCGGAACTCGACGTTCGCCAGGCCCGTCCGCTTTGTGTACTTGGCGATGTTTGCGCGCGCCTTGGCCAGCATCTCCGGCGTCATGTCCACGCCAATGGCCAGGCCCTGCGCGCCGACCTTCTGTGCGGCGATGAACACATCGAATCCCCCGCCGCTGCCGAGGTCCAGGACGGCCTCGCCCGGCTTGAGCGACGCGATGGCCGTGGGGTTTCCGCACGACAATCCCATGTTGGCGCCATCGGGCAGCCCCGCCAACTCTTCCGCGCTGTAACCCATGCTCTGCGCCTTCCCAGCGCTCTCCTCTGCGTTGCCGCCGCAACATTTGCGCGCCTTGACACGCCAAGACCCGCGAGCGGCAATCCGCGCGTACTCTTTGCGCACCGCGGCCCGCACCTCTTCTGCTTTGACACGCATTCTGATGCTCCTTGTCATTCCGGTGACAGTACTTTCACGTTTACTGCCACTTCCGCCCGCAGGCTGTTACGGACGTGGCAAAGCTCCACCGCTTTGGCCAACTTGGCTTGAGCGCTCTCGGAAGACTTCCGAGGAAGGCTAATGGTCAGCGTGAACGCGCCGATCCGGCGTGCAGGTTCTGGCGCCAGTTCCATCTTCACGGCCAGTTCTGCTCCCCGAAAATCCAGCCCCTCCTGCTCCGCAACCATTGCCATGCACAGCAGCACTCACCCGCCCAGTCCCGCGCCCACCAGGTGCAGCGACGAAAACGTCGGCCCGCTCATTGGGCCGATGGCCAGCGCGTCCCCAGACGGCACATGGGTGACGCCGCATTGCTTGTTGCCGCCATACTTCAACCGGACTTCGAGCGACATGCGATCCCTCCTTTCCGCCCTAACGGCCAACTTCCGATTGTGAATCCGGTAAATTTTCGATGAAGCGTCTGATCTCATCACGCACGCGCCGGTAGTGCGTGAGTGCTTCCTCTTCGGTTTTAGCGTCCTGCGCCAGCCTCGGCGGATCGTCGAAGCCGGCGTGGACCACCTTGGTCTTGGCGGGGAAGAACGGGCACTGCTCATGGGCGTGGCCGCACACGGTAACCACGCGGTCAAACTGCACGGCCTTCAGTTCGTCCACGTGCTTTGAGCGCTGGCCGGAGATGTCCACACCCGCTTCAGCCATGACTTTGACCGCGCGCGCATCCAGGCCGTGCGGCTTCAGCCCTGCCGAGTATGGCTCGATCGTGCCGCCTTTGAGCTGCCGCGCCCAGCCCTCAGCCATCTGGCTGCGGCATGAGTTTCCGGTGCAGAGAAAGAGCACCTTCAGTTTCTGTAGAGGGCACATAGGGCCTGAACGTCCTTTTTCATGACGGCTTTGAACCGTTTCTCGTCTTGGGCGCTCTGCGGCTCCTCGCCCAAAGACTCGAGCACCCACGCGATGGCCCGCCTGACCGGCGGCGGAGCGCCTTTGCGGGGCAGCCGGTAGTAATGCCAGCGCCCCTCTTTGCGGTACTCGACCAAACCCGCCTGCTGCAGCACGGCCATGTGCTTCGAGACGGTCGAGGGCGCCAATTGCAGCATCTCGACGATCTGGCAGAGGCACATCTCTCCATGACGCAGGAACATGACTGTCCGCGCACGGTTTGCGTCAGCGAGAGCCTTGACAATGTTCATGAATTGGCGCATGGAAGCCTTCGCACAGCGCCGGGGCCGCCGCACCGGTTTCCCGGCGCATTCCGCAGCGGCCCTGGCAACGTTCTCCGTGGGCGGGGAAACGCTTCAGCCCCTGCCACCACTTCGTTCTGTGGCGAAGTATACACGTGGGGTTGGCAAAAGGCAAGATAAATCCGACACTACTTTCCCTCCGCAGCCGCCGCCTCGATCCGGTACAAATGCGTCTTGGTTCTCAGGAACAGGGCCTTCCCACAAACCGCAGGCGAGGCCATGCATCCGGCGTCCAGCGTGTTCTTGGCCAGGACTTCGTATGCGCGCCCGGCCTTCAGAACGGTCGCCTTGCCCTGCTGGTTGAAGAAGTAGAGCCGCCCGTCCGCGTAGATCGGCGAAGCGGCGTACTCGCCGCCAATCAGTTGCCTCCAAACCTGGTTTCCAGTGGCGGCCTCCAGGCACGCCGCGGCCCCGTCAACGGAGACCAGGTACAGCAGGTCGTCCACCAGGAGCGGCGAAGACAGCTTGGACGCGCCGTGGTCCAGCTTCCAGGCCAAATGGGTCTTGGTGACGTCCCCCGCGTTGTCAGCGCGGATAGCCAACAGCCCCGCTTTGCCCTGGCCGCTCATGACAAAGACCAGCCCCTGCCCATATACCGGCCGCGCGGCCGTCGAGTAATCCGGCTGGGCGAACTTCCACAGCTCGCGCCCGCTCTTGGGATCGTAAGCGTAGGCCGCCTTGGAGCCGGCGCTGAGCATCTCTGTCTTCCCGTTGATGCTGACGAGCAACGGCGTGCTGAAAGCTTTGCGGTAATCCCCCTCGATCATCGGCTTGCCCTGCGCGTCGAGGTCATTGAACTCGGTCGTGCGCTCTGTTTTCCAGACGTTCTGGCCGGTCTTCTTGTCGAGCGCCACCAGGTATTGGACATCCACGCCGTCCATCGTCAGGACCAGGAGATCCTCGAAGAGAATGGGCGACGAGCCCGGGCCGCGATAGTGCCGGCAGGCCAGGTCGCGGCGTTCCCAGAGGACCTTGCACGTGGCCGTGTCCAGGCACGCGGTCCCGTAACTGCCAAAGCTGACGTAGACCCGGCCGGCTTCGATCACGGGCGACGGCGAGGCGTAGCAGTTGACGTTGTTCGAAAGCGGCTCCGGCTTGTCGGCGTGGAACAGCTTCTCATTGAAACGAATCTTCCCGGTCTCGGCGTCCACGCAGACCGCGAAGAAGTCGTGGCCGTCAAGAGTGGCCGTGGTCAACCACACCTGGCCGCCCAGGACCACCGGCGTGGACCAGCCGCGATGCGGGATCTCCGTTTTCCACTTTATGTTCTCCGTTTCACTCCAGCGCAAAGGCAATCCGGTTGGCACCGCGTCCCCGGGAGCCGAGACATGGCCGTTGCCCCAAGGCCCGCGGAACTCCGGCCATTCCGCCGCGGACAGAAGCAAGCCAGGAAGGAAGGCGGCGATGAGCAGGGAAAAAAGGACGCCCCTGTGCACCCTTGCCTCACGACGACCCCTGCCACCCGCGCCGCTCTGCAGCCTCATTCCAACTCCTCCTCTCTGACCGCCCCGGAACCGGTCATGGCACCGCTCAGCACGCCAATTCAGTCAAGCCGGAGACCACCATAGCCAGCGAGGCCGGCAGGGTCAACCGCCGTAGCGCCCGTAGGCCGGGGTAGTTTGCCGGCACTCCCGCTCATGGTACTATTTCGGCATGAGGGAGAGGCTTGCGATGGCCAACGAGAATGTTGTGCGGGGAGCAAGGCCTGTGTACCAGTGTTCTCGCGGCTGCCGCGGGCTGATTCTGCTGCTCGGCCTCTTGGCTGCACTGGCTTCTTCAGCAGCCGGTGAAGACGCCGCAAGGGCGGCGGGCGAGGCGGGCGCCCGCGCCGAATGGATTGACGTCCACGTCCATCTGGTGTGCCTGCGAGGCGACTACAGCACCGCTGTCAAGATCGCGGCAGCGGGGATGGATGACGCCGGGGTCAGGATGAGTGTGGTACTGCCCCCGCCCCAGATTGCGGGGCAAGCTCGCCGGCCGTTCGACTGGCAGGACTTCAAAGGCGCACTCTGGAGCTGTCCGGGACGCTTTGCCTTTCTCGGCGGCGGCGGAACGCTCAACCCCATGATCCACGACGCCGGCAACGGCGCTGACGTGGACGAACAAACCAGGAGCCGCTTCGCAAAGACCGCGGAGGAAATCCTGGCGGCTGGCGCAGCGGGCTTCGGCGAGATCGCCGCGCATCATCTTTCGCACGCCGCCGGGCATCCCTACGAATCGGTGCCGGCGGACAACCCCCTTCTGCTGCTGCTCGCGGACATTGCCGCGC
>Ga0187861_10004916_pt1 | contig 10953 bp, 9 predicted proteins | sample June2016WEW_10_1_3_FD_132986 | JGI IMG/M metagenome (GOLD analysis project Ga0187861, IMG submission 132986) | Peatland microbial communities from SPRUCE experiment site at the Marcell Experimental Forest, Minnesota, USA - June2016WEW_10_100 | ecosystem: Environmental > Terrestrial > Soil >...
GCAGCGCACTCTTTTTGGGGTCCTTGTACTTGTGGCTGCCGGCGGCCTCTTCGAAGAGCACGCGCCGGTACGTGGAATTGGCTTCCAACAGCGCGGAGACGCGGCCCTGCTCGATGACCGAGTAACTGGAGGTGCCCACCCCGGTGTCCCAGAACAGCTCGCGCACGTCGCGCAGGCGGCACAGGGCTTTGTTGATGAGGTACTCGCTGTCGCCCGAGCGGTACAGGCGGCGGGTAACGGAGACTTCCGGGGCGTTCAGGGGCAGTGTGGCGGAGGCGTTGTCGAAAGTCAGCGTCACTTCGGCGAAGTTCAGCGCTTTGCGCTGGCTGGTGCCGTTGAAGATGACGTCCTGCATATCGCTGCCGCGCAGGCTCTTGGCGGATTGCTCCCCCAGCACCCACTTGACCGCGTCAACGACGTTGGACTTCCCGCAGCCGTTGGGCCCCACAAAGCCCACCACGCCACGATCGAAATCGAAGACAACCTTGTCCGCGAAAGACTTGAAGCCGAAAGCTTCCAACCGCTTGAGGTGCATTCCAGGCGTACTCCAGGTTAGGGCCCCCCCACACCTGAGCGCTTAGCTCTTTGCTTTTCCCTCTCGGCTTCCAGCCCTCGGCACAGGAACAGCAGTTGCCAGAAACCGAGGGCCTGAAGCCTGGAACTGCCAAGGCTAAGAAGAGCCCATCTTCCTATTATGTATCGCCCTTGGCAAGCACTTAGCTTGAGTAAAATTTGACCCTTTTACGCAAAGAAGTATAACACCCCGCCATGAAAACCATTGTCAACACCGCGCCGGGAAAACTCGAGATACGGGAGTGGCCGAGGCCGGAGCCCGGGCCGGGGCAGGTGCGCATCCAGACCGCGGCCTGCGGCATCTGCGCGACCGACCTGGAGATGATCGCCGGCTGGGCGCGCACCCAGTGCCCGGCAGTGCCGGGACATGAATGGTCCGGCCACGTGGAAGCCCTCGGGGCAGGCGTGGCGCGGGAGCTATTGGGCCGCGCCTGCGTCGCCGAGAACGTCCTCAGCGACGGCGGCGAAGTCGGATTCGAACATCCCGGCGGGTATGGCGAGTATCTCGTCACTGAAGCCCGGAACGTCTGCGTCCTGCCGGACGCTTTCCCCCTGGCGACCGCGGCGTTGATCGAACCGCTGGCTGTGTCCGTGCGGGCGCTGCGGCGGCTGGCAGTGCACGACAAGCGCGCGGCCCTGATTCTGGGCGACGGCCCGATTGGCCTGTTGCTCCTGATGCTGCTGAAGAACGCTGGCGTGGCGCAGCTCGCAATAGTGGGCGGACGAGCGCGGCGGCTGGCGCTGGCCCAGGAACTAGGCGCGACGCAGGTCTTCAACCGGCACGATCCCCCTCCCCTTGCGGGAGGGGGTAGGGGGAGGGTGGCGGAAATCAAGCAACTCTTCCCCGAGCTTTTCCCCAACATCCTCGAAGCCACGGGGTCCACCGGCGGCCTGCAGGCCAGCCTGGAACTGGCCGCCCGCGAAGGGAAAATCGTGGTCATCGGCGATTACGGTTCGAGCAGGGCCGATTTCCTGTGGAACCACCTGCTGCACCGCGAGCTGACGCTGCTGGGCACCAACGCCAGCGCCGGCGCCTGGCCGGAAGCCGTGCGCCTGGCCACGGCGGGCGCGCTGCCGCTGGAGCGGCTTATCACCCACAGATTCCCCGCGGGCCGGTTCGCGGAGGGCGTGGAGTTGGTCAAGAGCCGCGCGGCGGAAGTTATCAAGGTGGTGCTGGAATGGTAGGGGACAGGGGCCGCCAGAGGCTTGGCGCGCAAGATTGTCGAGTCGTGTCTGGAACATGGCGACCCACTCCAGCGGCGCTTCGCCAGCCACAGCCAAGTCACCATTGCCACGGCGCGCGGCAGGCGCGTGTCAACATGCGGTTGGCGCCATCGTCGCCGCTGAATTGTTCAGCCGCGGGGTCCCAGCGCAGTTTGCGCCTGAGCCGCATCGCAAGATGTGCGATGTGGCAGAACGTGGCGGAACGATGCCCGACTTCGACAGGCGCCGCAGGCTGTTCGCGCGTTTTGATGCAATCGAGGAAATTGCGGATATGGTTGACACTGGAGCCGAGGTGGATTTCGCCGGGACCGATGACGGACGTTCTCAGTGACGCCGGATGGGTGAAGAAGCCGCCATAGCCTGTCTGCACCCAGCCCTCAGTGCCCTCGAAGCGGCACGCCACGTTGTCTGCGCGCGTGAGGCACTCCAGTTCCACGCCATTGGCGTAACGCGCGCGAAAGTGCACGGTCTTCGCCACGTCGAACAGGCCTGCCTCCGGCCATTCGCTGCCGGCGTCTTCCACTTCCACGGGGCCGGACAAGTCCGTGCCGTTGCCCCACTGCGCCATGTCGAGCGAGTGCGCGCCGTAATTGGTTACCTGGCCGTCCGAATAGTCGCTGATAAAGCGGAAATTGTAGAGGCAGCGGTCCTGGTGATACGGCGCCCACGGCGCGGGTCCGAGCCACATCTCGTAATCGAAACCCTCCGGCACGGGCGCGGCGTGCCATGTGCCCACCGGACCGCTCTTGTTCCACGGGCCGACGGCCGCCACGATGCGCTGCAGCCGGCCGATGCGGCCGTTGCGCACCAGTTCGCAGGCAAAACGCGTCTGCTTGCTGGAGCGTTCGTGACTGCCGGTCTGGAGCACGACGCCGTGGCGCCGCACGGCCTCGGCCATGGCGCGGCCTTCAGGGACGGTCAAACTTAGCGGTTTCTCGCAGTAAATGTCCTTGCCCGCGCGCGCGGCCAGGACGGTCATCACCGCATGCCAGTGATCGGGCACCACTATCGCCACAGCGTCCACATCCTGCCGGGCGAGCACTTCGCGGAAGTCTGTATAGGCAGCGCAGCCGCGATAGGCGCCGGCGGCTTTGCGATCGGCGTAGAACTCCTCCACGATCTGGCGCGCCGGTTCGCGGCCCAGGAACTGGCTGGCGGTTTTGTAGCCGCCGCTGCCGCGATTGACATCGCAGACCGCCACCACCTGCGTGTCGCTCTCCACCAGAAATGCCCGCATGTCCTGCACGCCCTGATTGCCCGTGCCGATGCAGGCCACATTGACGCGGTTGCTGGGCGCGAGCGCGCCGCACACCGAAGCCGGGAGGATGCTGGGCGCCAGCACCGCCGCCGCCATCTGGCCTCCGGTCCTGAGGAATTGCCGTCGAGTGCGCAGTGATGGCTTCTTCATGGCGCGCGATCCTTATCTCCCTGAATAACTCCATCCTGTGTGTAGCGTAGCCGCTCGCGTGTCCGTTGCCAAGCCTGGGTGCATGTCAGTAAATGCACGAGGCAGAGCGTACCGCGGGCGTCCCGCCCGCCTTTGCCCTCGGATTCTGCCAGCCTGCCACGAGCGGGCGGGACGCCCGCGGTACATTTGCTGACATGCACCCCCAAGCCTCCGCGGACAATATCCGCTCTGGACACGGGAAGGAGGAAAGGTATAGAGGTGGCAGTTGACAAACACCAGCAAAGGAGCCTTGCCCATGCCAGCACGTCTTCGATCCGCTTCCCGCTGCGCGGCAGCAGTCTGCTCGCTGGCTCTGGCGGCCGCAACAGCGCCGGCGCCGGCCGGGGACGCGGCTCCCGCCAAGGACGGCCCCAAGCTGGCTGAGCCTGTCACCAAGGGAATGCGCGTCTTCTATTGCAGCCACAGCTTTCATGTCTTCATGCCTGCCATCCTGCAAGAGATGCTGGAGGCCGCGGGCATCAAGGACCAGGTCAAAGTGGGCCAGTCGTCAATCGGCGGCTCGAAAGCCATCCAGCACTGGAACGTGCCTGACGAGAAGAACCAGGTCAAGCCCGCCTTGCGTGAGGGCAAGGTGGACCTCTTGTCCCTCGCGGTCGTGCACTTGCCCGATGAAGGCCTCGAGAACTTCACCAAACTGGCCTTGGAACACAACCCCAACATCCGCATCACCGTCCAGGAATTCTGGCTGCGCTGGGATATTTTCGAGCCGACCACCAAGCTGGCCAAGGGCGAGAAGGTGGACCACAACGCCATCACCGGTGAGGAACTGCGCAAACGGCACGCTCCTTATTTCCAGGGCTGGGACGGCCTCATCCGCGAACTGAACAAGAAATACGGCAAGACGGTGCTCTTCGTGGTCCCGGCCGGGCAGGCGGTCATCGCGCTGCGCGAGAAGATCATCGCCGGCCAAGCACCCGGGTTGAAGACGCAAGAGGACCTCTTCTCGGATGAGCTGGGCCACGGCAAACCGCCGCTGGAAGTCCTGGTGTCCTATTGCCACTTCGCCGTAATGTATCGCCGCAGCCCGGTGGGGCTGCCCCTGCCGTCCAGCCTCGCCAAGATGCAGAACCCGGACGGGGAGAAGCTGAACCGCCTGTTGCAGGAAATAGCCTGGCAGGCGGCCATCCAGCATCCCCTCAGCGGCCTCCAGGCGGACGCGCGGCCGTAGGGGACGGGCGGGCTGTTCAATGGGCAGTCCGTTCGGGTGCATGACACTTTAGGCGGGCCGTTTTTCCCCCTCCCCTCGCGGGAGGGGGTAGGGGGAGGGGGCACGACACCCCTCTCCCCGCGTTCGCTTCGCTCACGTCGGCCCTCTCCCGCAAGGGGAGAGGGGGCGCGCGGAAAACGCCATGCACCAGTCCGTGCCTTGGTTCCGCGAATGTGTTGCGAATGAGAGCAGCACCTGATAGTATAGAAGTAGTAATGAAGGAGCTGTGCCATGCCTGGCGTTCTGCTGCATTGTCATGTGAACCCTGACGGGGAGTTGAAACTGAAGCTTCCGGCTGTATTCGCAGACGCGGAAGTGGACGTGGCGGTGTCGGCCCCGAACGCCAGATACTTGCACGACCCGATAGCGTGGCGGAAGGCTGTACTGGCAACGGCAGGCAGCATACCTGATCCCTCCTTCCGCCGCCATGAACAAGGCGCGTACGAGAAGCGGGAGCCCTTCTAATGCCGCATCTCCTGGACACCAATTGTTGCATCCGCCATTTGCGAAGTCCAAGCAAGTCACCGCTCTCGGGCAGGCTGGCAGGACAGGTGTACGGCGCCATAGTGCTTTGCTCAGTGGTCAAAGCCGAATTGCTGTTCGGGGCCTTGTACGGCCAGCAGCCGCAGAAGGAACTTGCGAAGCTGGAAGCCTTCTTCGGCCTTTTTCCTTCCTTGCCTTTTGACGACCAAGCGGCGGAGGAATATGCCAAGATTCGTTCTGTACTGACTGCGCAAGGCACGCTGATAGGCCCCAACGACCTCCTGATTGCTGCCCTTGCTCTGGCGCATGACCTCACGCTTGTTTCCCACAATACCGGTGAGTTCAGACGAGTTCCAGGACTGCGTGTGGAGGATTGGGAAGCAGAACTGGGGTGAAGGGCCTGAGGCAAAGGCGGCAGCGCAAACGATCTCTGGAGGCGCGCCGCAGTGATGGGGCAAGGGGGATGTTCTTTTGAGGAACTCAGGCGCAGATCGAGTGGTCTGTCCCGGTTTTCCTTGCAACTCTTGAATGGTCCAATATCATTTGAGTGGGTTAGCTGAAGATGAGCATTTTTGCCGCATCAGGCTTTGAAGATTCACGAGCGAACGACGCTGTTACACGCGGTTCTGCTGTTGCCGCTGTTGTGGTGGATTTGTGCTCCGGAATGGGTGGTCTTTCGTTGGCTGCCCGCCAGCTAGGGATGCGGGTTGTCGCAGCAGTGGACACAAACACCACCGCACTCAGGACTTACGCGAAGAATTTCCCAGAGGCTACCACGGTTGAAAGAACCATTGCAGGTCCCCGCGCCACAAATGAATGCAAGGCAGCTCTTCGCCAACGTGATCCTGCGGCAGCGCCACTCGTCGTGCTCTCAGGGCCACCGTGCCAAGGGTTTTCGGCAGCGGGTTCGCGTAACCCATCGGACAAGCGCAACAAAGTGCTCCTTGCAGTTGCACGATCCATTGTTCATCTCGCGCCAGAATGCGCCCTGGTCGAAAACGTTGCTACGCTGCTCAAAGAGAAACACATGCCGCGCCTGCGCGATTTCCGGCGAAGGCTTGAAGCCGCCGGCTACAGTGTTTTGGCACTGTTGCTTGACGCACAGGACTTTGGGGTGCCTCAGCGCCGGGAGCGCGCCTTCTTCCTGATCACCCGCAAGCCCATCAACGAGCAGAATGTGCGACGTCGTCTTGATGATTTGAAGGCAAGGAAGGTGCCGGTTAGGGCGGCTTTGAGCGGGCTGCCTGCCGCCACTGACCGCCCGGATGAATACAAGGACGAACAGGATTCTCTGGCGGTGCCAAACCATTTCGCAATGCGCCACTCGGCGAAAGTGCAGCACAAGATTGCGGCTCTGCAGCCAGGAACGGGTCCGATGTCTTACCGGAAGTTGCATCCGGATCGGCCCTCCAACACGCTTTTTTCTGGCCACCGCGCTCCTCCGGCCCACTATGAGTTTCCACGAAGCATTACCGTGCGAGAGGCAGCCCGGCTGCAAGGCTTTCCAGATAGTTTCCGGATTTACGGATCGTTCGCGAACCAAATGGAGCAAGTCACGAACGCTGTACCGCCTCCCCTTGCAGAGGCGGTTTTACGGGTTCTTGCAGAACAGGCCGGTCTTGGGATCCGTGCGCATGTCTGAGTCCATGCTGTCACTAGCAGAAAGCATACGCGCCTCAGAGAGGACGCGGACGCCAGCCGAGACTACGCTCGCCACTGACGAACGCGTGTTGGCGCGTGTTACTGATGGCATCTACCGGCAGCCTTCCTCGGCGCTGCGCGAACTCATTTCCAATGCTTATGACGCCGATGCGACTGAAGTTATCATTCTTACGGATGCGCCACGTTTCGGTCAAATCGCAGTGCGCGACAATGGCCTCGGTCTTTCGCCAGAGGTCTTGGAGCACCTCATCAAGCATATCGGCGGGAGCGCGAAACACAGCAAAGAGGGAACGGCGCTTCGAATAACCGCTCAGAAGGACAAGGACAGCAGTCCTAAAGGGCGGCAGCTTATCGGGAAGCTGGGTATAGGCCTGTTCTCCGTGGCCCAGTTCACCCGTCATTTTCTCATCATCACAAAGACAAAGGGCGACAGGCACCGCACAATCGCCGACATAACGCTTGGCGCAGTTGGGGGACAACAAAAACTGCTTCGCCAGAATAGCGACGGCCGGTATGAAATCGAAAGCGGACATGCCCGCATCTGGCGGGAACCATCAACGGATTCGGACTCTCATGGAACGGAGATCAAGCTACTCGACCTCCTGCCCCGCACGCGTGCCGAATTGGCAAGCGACGACCTCTGGACGAGGATTGCCTATCAGAAAGAGGATGAAGAGGCCGAGAAGAACAAACCGCCAGTCTGGCACATCGGGCGCATGAAGCCCAAGCAGGAGGACCTCCTCGAAGAGCAGCCGCGCCTGCCTTGGGATGATAGTGATAAGCCGCGCGATCGTTTCAAGAAACTTGTCATGGCCGTTCGGTCAGCCGCCGAAACAGAGGCGGAAATAGTAGACCTAGAAATGCTTTTCGACCGATACCTGCAAACCCTATGGACGCTGGCGCTTTCAGCGCCACTGGAATACCTAGAAGGGCATCCTTTCGACCTGCCAGGCGACGGCGAGTTCCTCTTCTTTACACTCGCGAACAGGCCACGCGGGCAGTCCAAGCAAATTGATCTCAAAGCCGGCGAGACACCGCGCAATATTCTCACGCTAAAGACACCGAACGGCGCGCAGAAAGACAAATTCGAAGTTTTTGTTGATGGAGTACAGCTATTCCGCCCCATTCTTTATCGGGATTTGCCGAAGACCAAGACCGCAGTAACCACTCCGCTTCTCTTCATCGGCGGTGACGCTCAGAAGTTTGAGACAAAGCTGTCCGAGTTGAGTGGCGGGCCCCTGGTGTTTGAAGCCTATTTATTCTGGGCGCCGCGAATCATCCCCAAGCAGCACCAAGGCGTTATGCTGCGTGTTGGCAATGCTTCGGGCGCCTTGTTCGACCGCACCTTCTTGGGTTATCAGATTTCCGAGCAGAACCGCACGCGGCAGATCACCGCGGAGATATTCGTGCGCGAGGGATTGGACGGGGCAATCAACATTGACCGCGAATCCTTCAACTACGCGCATCCGCATTACCAATACCTCGTCAAATGGTTGCACTCGGCGCTGAGACAGCTTGCCAATCGCCACAAGGAAGTTGGGAGCGATCTTCGGTCGCGCAAGCTGGCTGTTGAAGGAATGAGGGCTCGCGAGCGAGTTGAGGAGCGAGTTGAGGCCTCGTTGAAGGCGCGAGGTGTGAATGACGTGCCAGAGGTCGTTTTGCTGGATGCTGCCAGGCAGTCAGAAGCGCGCAGCCTTCGCAATGAAGGAGCCATAGTCTTGCGGAAGGATGCAGTGGTCCCGCAGCCAGAAGGCAGGCACAGAACCGCAGCGGAGGAAGAGCGAAGGAAGTTTGCAGAGAAGAAGGCAGTGGCAATTGTCCAGCTTCTCCACGGTTGGGGTTTGCTCGCAAAGTTGTCCTATGAAGAGCAAGAGAAGCTCATCCGGGACATCCTTGAAATCGTTCTCCTTGAGACCTAACACATGAGTTCCGAAGGCGCTGACTTCGTTGACGAGATTGTCCAGGACAAGCTTCCCACTCACACGGCGCCGCCTCGTGACAAATTCCTTCCGTGGCACCGGGTTAGAAAAGAATTCATCCGCAAGTTCCAGTGGAATGAGTTGACCGCGAGGATGCTTAAGCGCCATTGGAAGAGGCAACTTGAGTTGCCAGAAACAGAGTGGTCGCTTGACGACCAAGGGACTGATCAAGCTCTCCTCAACATGCCTCCTGACGTGGCTTTGGAGCGAACCCTGAAATGCCTCGTCATTCCCGGCGAAGACCTGCTGGACATTCGCGCTCTTTGGCGGGATGTTCAGCACTTCAAATGTCCAATCCGCTATCTCGGCTTCAACGAAGGTCATGGCTCAGATCAACAGGGCACACGGGTACACGTAGCCAACAATGCAGTGACTTCGTTGTCGCGGGTGGCGGGAGACTCGTGCGTGGTTCAGGACCGCTTCGAGGCCATTGGAAACTGCGAATCGCAAGCTTATCATTACCTTAAGGCTTACGGGCCATATCATGTGGTCAATCTGGATTTGTGCGGATCTATCTTCCCGAACATCGTTAAGGATCCGCAGGAGTATTATGAGGCACTGAAGACACTTCTGATTTATCAGTTTGCTCATCAAAGGACCGAGTGGCTGCTTTTTGTCACAACAATGGTGGAACCAGGTGTTGTACATGTCGGCGGGTTGCAGAAGCTCTGCGGCCCAACCCGTGAGAACGTTGACCATTACAATGACTTCGCAGAACGCGTTGCAAAACTGGTGCCTGCGCAAATATTCAAGCACGAAACAGCATCTGTGGACATTTCGCTGCTGAATGGCGGCCAAATGGTGCAGCTCTTCGGCGTAGCGCTAGGCAAGTGGCTCTTGGGGTTATGCCACACATCCGCTCCCCAGTGGACTGCCGCCATGAGGCGAAGTTACCGCTATGTCATCAATGAGGACAAGGGAGTTTTCATGCTCTCGCTTGCGTTCGAATTGAGCCCAAACGTCATTCCACCAATTGATAAAACTGGAATGACCAAGCTTCAGCCTGTACAGAAGACATATCCAGACGAACGAACCTGTGCGGTAAAACTTGCCGAATCAGCGGCAAACATTCGGGACGTGGATGCTGAACTTGCCGCCAACCAAAGACTGAAGGCTGAACTTCGGGACGCGCAGGCAACTTTGCTGGAAGCTGCGGGGTACGACAGGGCTGCCTACCTGAAGTGGGTCGAGGACGGGGAGGTCACTGCCAATTCTGGGTGATAAAGACCTATGGCAGACGTCTTTTCCAAAAAGAAGCGATCTCACGTGATGTCCCTAATCCGCTCCGATGGAAACAAGGACACTGAATTGGCTGTGGTTCGCCTCTTTCGCGCTTACCACATCTCAGGCTGGCGGCGCCACTGGCCACTAAAAGGGCGACCTGACTTTGTTTTCCCCGCGCTGCGGATCGTTGTATTCGTAGACGGTTGCTTTTGGCACGGATGCGCCAAACACTCCCGAACCCCGACTGGAAATCGCGAATATTGGTCGGGCAAACTTGGGCGCAACAAGGCTAGGGACAGGGCGGTAACGCGTCACCTGCGGAGATTAGGATGGCGTGTTGTGCGGCTCTGGGAGCACGACCTTGGAAACCCAAAACTCTGTCTTCGTAGAGTTTTGCCAAGTTGAAATATCGGGGACGGAATATGGGGGTGTGCGTTGAAACCTTTCTCCCCGCAACCATCCACCGTTTACCGCTCAGCGCCCTTTCAGGGCTTAAACAGAAGGGACAAAACAGAAGGAACAGACCGTCGCAACACAAGGAGGGTGCTGGCGCTGCAATGCGCTGTCTTCTACTTCGCTTCCCATAGCTCCTTCTCGGGGCCATTGGGGACGTGCACGAGACTTTCCTAACCGGCAGGGGACGGACTTGCCGGGCCAGGCAGTTCTGGCGCGAACGCCGCTTGGCGGGCCTCCCGGAACGCCTGCGCTTATCTTAGCGCCATTGGTGCGCGGCCCCAGAACCTTACCTCCTGTCGAATTCAGCCGGCGCCACGTTGGGCACCTTGGCCAGCGCCGCGACGAACTTCTTCCTGGTGGCGCGCTTGCCGCGTGCGCCAATGTAGTCCTCGGTGTCGAGCGCGGCGATCTTCTCGGCGACAGCCGTCGCCACAAACTGGTTGATCGAAACACGGTCCTTGTGGGATACGATACGCACGCGGCGGTGCAACGAATCCGGCAGCCTCAAGCTCAGGGTGCTCATGGCAACTCTCCGATCAGCTCCAGGAACTCCTTTGGCGTCATGATCCCGATCCCAAACGTCTGCGCCGCGGTGAAGTTCCGCTTGTTGTAAGTGATTATGTAGTCGCAGTGGCCAGCCACGGCGACCTCCAGTACCATGTCATCCGAGGGATCGC
>Ga0187861_10004919_pt1 | contig 10945 bp, 11 predicted proteins | sample June2016WEW_10_1_3_FD_132986 | JGI IMG/M metagenome (GOLD analysis project Ga0187861, IMG submission 132986) | Peatland microbial communities from SPRUCE experiment site at the Marcell Experimental Forest, Minnesota, USA - June2016WEW_10_100 | ecosystem: Environmental > Terrestrial > Soil >...
GTATGCAAACAGCCCGCAATACCAGAAACACACGATGGGCACCAGCCTTCAGGAAGAGATCTTCCGGGCAAAAAGGGAGATCCTCTCTACCGAACGGGTGCGGGTGCCAGTCACCGGCAAGCTGAAGTGGAAACCTGTCATCTGTCCCTCCTGCGGCGAGAGTGTGCCTGACTACCTGATCGTAGACGGGAAATGTGCAGCCTGCAGTTCAAAGAAATATTACGAAAAACTCCTGTAAGGGAAAAACCAGACAACAGTTCCTTAATTTTTTTTTGAGATACGTGAGTGGGAGGAGTAAGCCTCCTTCTGTTCATGCGGCATTCAGCTCTGCGCCATACCCGTCCTTGAGCCCTAATTTAGGTTCTAATGGGAATTCCAGCCAGAATTTAGCATCATTTGAATTGACATTCTCATTTGATGAATTACATCACTATATTGAAAACAGGAAATTGAATTTAAGCAAACACTCGTTATATTGGATTGATACAGCGGGTAAGTTATTGTGGGAATACACGCGCGGCATCATTAAACAGAGAACAATGGAAGATTTGAAGAATTACGTGCTTACCCATTATCAAAGCAAATTCACATGGAACAAGATTCTTTGTTTTGTTGATTCATTTTTAAAATATCTTGGAAAACTCTACCTTAATGCACAATACCAATCATTCTCACTCTTTTTAGAAAGACCCCATCCTGTAAAAGAAAGAAAGTTGGTGAACACACGACAAATCACAATTCAAGATCTCAATGCTATCTTTTCCAAGATTACTGAATATTATCAGAAAGGAGATCTACCTTATTCAAATTACATCAATTATCTAGCCCTCGTGGGATTTGGTGGATATACTGCACAGCGAATGCACTCAACAATTATGAAAATAACCGTTGGTATGGTTCGGGTGGCTCTTAAAGACAAACAATATCCTGTATTAATCATTCCCCCGATGATGGATAAAATTCGATATGAACACCACGTCCCCATTCATTCAAACTTGATTCCCCTCCTAAAAGAAGCAATTAAACATCGAAATAACGGTGAGTTGATGTTCAAATATATCGCTTTTAACAGTTGGATTGTCCGTAATCCAATTGCACTGACTCAAATCAAAGGAGTATTCAAACCAAGTGATTTACGGAAATTCGGAGAGCAATACGGTGATCAGATAGGATGGGAGACCGTGAATAGAGCACATATTATGAGCCATGATATTTCGTCGATCAGCTTCACTCATTACAAGAGTTTCACTTCTGAAATGGTTTATAATGTTTATATGAAGGCATGGGGTGAAATCAAACTGATTCCTGATTTTCAAGTTCAATCTACGCAATCTCCACAAAATATTGGGGAGAAGTGAAGATTTTCCCGTCCTTATCTACATTTTAATCAATGCAATTTGAATGTTTAAAAAGTGTAGAATCCAAACATGGAGATTTATACCAAAATTGTCAGCACTCACGTTTTTGATTGTGGTTTTGAATTAATTGGGACTGCCAAATTCATTTTAGAGTATGGGCTTATCCATTTCCGTTACAGCCTAGCAGATTGAGTTATGGAGTTAAAACAAACATTTATTATATTTAAATTTTAATTAAAAATTATGGCCAGAAATCCACCTTGGAAATTGTTTCTTGTTATCCTATCGATTGAACTCTTCATATTAATTTCTGCTTTCGGCTTTACTACGTTTATCAAATGGTATTCAATAGTTCTTGGTGCACTTGTGGTAATTGGAATCTGGATAATCGGTTATTATACGAGTAATAAACCAGATTCATCAACAAGGAGATTTTTTCGAGAACGAGATGTTGCGAGAATATTGCTAGGATTAATTTTTATTATAGCATCTGCTGATCTCTTTTCGTTTTATCAAATATTCAACCTTCAATATGCTGATTTCTCTCTAACCATTTATTTAGGACTTTATTTAACGGGTATACCCATTTTAATTGATGGATATTGGCCGAAAAAATAAGACCTTTTTTTCATTGACACTGTGACTTATTCTATATGAGCATATGAGCCTAGTATCCGTTCTCACGTTCCTCTTTCAATTTACGAGCCCGATATTCACGTTGCACTTGAATGATTGCCACAATTGCTTAAGGTAAGGTCATTTCAATATATTTTATATCCCATTTTTTGAATTATTTATTGATTTAATTATTTGATGAATTGCTCCAATATATTGACTTGCCTCATTAACTGAAATAGTTCGTTGTTGATTATGAATTATATTGTTCCTAATATTAATTGCATCCAAACATTTTGAACAATTATCTGGATCAAGACTAAACTTTTTAGATAAATGCGCAAAAATTATTTGTGCTGTCAGTCGTAAGCCCATTTCTTCTATAGCCTTATCAAGTAAACTTTCAGGAATTGGGGGTGTAACCATTTCTGCCAACATAGATGGGATGTATTGTTTAATAGCGGATTCAAGTGCGCATACTGATTCTACGATAGCCATACGGCCATTGTTATTTTCTAAATGAGCGGCTGAATTCGACATCATTGTTCCGATCATATTAACACTTGATTTATTTTCGAGTCGCTTTCCTAATTCACTCCAATTTTTTTTAGAAAGGCCCTCCATGTGAACAGTCATGTTTAAAAAAACCATTTTTGGATATATTCGCTTCCATTCTCCATCACTATCCAACCAAAGTGTATCAATAAATGAAGCCTGATTAAAAGGAAAATCCACGGAAAGCCAGTATTGCCCAAAATAATTTCGAATGTTATCGATGAGAGTAATTGAAATTTGTTTAAGAATATCTTGAATATCTTGTCTAAATATTTTTAATAATTCGTTCTCTAGTGTAGGATCTCTCAATAATTCAGTAATTTCTTCAGGCCAGTAACCTTCAATTTGGATAATTAAGCCGTCTGTAGAATAGATTGTATTAGTTTCTTCTATCGCCTTTTTCATTGTCTTTTTCTCATAACTACAAATTGCTATGAGATTAGGAGTAATTCCAATTTTAGCAACGACTTTGTCGCGTATTTGTAACTTAATCCACTCATTTAACTCGGTTGGAGCGCAACCGTGCCAAGAAACACGAAGTGGCACCTCACATTTTAATTTGTATAAAATATCCATGGTTCTTATTTTATCATCCTCTTTTTATTTGTTCCCATTTAATTCTCCATTCTGCAAAAATATCTATCCAGTTTTCATCCTTCGATAATTTTTTCACCTCATAGAAAGCATGTTTTAACGTCGCATTAACATTGGCGCACTAAAAAAAAGATGTGTGTATAAGAATTTTATAACGGTAAGAGTCCATTCTGTAATTAAATTTCAATTAAATAAACGAGCCTAATGGCTTACATGAACACTTATGCAGGAATCATATGCACTGTCTCTAATCAATGCAAATACAATTGTATGGAGACTAGAAATCGATTCTAACACATGAACATTATGGTTTTAATCAGCACATGGTTTTAAAATAAACTAACCCCTTCTAGTGCATTCCACCCAAACATTCATGGTTCTTATTATATATCATAACTTATTTGTAGAAAGATTAATCATTTAAAATTAATAATAAACAGATCGGAGATTTGTATGGTAGATGATATTACCCCGAACACTAAGTCTACACCCAAAACATCTCCTCAAACTGATTCAAGTGTAGACCAAATGCGAACGCGCTATGGCTATTACATCGCAATGACCGGAATTATCCTCTCTGCGGTTATTGCATTGTTCCTTGTTGTTGTTGGATGGAAAGTATCTTCAGATGTTGTTGCAGTCGTAGGCGTTTTTACAAGCGTAACTGGAACTTTGGTCGGTGCTTTTTTGGGAGTTCAAGTTGGATCGGCTGGAAAAGAGGCAGACCAACAAGAACGAAAAAACGCCCAAAAATTAACTGCTAGAGCTATGGGCGCTTTAGAGCCCGATAAAGCAGAGAAAGTGTTAAAAGAACATTATGCTTTAATTGAAGGTCAACATAAACAAAACCACTAAATATTTCCATTTTGGCAATCACGACTGCGTTACATAATATTGCGAATCATTGCAATTCTGATCGGAGCGAACCCCACTTTAAATATAAATTTTTTCAAATATGTTTAGATAGTATAAACAATATTATATGAATTGATTGATATGACGCCACAAATCGACGGTATTGCATTATACCCACTCAACTTTGAGGTTACAAACCAAAAGACCGGACTAGTGTACCAAGTAAATAATACGAATGACACATTCTCAAACGTTTCCTGCTCTTTGGATTCTAATCAGGATATCCCTCTCGAAACTTTGGATTCACAAAACAAAATACTTCAAAGAGGTCAAAATTGGAAGCTCATATGTGCAGTGCAGGGAGGGGGTGACGGATTTCATATCATTGTGGGCGCTACTCTTTCAAGAATAAAAAATGTTTTTGTCAATTTGGATGATATGTCGCTTAATCGTGAAATCAAAGGGGATGATGGATCATTACGGGCAATATGGGATTGGCCAAATCAGGCAACTTATACTGAAATTGACCGAACTTATACACTTGTTGTGACATTAAAACAACTTCACAACATCGGGTCTCCAATATCGATATCGAAACCGCAAACGTTTGACATTAAATTTATTCAGAAAAAAATTTAACACTGCCCGTGAGAGAGAATTAACTTTTCCCTAACATACTCCCCGGATCCACAGAATCTATACACGTTTATTTTCATCCCTTAAAACTCGCTTATCTCATTAAATTAACATTAAATAACCGAGTCCATCGGGACTTATGAGTGATTGCACTGAACCAATGCCTAATGCGATTAAACGATGCTATTTGTATTGTTACGAGCCTAGAAATCGATTCTGGTAATGTCTCTAACAAGAGGGAATGAGCGTTTGACGTAAAATTTTTCCAAGGCACATGACCCTATCAGAGGAAAAAGATAATGAACGTGGCTTCGCCACAACGTTACAGAGGAAGGGATTAAGGAATTAGGCCGAGGTTATACGATAGGCCGCTCTGATAAAATCAAGATCGATTCCATTGTGATTTTCGCCAAACATCTGTAAATTTAACGGATGAAACACAGGATTCACATAATTGTCTAACCAACTATTTTAATATATCTTATTATATTTTAAAAACAGTTATTGAAAATATACTGTGAATGCTGTGATTTATGACATAAAAAAATAAACTATCCTTGTTAGGATAGTTGTTGATCCTTGATTCTATACCCAATATATCCCCGTTTTGGTTTACCACCAATGGTTTTTTGACGATGCAGGGCACCTAATTCCTGAATCTTTATCCCGAACTCCTTTACAGAGATTGGAAAGTCATCCATGGCCTCACAGTATTTTTCATAGTGAGCAAACAGATCGGCACCCACTATAAAGAACTCATTGCCACGTTCAAGGCATGTGCTCACAAAGTGATAGAATGGATCACCATCATTGAGCCATTTCGCCTTTATGATCTCCCATGAATCCGACTTAATCCCCTCTTTCAAAATCTGAAGCATTCGCTCAATCACGAGATTCAGGAATGCAGATAAGAAAGCATCTGTATATGTCCTCTCCTCGAATAATGGATCGATCTTGTGCGTCTCGGTAAAATCAACGATCATCCACCGTTCCCAAAATGCATAGTCATCGGTATCAACAACGGAGGGATATGCATTCGTTGCAAAGACGAACATCGTATCACACTCAATTGAGTAGGGATCGTAATACTTGCGGTTGACACTCATCACCCCACCGCCAGTCATTTCTTTAAATCTTCCGAGATCACTCAAAGAAACACGCGAGAGTTCATTAGAGACATTCATCAGTTTTCCAACGAGGGCGGATGATGCATGACTATCACTAATAAGATCATGAAGTGAGACATTTGAACAATTCTCCATTCCAAAAAACTTCTTATTCAGAAGATTCAGGTAAGTAGTCTTGCCAGTATGTTTGACCCCTTTTAAGAGGTATGCCTTTTTATAGCACATACCGCCCTTTGACAGAAGTCCTTGTGCGGGAATCTGTAAGAGAATGTCCTTCTCGCATCCTGTAGAATTGAGGAATTCGATTACAGGATTAACATCCGCTGTAGGGTTGTAATCAATGGGCAACAGATATGTGAAACGGTGATCAGGAGAGTGATCTAATAAATCGATGCTACCCTCGTTATTAACCCGTAAGACACCATTTCGAACGGGGATTAAATTCTTCTGTTTATTGAAAGGATACTCGTCCTCGCTCGTCAATCCGTTGATGATATACTTGATCTGTGAGGTAGGATTGGTGAATGAATCCTTACCCCCCAATCTATTCTGAATTAAGGTGCGGATAATCGCTTTATCGAGTTTGCCAAAATCCTGTTTATATGTCCCATTTTCATAGAGGTAAGAAATACCCTTAAATGAAACAATCCTGTATTCAGAAATTAACGATTCAGCAATCTTGTAATAATCAAGACCGCAATTCTGCGCTCCGCCACAAGGTGACGATACCGCTACGTTTATGCTATCCAAAATAGTTTCCTCCTTTTTGCTGCCGTCGCAGTCATGTGCTAGTATTTTGAAAAGAAGGGAGTCATTTCGCGGAATGATTTCTCCTGCCGATTAGGCTTTTTTTATTGTAGCACAGTTTTCCGTTACGGAGTCTCACCTTTAAGCATTAATACTATATAAAGGATTTGTTGTGATTTTTGTGACGAAAATTATTGTAGTAATTATCATAACCGTTGGCTTGATGTCATCGTAAAATTCGGGAAAAAGCTATATAGTATCATCTCATACAGTCATCATAAGGGTGACTTATGATAATAGGATATGTTAGGACATCTTTGGTATCAGAACACGAGGAGAATCAGATAAGGGAATTAGTTGCAAAAGGTCTGGACAAGAAGCACATCTTCAAAGATGTTGGTGTCTCTGGATCTATCGCTCCGTATGAAAGAAAGGGCTTTCAAAAGATGATGGATTTCATCAAGGAAAATAAGGTATCTCACATCTACACTTACGAACTGTCCAGACTTTCACGGGATGTAACCGACTCACTCACAGTGCTTCGGGATTTAGATAGGCTTGGTGTGTGCGTTCAATCACTATCACCAAATGAATCATGGCTAAATTGCGATCCATCCATCCGTCAACTTATAACATCGGTCATGGCTTGGTGCGCGCAGCGAGAAAGGGAAAATATCATTGAAAGAACGAAGGTAGGGATCCAAAGAGCAAAGTCAGAAGGAAAACACTGTGGGAGACCCTTCAAAGATATCGATTGGAAGTATGTCGATCTTCTTCATAAAGAGGGGATGAATTACAAGGAGATTGCCGAGAAGATTAAAGTGCCTTATGTGACGTTGATTAGAAGAAAAAACTGTTAATACTTTGTTAAAAATTACGCCCACCAACTCTTTATTACTTGAAATTCGTGCGTTTCTAATACATCCTTTAATGTTATTTTTTGTGTCTCTCTACTTATTTTTTCAAATACTTCTTTTTGAGTCCGAAGATTGAATTCGCCGGAGAATATCTTATTTATTTCAATTTTTAGTCTTTCCTCTAAATACGCAATAACAACATCATACATGCTTGGATCTGAATTTTTATATATGAGATCTAAATCTTCGGCATCAAAAGCTAATTTTAGATAATTTTTTGTTCCATTATTTTGTTTCCAAATTGGAAAGTCTTTGTTCTCTCTTAAGGCATTATAAATTTCAAATATTGAACGTATCACAAATGCAGTATAAACATGATAAATACCCCACGCCTCATCAGTAACGAACAATCTTAATCTATTTCCTTTTTCATTCGACAATTTAAGTTTATCATAAAAATCTTTTTCTTTGGGTAATAATTCTAAAATTTTTTGAATCGATGCCTTATTTTTAGGATTGCTGATTTCTGAATCTAGCATCGATGCATAGACCAGCATCATAGGAGATGTTGTATATTTCAAATCCATCGTGAGATCCCAAAGTTCAGACGCTGCCAAAATTCTCTTTTTTTGTATTTCGTCTGTCGATGATTTGTATATTTGTAGAAGATTTGAAGAAAAGTTCTCCTCTCTTTTGAGGGAAGATTGCAATTCAGAAATGTCTCGTTCTTGCTTGGTCTTCCAATCCCTGTCCAATTTATCAAGAAATCCCTGACCAAATAACTTTATTATGACGCCCCATAGTGCAGATGTAAACGCGACACTTACAAATATTACTATAACATCGTCCATGTTCCTTCATGAATCTGCTATCTTGAAAACATTTGTGTAGATGATGTTCAGATTTCATGATTCACTCTAACAACATGTTTAAGCTTCAGGCTTACTATCAAAATATAATCATGATTCTTATTTCATCCACAGTGTTTAAGCGCATGGCTCCAAAGAAAGGATTCACTGCATCATACATTAGATTCCCATGGAATAGTGAACGCGCACTGATCGGTAAACCTGTATCCATCTACAAGGTTGAGGGTGGATACTTCTTATCCACAGAATTTAACGAGTTTAAACCACCCAATAAGGCAGATACAGAGCAAGAAGACGCTTGTTCAATGAATGATGAGTTTAAACCAAAGGAATCTCTAAAATCTCGAATTAACACTCTGGGATCTCAAATATCAACAATACAACGTGAGATAGAAAATCCAAGGATTCAAGCAAATTCAAAAATGCAAATCGTTCAAAATGAACCCCAAAATGAGAATGTGAGTGGGAGGAGTAAGCCTCCTTCTGTTCATGCGGCATTCAGCTCTGCGCCATACCCGGGCGGATACCGAGCGATCCATTGCCCTGTTCTGGCTTGCACCCGCAGGGTTTCGCCGTTTCATCGTATCCTGTTCCGTTAAAACGCTCAGCGGGTTACTCATGCACGAAAAACGTGCACTTCTCGCCGTTTAAGGCTCGGCCGCATCATGACTGGGAACAGGCCGTGTCGTTTCTGTGCCATTGCCGTGACTCTCGCCACCCATACTTGTGTATGGCTGCGTGCTCGGCGGGTGGGGGGACTTTCCTCAGCAGCACAAAGGCTACCGTCAGCCGCTCTCTCCCTCTCACGACTACATATGCGCGAACGAACCTTAATAATGGCACAGGTCGCCGGAGCCGGCGGCGCTTTTTGTGGTTTTCCGGAGGGATAACTAATTAAACGGGCCCTGCAGAAAGTCTCACAGAACAGGAGACGTGTGCCATGCAACTACTGACTGCCGATGAAGGATTGCTTGCCGTCCGGCTCGCCCGGGGGGCGATTGAGTATACGATCACAAAAAAGCCAAAACCGATGATCACGCTGACACCGGTCTTTGGGGAGAAACGCGGGGTTTTTGTGACCCTGACCAAAGGTGGCGAGCTCCGGGGCTGCATCGGTTTTCCCTACCCGGTCCTGCCACTTGGCGATGCCATCGAAAATGCCGCAGTCGCTGCCGCTCTCGAAGACCCCCGGTTCCCGGGAGTGAAAAAGGCAGAAGTCGCCTCCCTTGATTTTGAAGTGACGGTCCTTACTACCCCCGTCCCCCTCGACTGCGACCCGGCCGACCGCCCGGCCCATGTTGAAGTCGGACGCCACGGTCTTATTGCCCGGGGCTACGGCACGAGCGGCCTCTTACTCCCGCAGGTGGCAACGGAGTATAACTGGGATGCAAAAACATTCCTCGACAAGACCTGCGAGAAAGCGGGATTGCCCACCCACTGCTGGCAGCAGCCCGTCATCGAGATCCTTACCTTTGAAGGCCAGATCTTTACCGGCTCGTTTAAGGGATCGGTTTAACAAAAAGCGGAGCATACTGTTAAAGACAAGAGGAGTACCCCCGCGGCATGGCGATTTCATTCGAGAGCCTGGACAGCGATATTGCAGGACGGACCGGTAAACTGGTAGTTGGGAAAAAAGTGATCCGGACACCGGCGCTGCTCCCGGTCATCAACCCCCACCTGATGCTGGTCACCCCAAAAGAACTGCGTGCGATGGGTGTCGAGGCGCTCATCACAAACGCCTACATTTTTTCGCAGAGCAAGCAGTACAGCGAAAGAGTCAAAGAAGAAGGACTTCACAAGCTGCTCGATTTTGACGGTGTTATCATGACCGACTCCGGATCATTCCAGCTCTCGGTCTATGGCGAGGTCTCGATCACAAACAAGCAGACACTCACCTACCAGCGCGACATCGGGAGCGATATCTGGGTACCGCTCGATATCCCCACCTCCCCGGACGCAGACCGCGAAACCGCGGAACGGGAACTCGCGATCACGATGGAGCGGCTCCGCGAGGCAAGGGAACTCTTCGGCAACGATGCGCCGATTGCCGGGCCGGTGCAGGGAAGTCTCTACCCGGACCTCCGCGAAAAGGCGGGTAAAGAAGTCGGGGAACTTGGCTTCTCGTTCTGCCCGATCGGTGCGGTCGTACCGCTCATGGAGTCCTACCGGTACCGGGATCTCGTAGACGTGGTCCTTGCCGCAAAACGCACGCTCCCGCGTTCGGCCTGCATCCACCTCTTCGGCGCCGGCCACCCCGTGATGTTTGCGCTTGCCGCCGCGATGGGCTGCGATCTTTTTGATTCTGCTGCCTACGCGCTCTATGCAAAAGAGGGGCGGTACCTTACCACGCACGGAAGTTTTAAGATTGACGAACTTTCGGATCTTCCCTGCTCGTGCGCAGTCTGCCGGAGCCACACGGCCGAACAGCTCCGCACCGCAAAAGACCGGACCCGGCTTCTTGCACTTCATAACCTTGCCGTCACCCTTGCCGAGATTGCCCGGATCCGGCAGGCAATCACGGACGGTACGCTCTGGGAACTCGTGGATGAGCGGTGCCGGAACCATCCGCAGCTCCTGTCAGGGTACCGGCGGCTGCTCCAGCACAACGCAGAACTCGAACAGTTCGACCGGGCCCACAAGCGCCGGTTCTTCTACCGGGGCGACGAGAGCTGCGCCCGGACCGAAGTCCTGCGGCACCAGCGCATGCTCGCCCGGCTGCGCCTCGGGAAAAA
>Ga0187861_10004920_pt1 | contig 10945 bp, 9 predicted proteins | sample June2016WEW_10_1_3_FD_132986 | JGI IMG/M metagenome (GOLD analysis project Ga0187861, IMG submission 132986) | Peatland microbial communities from SPRUCE experiment site at the Marcell Experimental Forest, Minnesota, USA - June2016WEW_10_100 | ecosystem: Environmental > Terrestrial > Soil >...
AAATTAAAGACTGTGATGGATTGATGTGGCACTGGAGTCATGATGATTACCGTGATCAGAATTTTGCACGACAACTAATATTCTCTATTGAGAAGATGGGTATTAGTGTGTTCCCAAGTTTCAGTTCATGCTGGCATTTTGATGACAAAGTAGGTCAGAAATACTTGCTTGAAGCGATAAATGCGCCCTTAGTTCATTCGTATACTTTCTATAATAAGGATGCAGCATTCCAATGGATTGATTGCACTCAGTTCCCAAAAGTATTTAAGCTCCGTACTGGTGCAGGATCACGTAATGTAAGGCTCATTAAGAATAAAAATAGCGGAAAGAGAATTGTAAGAAAAGCTTTCGGTAAAGGATATCCTGTAATTGATAATGTTTCTGGCTTCAAACAGCGTTTATGGGTCTTGCGGAGAGATAAAAATATTAAAGCTATAATTCATATCATTAAAGGATTAATACGATTCGCCTACCCACCAGAAGGAATCAATTTATTGCCCCGGCAAAAAGGATACGTGTATTTTCAGGATTTTATTCCTAATAATGATTTTGATGATAGGGTTGTTATTGTTGGCAGCAAGGCAATTACTATTAGAAGATATAACAGGGAAGGTGATTTTCGTGCATCAGGTAGTGGATTAATAAAACATAATTCTGACTTATTCGATAGCAAAATCATTAAAATAGCTTTTAATGTTGCAGATCAAATTGGTACTGAATCATTGGCTTTTGATTTTATCTATGATGATATAGGAAATCCTCTGATTGTTGAGATCAGTTATGCTTATAGCATGGGAGCAGTTTATGATAATTGTCCTGGTTACTGGGATAAGGATTTGAAATGGCATGTTGATAACATAAACTTACAGTATTATATTATTGAAGATTTTATTAACTCATTAATATGAAAATCATTTCCTCCATCGGAACAATATGTTCTGGCGGTATGGAGAGGTATATGATTGATGCCTTAAAACCACGATTACAGCAGGTTCATGAGTTAAATGATGGCAGTTTCAATTTTGCCTTCATGATGATGAACTTTAAAATTTGCAAGGAAAACTTTTAGACTATTTTTGGAGAATTTGAAAATTGGAAATATCTTATAGTTAGATTTATTTTTGCAAAATAATCTCTCTTGACTAAAGAACATTACAATTAAAATTAAGGTATAGAAAAAGCAGATTAATCTTGCTTATAATATGTAAAAGTATATCATATTAAATGGCTGAAGAAAGAATTCGAATTCTCTTTCTTATTGGTTCTTATGGAACTGGGGGGAAAGAACGCCAATTAGCAGAACTAATTAAGGGATTACCCAGGGATAATTTTGAAATTCATCTTATGATAAAAGGTAGAGGGGCACACTATTTAGATGAAATAATTGATAAGCTGGATTCTTTTTATTCTCTTGAAAGAGAAAGATTTGGTCCAACAGCTCTCTTGGATATTATTAGGCATATCAAAAAAATAAAACCACATATTGTGCATAGTTGGGCAGAGAGAACTTCATTTTATTCTGTTATAGCGAAACTATTTATTGGTCAGCATTACAAACTTATAGATGGTAGTATTCGTCATGCTCCGCAGAAGCCAAGCGTGTTTTGTTTTGAGCATATCCAACGTATGATTCTAAATCAATTTTCTGATTCTATTGTGGCAAATTCGTTAGCAGGTTTGAAATCATTTAAAGTTCCGATTCATAAAGGTCTTTGTATAAATAATGGATTTGATTTAACCAGAGTTAATGATGTGAAAGATTGCAATTTGATAAAAAAAGATCTTGGAATTGAGACAAATTATGTTGTTGGCATGGTGGCACGCTTTACTCCCCAAAAGGATTGGGCGATTTTTATTGAAGCTGCCTTCAGAGTTTTGGAAACACAACGTGATGTTACATTTGTTGCAGTTGGAGGAGGTCCCAATCTTCCTAATATTGAAAAATTGGTTAGACCTGAACTGAAGAAAAATTTTATCTTCACAGGTAAACGCAGTGATGTTGAGTCGATTGTTAATTGTTTCGATTTAGGTGTTTTAGCAACGTTTACAGAAGGAATATCTAATTCCATTATTGAATATATGGCATTGAAAAAAGCAGTAGTAGCGACCATTGGTGGCGGTACCGAAGAACTCGTATTGGATGGAATTACAGGTTATTTGATTACCCCAAAAGATTCAGCTGTTTTATCTGTAAAAATCTTATATTTACTTGACAATAAATCATTACGATTACAAATGGGAGAAGCAGGTAAAGACAGAATTATAAAAGTATTTTCAATGGATTTAATGGTATATCGTTACATTAATCTGTATAAAAGATTACATAGCCGAATTTATAAGAAAAGTGGATAACCTCAAAATTTTTGCTAATCAAATTTTGTAACTAATCAGTTCTAAAAAAAGTGATATTAACAATTTGGTTGTTGAAGCTAACAATTTTTTTAGTTGCTTTTTTAAATCTATCAGATACTAACAAAAAGGGGTTATAACCCTTGATAAATAAGCGGTTTCGTTCTTTGAAATAATGGATTTCAGGATTAGTTTTGCAGAACAAATTATGCAGACCCCTGAGCAAATAATAATTGAAGAATTGAAGCGTATCATTTTGATGCAGGCTCAGGAAATAAAATTGTTGAAAGCGAGAATCACTGATCTTGAACAAAAACTCGAACGATACATTAACAGAAAAGACAGTAACAATAGCTCTCTTCCACCTTCTAAGGACGAGAACCGGCCACCACGAACAAGTAGTCTTCGAGAGAAAAGCGAACGTAAAGTAGGAGGTCAACTTGGACATGAAGGAAAAACATTGGAGATGACTGAAACTCCGGATGAGATTATCGAACATCGCGCGTGTTTTTGCCCTGAATGTGGCAAAGATGTGAGTAATCTGCCGTTTGAGCTTTTCGGGAAACGTCAGGTAATTGACATTCCCACGATTAAACAAATCGTAACTGAGCATCAGGTTTATCGATGCATGTGCACCTGCGGGAAGATGGTTGAAAGTGAATTTCCTGTTGGTGTTGATTGTCCGGTCAGATATGGCAAAAACATTGAAACCCTCATTGGATATCTCAATGTCAGACAATACTTGCCGTTTAAAAGGCTTCAGGAGATGCTGCATGATCTCTTTGCGATTCCGATTAGTGAAGGAGGATTGCATTTTCTGCTGAACCGGTTGGCATCCAAGGGTGTTGATGCCTATGAAATAATCCGGCAAAGAGTATTGAATAGCCGGGTGATTGGTACGGACGAAACGGGTATGAAAATCGATGGAAAGAAGCATTGGTTCTGGACTTGGCAAAACAAACATGCTACTTTTATTACTGCTTCTACCAACCGGGGAACATCTACAATTGATGAACATTTGAACGGAATATCTCAAGATGCTGTACTTGTTCATGATTGCTGGAAAGCACACTTTCAAACTCCGGTAAAGAAACATCAGTTGTGTACGGCTCATCTGGAGCGCGAAACCAAATACCTTGAGGAGCGTTACAAAGTAGCTTGGCCGGTAAGATTCAGGGTCATGTTGATGGAGGCAGAAAAACTTAAAAACCAATTTACCACTGTCGACTATTATTCCCCGAACCATGCCCGAACCCATTTGGAAAGAGAATTGGATAATTTGTTGTCCGAGTCTTTGGATCCAAAACACAAAGAAATGATTGCTTTTCAAAAAAGAATTATTCGTTACCGTGATCATGTCTTTACCTTCCTCTATCATCCAGATGTTCCGCCTGATAATAATGGCTCGGAAAGAGCCATCCGAAATGTCAAAGTGAAACAAAAAATATCCGGACAGTTCAAAATATTTACCGCTGCTGAAAACTTTGCCATCCTGAGGTCCATTATTGACACTACCATAAAAAATGGTCAAAATGTATTACAAGCCTTGAACTTCATTGCTGATTATAAAAGAGACTGATTAGTTACCAAATTTTAACAAGCACTTAAAATTATTTCAAATAACCTTTCTCATTTTAATGAGAATTTATTCATCAAAAAGATAAGAACTATGCGTTTGTATAAAAATTATTTATTCTTGGATATTGTTGCTAAAGCCAAAGAACGAATGTTCCAATTCATATTATTCCCATATTGGAAGATAAAATTAGGAAAAATAGGTAAACATTCAAAGGTTAAGAGCGGTGTAATAATTATTGGTAATGGTAGAAGAATAAAAATAGGAGATAATTTCACCGTTTTTCATCGATGTTTTTTAACCGTTTGTAGAGGTACAATAAAATTTGGTAGTAATGGACATTTAGGTGTTGATTGTTATTTAAATGCGACTGAAGGAAATATATGTATTGGGGACAATGTTTTAATAGCCCCTAAGACTCAAATTTATTCATATTCTTCTTGTTTTAAAATAGACAGTAAAATAGATGCTGACGAAAAAGTTGGGGATGTAATAATAAAGAATAATGTACGGGTTGGAAGCGGGGTGATCATTTTACCAGGAGTCACAATTAATGAAGGGGCTATTATAGGGGCCGGTGCAGTAGTGAATAAGGATGTTGCCCAAAATATAATAGTTGGCGGAATTCCAGCTAAAGAATTAATTAAAAAATAGCTTCGAAATATTAATTTTTAAAATGAAATATTTAGTCACCGGAGGCGCCGGTTTCATAGGATCACATTTAATTGAGAGTCTTCTTTTTGAAGGAAATCAAGTAGTCTGCATCGACGATTTGAGCAGTGGGCACTTATCCAATATTCCTAAGAATGAGCATGTTATTTTCATAAATAAGTCTATTCAGAATATTGAAATAGCTGAATTGCCAAACATTGATGGAATATTTCATTTAGCTGCCCAAGCGTCTGTGTTAAAATCAATCGAGGATTTTTATAATAGTTCTGCGAACAACCTTTTAGGAACCCTAAAGGTTTTGGATTTGGCAAATAAATTTAAAATACCTATTGTTTATGCAACATCTTCAGCTGTATATGGTAATTTAGCAAATGGAAATGATGCCAATAAAAAATTTGACATTCTTTCTCCCTATGCACAAGATAAGCTCACAATGGAGCATTACGCCGGGATGGCATGGAAAGTCTATAAAACAAAATCAATAGGACTAAGGTTTTTTAACGTATATGGGCCGAGACAAGACCCGACAAATTCGTATTCCGGAGTTATTTCAATTTTTGTAGACAGGCTTTTAAAAGGAATGCCGGTCACAGTCAATGGAGGCTATCAGACGCGTGATTTTATTTATATAGGTGATGTTGTAAATGTATTGTTAAAGTCCATGAAAATTCTTTTTCATAAAGATACATGCGAAGTAGTTAATGTCGGTACTGGTATATCAATCACTATTGATATTTTATTAGAAACCCTTAATATACTATTAGGAACAGAACCAGAAGTGATCAGAGCAAAACTTCCTGAAGGCGATCCAGCTATTTCCGGAGGGACTTATAAAAAGTTAGAAAAAATAATAGACGTTAACATTAGACACTTTTCTCCCCTAAAAGTGGGATTGCAGAAGACGGTTGATTATTATAAAACTATAAACACACAAAGGCATGAAAGAATATGATTGGGCTATAATTGGAGGAGGGATTACCGGAATTGTTTTAAGCGAAATATTAACAAGAGAAGGATATTCTGTCGTATTAATCGAAAAAAACGAAAAACTTGCAGGGGCAACAACAAGGGATTTTCATGAATGGATTCATACTGGTTCACTTTATACGTTGATCCCTGATAATTTGCGAACGTTAAAATTTATCCTTGGCGCAATTGATGATTTATTAGAGTATTATTCCTGTTATCAAAATATGAATTTGATTCCGACAATGGCAGGGCTAAAAATAGATGGACAAACCAAAGGATGGTTTCAGGAGAATTATATTCATTTTAAATATCGTCTTTTTAATCGAAAATTTACAGTTCCCTGGCTAATTGGTATAGCCAGATCTGTAATTCTTATTGAGAAAATAAAAAATCATGATTGGTTAAGAAGGCGTGCCGGAGAATTAGAACCATTTAAGAGAGCAAGATTAAAGAAAATTGTCAAACTTTTCTTTTCACTAATATGTCATAAAGAAAAATTTTATACTATTCAAACCCCTGATTTTACTTGTGACTCAAGAGCCCTTCTTAGAGATATGATAACTACATCCCTCGAAAATAGATTAGATATTTCGTTGGGAAATAAGATAAACTTTATTGAAAACCATGGAACAAAAAAATTAATAAAAGGATTCAAGGAAAATTTTATCGCGGAAAAAGTCGCAGTTTGTGCAGGTTCTGATATTCAGGATTTTACCGAAGTAAAAAGTTCAACTTCTTATGCGCCAATTGCTGTGGTTTCTGGTTTAAATGCACACTCAAAATCTTTTGTAGAATTAGATTATTATCCTAAAAACTGCATTAATTTAGTTACAAAAAAAAATGGATTTGGACTTGCTGGAGGGATTTCCTTCAAGCAAAAAGAAAAATGTGATACATATCTTGATTATGTCGTTAACCAGCACAAAAAATATGAACCAACATTAAAAGAAGAAACCAGATACATTGGAGTTAAAACAGAAATTACATTTAAGAATGAACCCAGAAGTTATATTTATCACATTGTGCAAACCGATCAAAATGTCTGGTCAATTATTCCCGGGAAATTTACTTTAGGATTTAGTCTTGCTCCTGAGTTTTTTCGAAAAATATATAATAAAAATCCAAGAAAAACTTATAAAACATTTGTTGCTAAAGAAGAGAACAACAATCTTATTGCAAATACAGTTTGGTTGGATAGTCTCAACCGAATAATTTAATAAATATCAAAACCAAAACCCATGGGAATAATTAAACTACCACAACAATCTATTGAATTTTTTAAATACAATCTTGATGAAATTTTTCTTTCGGGAAATTTAGCTGAAGGACCTTGGAACAAAAAACTTTCACAATATATTCAAGAATTAACAGGTGCAAAAAAAGCAATTACAACAAATTCGAATGGTGCGGGAATTGTTGCTCTCTTGCAATTATTTAACTCTTTGTACGGAAGGGATTCTGTTTTATTACAATCCAATACGATGTACGGAGTAAAAACCATGATACCTGCTGGTAACTGTAAAGTTGCAGGATTTATTGATTGCAAAATATCAACTCTGATGCCCGGATTAGAGGATGTTAAAAATGCCATTTATGAGATAAACGATGATCAAAAGAAAAAATTAATAGTATTACTTTCACATATAGGAGGCATTATTAACCCGGATATAAAAGACATAGCAGAACTATGTACGGAAGAGAACATAACATTAATTGAAGATTGTGCTCATAGTTTTGGAGCAACTTTATATGATCAACATTCAGGATTATTTGGAGATGCAGGTGTTTATTCGTTCTATTCAACAAAAGCAATTCCGGCAGGTGAAGGTGGAGTAATTGTTACAAAGAATGAAGTGCTTGGTGATCTCGCTTTTAATTATTCTATCTACGATCGTTTTAAACAAGAGATGAAAATCGGATTTAACAATCGAATTTCAGAAATTCAAGCGTTGTTTGCGTATTCGGTTGTCTCAGAATGGGAATCAATTATACAAAATAAAGGTGAAATTGCAAAGAAATATATTTCTGCTTGTGAGGAGCTTAAAATCTCCTACATTTCTCAAAACTCAAATGGGCACAAGGGCAATTACTATAAATTCGTTGTATACAATCCACAAAAACCAATTTTAGAACAATTGTATAAGCTGGTTACAAAAACATCGCCAGTCTATAATTATTCAATAGGTGTAGAGAACCCTTTGGCAACTTTTCATGCCTGTCTCCCAATTTGGTATGATCAGGATCCTAGGGTAACTGATACAGTGATTACTGAACTTTTTATGTCTATTGATGGCAAATTACATTAGAGTTGCGTCATCATTATAAAAATATCACATCACTAGCGTTGCATTATGGTAAAACCGAAAAATATTAGTATTATAAATCAATAACTTATATTTTTAAAAAGCAAAAATTCATTTCAAATCGTGGACCGATAAAAAACTCAGGGAACGCAGGGATATCAGGCTTTTCAAGAATGTTTTAACAAAAATAATGTAACGCTAGTGATATCACATTATTAATTTTTTTCGTCGGCAATTTAATAATTTGCTTTTAACATCTTCTTTTTTCTTAAATGGAAATTAAACGTAAGTTTTAAATTGCATTCTTATTAACAGAATACTTGTACGTTATCTACAGAAATATTACATTCGTAATTGCTGAAATTTTATATCATTATTTACCGTTCACACGGAAAACTAACACCTTATGTAAGTTGATATTTTTGAGATGACCTTTGGGTTGATATAGCTGAAAAATATCAGATATATAGGCTTACTTTTATTTTTTTTAAAATTTATGATTTAGTCCTTCTCAGATCTATTTTCAAAATGGACAGAAAGATATATATGAGGGATATTTATCCATATTATTGGATAAAAGCCAGAAAAAAATATTATCATAATATACCATATGATAAGAACCTAATAACGTTAATTGAAGAATCCTGTCAGCCAAAAATTATCCTTGACGTTGCGATTGGCACGGGAGATCCGTATGCAGATTATTTCGTTAATAAAAATATTGATGTTTATGGAATAGATATATCCCAAATCCTTATTGAATCATGTAATAAATATAACAAGTTAATTAAAACTTCTGTTGGAGATGCTGAAAACATGGACTATAGTACCAATTTCTTTGATCTGGTATATTGTTTTCATTCAACCTGGTATTTCACAAATGTTCAAAATGCAGTTTCTGAAATGATAAGAGTAACTAAAAATCAAGGTTACGTTTTTTTTGATATCCAAAATTTAAAGAATAAGTATCATAAAGATGCTATCTTAAAAAAGGAAAAAAGAAAGAATAGTAAGCTGTATTTTATAATTCATAAAGTAAAATTCATAATTAAGGCCTTGTGGGGAATTAAAGAAAGTTGGAGTTATACTATATATGATACACCAACAGATCCAGACTTACTAGTTGATTTATTAAAAAATTTCCAATATTGGATTTTTGGTAGGGATAAAGATGATATGTTGATTCAAATTAATGATGAAAATGATATTTCTAAATTCCAAAGATTAGTATATAAAGTTTTAAAAACCAAATAAAGGTAATGTAATGGGTAGCACTTAAAAGCAGTTATAATGCTGCTTGTTAATGATTTAAGGATATCTCTAAAAACTAAATTGTTAATAAAAAGTTTATAACTAATTGTATATCAAATTAATACATAATTATAAAACGCGTATCTTTGAAGAAAATAATGAAAGATGCGCAAAAACAAGAACCGAGGACTCTTTGAAGACCAATTTCGTCAGGAAAAGATCAGCAATATGAATGACTCTCTTGAACAGTTAAACCGCTTTATCCGTTGGGAAGACTTCCGTCCTACGATAGATAAAGCTTTTCCTGTGACTGATCCTTCATTAGGAGGACGACCTCCATATGATCGTGTAATGATGTTCAAAGTACTGGTTCTTCAAAGGATGTACAACCTGTCTGATGATAATACCGAGTATCAAATTCTTGACCGCCACAGCTTCTGTAAATTCCTTGGTATAGAATCTTACGCACAGGTACCTGATGCTATAAACATTTGGCACTATCGAGAACAGTTGAAGGCACACTATATCATCGAAGAGATCTTTTCTTTATTCAATGAAAAACTTGAAAAAGCTGCCTTATTGTTAAAAGACGGTGCTATCATTGATGCTTCCATCGTACAGGTCCCAAGACAGCGTAATACCCGTGAGGAAAACAAACAAGTTCGTGAAGGCAACGTCCCTGAGGATTGGCAGAACAAACCCAATAAACTTGAACAAAAAGATCTGGATGCAGACTGGACCAAGAAAAACGGAAAAACTTTCTTTGGTTACAAAAATCATATCAAGATCAATAACGGGAGCAAGCTAATTACAAATTATCAGGTTACACCGGCCAGCGTGCATGACAGCGTCATGATGAAAGATTTGCTTGATCCAGACGAAACAGATCAGCCGGTTTATGCCGACAGCGCATATAGCGGAAAAAATTGTGATAATGCGATTAAGGCTGTTAACATGAAGAATCTTACCCATGAAAAGGCATACCGGAACAAAAAATTAACAGACAACCAAAAACAACAAAACACTGTTAAATCAAAGACTCGTGCTCGTGTGGAGCATGTTTTCGGATACCAGTGGGTGAACCTTAATGCCGGCCAATTAATCCGGAATATTGGCCTTGACCGATGTGCAGTGGCCATTGGATTAAGGAACCTCGTCTACAACTTTTTCAGATCAATTTTCATCATACAATCACGGAAATTAGCAATCGTACTGTAAAATCATCGACAAATTGAGCCCATAGGTCACAAAATTTCAAAGAACGACAATCATATTTCTGTTTTTTCAATGACAAGAAAAACAGAGATCACTTGATATTGCAAGTTTTTGTTTTAAATTTTTATAAAATCACAGTTTTAAGAGGTGCCCTTAATTATTTTCTTCAATGAATTGCACAAATAATGAATGAACGAAAAAAAATAATCAATGAGGATCAACTAAACAATTTGGTATAATGAGAATCGCTTTTTTAGCCGCAGCAAATAGTTGGCATATTCCTGTTAAAACTAAATATTTAGTTAATCAAGGTCATGATGTTTTTTACTTTCAGGTTTATCCTGGAACTAATCAGTCAATAACCCCAAAGGGAGTAACCTGTATCGAAATTAAAAGTTCGTTGCCCAATTTTTTAAAATCTTTCCATCAATTGATATTAGTTGCGAAATATTCAAAGTTGCTATATATTGATATTCTGCATATTGTTGGTATGAGGTATTCCTATTTTTCATTTGTTTCCAAAGCAAAAAAAAATGTCATTGAAAATAATGGTTCAGATGTTTTGGTTCTACCGAAAAAATATAAGATTTTAAAATATCTTTATTCTATT
>Ga0187861_10004921_pt1 | contig 10943 bp, 6 predicted proteins | sample June2016WEW_10_1_3_FD_132986 | JGI IMG/M metagenome (GOLD analysis project Ga0187861, IMG submission 132986) | Peatland microbial communities from SPRUCE experiment site at the Marcell Experimental Forest, Minnesota, USA - June2016WEW_10_100 | ecosystem: Environmental > Terrestrial > Soil >...
GAACGATTAGTGCCAATGAGCAGGTTGAAATCGTGAGCGAGATCAACCGGAAAATTACTTCGATATTTCTTAAGGAAGGCGCATATGTTGCAAAAGATCAATTGCTGTTTAAACTGGATGATGCCGATATCAATGCAAAAATCAACAAGTTAATTATTGAGGTGAAACTGGCCGAAGCGAATGAATCCAGGGAAAAAGTTCTGCTATTAAAGGGAGGAATCAGCCAGGAACGCTATGATGAGGTATCAAACCTGCATCAGACCCTCTTGGCAGAAATTGAGATACTGAAGGTTGACCTGGCAAAAACGGAGATCCGTGCTCCATTTGCGGGGAAAATCGGTTTGAGGAATGTGAGCGAAGGCACCCTGGTGAATCCGGGGCTCGTTTTGGCCAATTTGGTAGATATCAGCAGGGTTAAAATAGATTTTTCAATACCGGAGCGGTATGCCCGGGATATACATGTTGGATCAACGATCAGTTTCTGCACCGATTATTTAAACGATAATGTGGCCGCAGTGGTCGAAGCCATCGAACCTGCCGTGGATGTCAGGACACGGACGCTTCTTGTGAGGGCGGTCGCCGCGAATGGCGATGAAAAATTAGTAGCTGGCACATCTGTCAAAGTTACGCTTACCTTGGGGCAATTAAGTAAAAGGCTGTATATACCAACCTCTGCATTGATCCCATCCATCAAGGGGTACAGTGTTTTTGTGAAACGGGAAGGGTTAGCCCAACCCATGATGGTTAAGACCGGGGTAAGAAGTCGTGATTATATCCAGATACTTGAGGGAATAAAGGTTGGAGATACACTTGTCCTGACCAACTTGCTCCGGGTTAAAAAGGAGTCACCACTAAAAGTAACCAAAATAAACTAAGATGAGCTTATCCGAACTGAGTATAAAAAAGCCGGTTCTTGCCATGGTATTTACCATCCTGATTCTCATCTTTGGGTTCGTAGGGTTTTATTATCTTGGAATCAGGGAGTATCCGGAGATGGACCCGCCAGTGGTGACGGTAACGACGACCTATTCGGGGGCAAACCCTGAGATTATCCAGGCCCAGATCACGGAACCATTGGAAGATGCTATCAATGGGATTGAGGGAATCAGGACGTTGTCGTCGGTTTCAACGGATCAATCAAGCCTGATTACAGTTGAATTCAACCTGGGAAAGGAGATGGAATCAGCCGCAAACGACGTACGTGACCGTGTTTCGAAGGCTATAAAATTATTGCCAAAGGATGTGGATCCACCGATCGTAGAGAAACTGAGCGCCAATGCCAATGCGATCATTTTTATCATTGTTCGGAGTTACAAACGAAACATCATGGAGGTTAACGACCTGGTTGAAAATAAGATTAAAGAGCGCCTTCAAACAATTCCCGGGGTTGGGGACATTAAAATTTTCGGAGAAAAGAAATACTCCATGCGGCTCTGGCTCGATCCCAATAAAATGGCAGCCAACGGTATCACCTCAGTGGATGTTGAACGGGCAGTCAACCGCGAAAATATTGAACTTCCTTCAGGCCGGGTGGAGGGTGACCTGACTGAACTGACGATCCGGACTCTTGGATTGATGCAGTCGCCGGAACAATTTAACGATGTGATTATAAAGCAGGAGGGTGGAAACATTGTCCGCCTTTCTGATATCGGCACTGCTGAACTTTATCCCGAGAATGACCGCTCCACCGTATTGATGGAGCTCTTGCCGGTGATCATCATTGGGGTTGTCCCTCAAACGGGCGCAAACAATGTGGCCATTGCCAATGAGTTTTACAAGCGGTTGGAAAATCTCAGGAAGGAGATCCCGCCGGATTATGATGTCAGAATAGGGTACGACTTTACCAAATTTGAACGTGGGGCTGTCAAAGAGGTTCAGCAAACCATCATTCTGTCGCTTATTCTTGTAGTCCTGATCATTTTCATTTTTCTTCGCGACTGGCGCTCGACCATCATACCAGTGGCGGCTATTCCTGTTTCCATTATTGGATCATTTATTATCATGGCATTAATGGGGCTTTCGATCAATGTACTTTCCCTGCTGGCCATTGTATTGGCTATCGGTCTTGTTTGTGATGATGCCATCGTGGTGCTTGAAAATATTTATACAAAAATCGACGCGGGTTTGCATCCCACTGATGCTGCCTTAAAGGGGATGAAGGAGATCTTTTTCGCGGTTATTTCAACTACCATTACCCTTGCTGCCGTATTCCTGCCAATTATGTTTTTACAAGGATTAATAGGACGGCTTTTTAAAGAGTTTGCCATTGTTATTGCCGGATCTGTTTTGATTTCTGCCTTTGTGGCACTGACGCTTTCACCCATGATGTGTTCACGCATCCTGAAAACGCAAAGACATCTGAATACAAACTGGCTGATCAGTAAAACCGAACCATTCTTTCTGTCGCTGAACAGAGGGTACCGGTATTCCCTGAAAGGTCTCATGAACCGGAGATGGCTTGTATTTCCGGTCTTCGTGGGGTTAATATTTGTTATTGGATTTACATATCACTCATTACATTCTGAATTAGCGCCACTTGAAGACCGTTCGAATATCCGTATCCCAACACTTGCACCTGAAGGATCTACCTATGAATTTATGACAAATTACATGGCCCAGGTCGACAGTTATATCGCGGATTCATTTCCTGAGGCTACAGTATCCTTTTCATGGATTTCACCAAGTATGGGAACCATCGAAAATCCAAATAAGGCCCAACAGATTGTTTATCTTTTGGATCCGGAAAAGCGATCGCGGAGCCAGCATGAGATTTTTAGAAAAATGTCGAAAGATTTGCAGAATATTACGGGCATTCGCACTTTTCCATTTGAACCGCCAACGATTGGTGATCGTTTTTCGGGGCAACCCCTTCAATATGTTCTCCAGGCGCCAGATCTGATAGGCTTAAACAAGGAGTTGCCAGAATTTCTTGAAGAAGCCAGAAAAATTCCGATCCTTCAGTTTGTTGATGCCAATTTTAAAATCAACAAACCTGAGTTACGGATAACCATCGACCGTGAAAAGGCTGCCTTACTGGATGTTTCAACACAAGAAATTGCCCGAACCATGCAACTTGCCATGAGCGGCCAGCGGTATGGATATTTTATCATGAATGGCAAGCAATACGAGATCATTGGCCAGGTGATGCGGCAAGATCGCGACCGTCCCGATGCACTGAAGGCGCTGTATGTGCGCAATAACAAGGGAGAACTAATATTGATTGACAACCTGATACACATGGAGGAATCCATTAACCCAGCCTCCATTTTTTCATTTAACCGCTATATCTCCGCCACAATCTCGGCCGGGCTTGCCCCGGGAGCAACACTGGGCGATGGGATCAAAGCGCTAGACGGGGTATCGAAAAAGTTGTTACCAGCCACCTTCAACACCGCACTGGCCGGGCAATCGCGCGATTACAGGGAAAGCTCATCCAGTCTGGCCTATATTTTTCTTTTAGCCATAGTACTGATTTTTTTAATCCTGGCTGCCCAGTTTGAGAGCTTTGTTGACCCGTTGATTATCCTGTTTACTGTACCCCTGGCCCTTGCCGGAGCGCTGTTTTCTCTTTGGTATTTTAACCAGACCCTGAATATCTTCAGTGAAATAGGGATCATCATGCTGATAGGCCTTGTAACCAAAAACGGCATTCTAATCGTGGAATTTGCAAACCAACGTAAGGCGACAGGACTCGATAAAATTGAAGCGGTCCAGCGTGCAGCCATTTCACGCTTCCGGCCGATCCTGATGACTTCATCGGCCATGATTCTTGGGATTCTGCCCATCGCATTAAAACTAGGCGCTTCGGCCGAAAGCAGGCAATCATTAGGTATCGCAGTTGTTGGGGGACTGTTCTTTTCTACATTCCTCACTCTTTATATCATCCCCGTCATGTATTCTTATTTGTCGGGAAATCCGTCAACCAGTAAAATTGATTATACCGAGATTACCGTTGAAAAGAAATCCATCATGACAGAAGATATCAGCTGATGAAAAAAATTGCGTTCACCGGGTTACTGTTACTTTTTTTTACCGGATGGGCTGAAAGCCAGGAATTATTATCCCTGGATAAGGCAGTGTCGATAGGGTTATCGAACAATTATGGCATCATCATGGCACAAAAATCACAGCAGGCAGCACACAACAATACATCGCCCGGAAATGCAGGGATGCTTCCATCTGCCGGAATCAGTTTAGCTTATAGTAATGAGTTGAGTGATGCCAAGGTGAAAGTTGTCACAGGCTCCGAACTGGATAATCATGACGCACATTCCAATTTAATTACGGCCGGGGTCGGCATTAACTGGACAATCTTCGATGGATTAAACATGTTCATCACCTGGGACAAGTTAAAAAAACTTGAGGAGATGAGTGAACTGAGTGCGAAGATCACAATTGAGAATACAGTGGCGAAGATCATCGGAAATTATTATGATATCATACAACAGGAAAGGGTGCACCGGATTTTAGCGGAGCAGGTTGAAATTTCCCAGTTCCGGCTTGAACTTGCAAAGATGCGTTTTGAAACAGGAACCGGTTCAGAAATGGAATATCTTAAAGCCAGGGTTGAGCTGAATGCTGATGTGGCTGCCTTATCTAATCAAAAAACCTTGTTTGAAAATTCGAAGACTACCCTGAATGAACTGTTATCGAGAGATGTCAGTACCCCGTTTGAAGTGAAGGATACGATTGTGGTTTCCGGTATGTTACAGTACGATTCACTTCGTTTATCCATGAAAACGGCAAACCGAAACGTGCTTCTGGCCGTCAGGAATAAACAGGTTGGGCAGTTGGAATTAAAGACCGCCCGGGCTAATCAATGGCCAACACTCGATTTTTTTGCCAATTACAACTATTACCGTTCTGAAACTGAGGCAAATTTCATTCAATATAACCGGAACTTTGGCCCTTCATTTGGGTTATCATTAAACCTGAAGCTTTTTGATGGACTTAATCTGAGCCGGCAGTATAAAAATGCAGCGATCGCTGTGCAAACTGGTGACCTGGAAATTAAGCAGATAGAGAACCGCCTTGAAGCATATCTTACAGGAATCTATAACGATTACCGGAATCAAATTCAGATGATTGGGTTTGAGCAGGAAAACCTTCTGCTCGCGAAAAAAAACATGGAAATTGCGAAGGAAAGTTACGCAATCGGTTCAATTTCATCACTTCAGTTAAGGGAGGTGCAACATAATCTGCTGGATGCCGACACCAGGCTGATCACCGCTGAATTCAAAGCAAAACTAACTGAAACAGAGTTGCTACTTTTAAGTGGGAAACTAATACAATAAAATAGCGAAATGGCGAAATTATCGTAAGAGCACAATATTTTGTGCCCTTGATTTCAAAATAATAAAATTCGTAATTCCGTTCCTCAGATTGGCCCGATATTATTGACTTCATGCATGAAAGGGCTTGATATTATGATTTATAACATCCTGAATGGATCACCCTGATTTTCCAAATTTTATCCGCTTGAAAAACTCGATTGTTTTACGCAGAGTATCATGCAGGAGGGTTAAATAGAGTATGAATGACATCAGCCAAATAATGAAAAAGTTGAACCAGAAGGTGTTGATTTTCCATGATCCGATTATTTTTACAGGAGCATAAAAATGGGCTCTTCCATCATGCGATGACGGCTCCATGAAGATGGGGTCTTTCTTTTGGATTAATTTCCCTTTTTCTGCAATAATCTTATTTTCAGCGCCTTTATTCATGATCAGGTCGGCGAGGTTTTCATTATAATAGGCTTGTTTAAACTGATATACCCCATCATCACCCAACCGGGTTCTGAGTTTTTCGTAGGCAATGTCGCGCCTGGCCGTCACCGCACTCAACCGGGAAGAGTAAACCCTGCTTAACGAGTCGAGGTATGATTTTGTATTCTGAACGATAGAATCATTCAAAAGTTTCTCAGTTAATCCATTCATGTATGGGAACGAAGCAAAACCAACCCCTTTCTGTAAGGCGGGAATTTCGTTTTTCAGTATTGTCATGTAACTGGCAGTTTTTTTCGGCTCTGCGTGTTTAAAAAGATTGTGTTGGCATTCGTCGAGCTCTGATTTAAGGGTCGGAATCACGTAGGCCGTAATATAGGAGTAGCGTGATAATTCTTTATCATATGGATAAAATATCTTTTCATACTCATTGTTGCTGAATTGCTCCACGGCGAGGGCTTCAAAGGTCCAGCGCGAGGTCATCAGGTTACCGACCAGCGGAACATTCTCCTGCGAGGCAATGTCGGGATTGAGGTTGTCGAAAGGAACGATCGTGCCACTCAACAGAAGTTGTGGTACCAGGATGAACGGAATAAGTATATAGATGGCCACCACCGAGTTGAGTCCGGCTGAAATGTTTAATCCCACGATGTTGGCAAAACAGGAGGTGGCAAACAGGATCAGCCAGTAAGAGAGGGTCATGCCATGTATACCAAGGATCAGGTTCCCTGCCAGCACATATAACAACGATTGAACTGCAGAAAGAGAAAAGAGAAAGATGATTTTCGAGTTGAGATAACTGAATCTGCTCAGGTGGAGGAAGGCTTCGCGTTTAAGAATCCGCCGGTCTTTAATAATCTCTTCAGCGCTGACCATCATTCCAAGGAATAATGAAACCACAACGCTCATGAACAGATAGGGAACCAGGTTCCGGTTGTCGCTGAAAATATATTGTTCTCCAAACTTATAACGTGTAAGGTATGCCAGCAAGGCCGCAAGGAATGGGGCTTCAATCAGGTTGATCAGCATGTACTGACGATTGGTGACCTTGGTCAGCAGGTTCCTGATACTAAAGATGCTGAATTGCTTTAATATTCCCGGGATTTTGAAATAGCTTTTTGGAACTTCACTTTTTTCCTCCCTGAGTTCAAGTTTCGTTTGAACATGTTCTCTAAACATCCCATACCACTCTTTGGGTGTGGTTTTTCGGTTGCCGGTCAGCCGTCCATATTCATTGACAATTTTTGCTTCGGTGATTTGCAGCAATTGCTCCGGGTTTACATAGCCACAGGTCTGACATTCACTTTCATCGGGATTCACATGACTGCTGACCGATTTAAAATAGGTGAGGGCATCGATGGGATTGCCATAATAGATAGGATACCCACCTTTGTCCATAATCAGCAGTTTGTCAAAAAGCTTATAAATATCTGATGAAGGCTGATGAATGTTGACGATGACCAGCCTTCCTTTCAGCGTTTGTTCTTTCAGCAGGAGCATCACCATCTCCGAATCCATGGAGGAAAGCCCACTGGTGGGTTCATCTGCAAAAAGAACAGAAGGTTCGCGAATCAGTTCAAGCGCGATATTCAGCCGTTTTCGCTGGCCCCCGCTGATGTATTTATTGATCGGATCGCCAACAGTCAGGTTCTTTATACCAATCAGGTCGATATCCATCAATATATGCATCACCGACCGGATCAGTTTCTGCTCTGTAAAATCCCGGAAGCAGAGTTTGGCATTGTAATAAAGATTCTGAAAAACAGTTAGTTCTTCGATCAGCAGGTCATCCTGTGGCACAAAGCCGATTAACCCCTGCAGTTTTTCCTTATCCTTGTCCAGGTCATACCCATTGATCAGAATTTGCCCATTGTTAAGTTTCAGAGTGCCATTCAGAACATTGAGCAAGGTCGATTTTCCAACGCCACTTCCGCCCATAACGCCGATGAGTTCGCCCGAACTGGCTGTAAAACTAAACGGGTGGATGCCATTGGTGCTGTTCTTAAAGCGGTATTCAATTTCCCGGGCTGTAAAATCAATTTTAACTTTCGCCTTTGAATGCAGGAATTGAGCGGCCACATCGGCATAGTAAATCGGACTGATTTTAAGGTTTTTCAGGATGGCACCATTGGTAAAAACGAATGACCGGAAAGGGGGTACATTGTGACCATTCAGATACATCTCATCTTTCCCCAGATACCGGCAGATCATCGTTCTCACCGATGGAACGTAGAGAATCAAAATTTGTCCGTCGAGATGTTCACGTTGAAGGTGTTTGAATAGACTGAGTTCAGTGCTGGCGCCGGAATCGATCACCAGAAGGTGTTCCTTATGCAAATCCCCTGAAAAAGGATTGGCAATAAAAGCACGCTGATCACGAAATTCCTGTTCCGGTGGATTAAAAACCTTTTTAAATACCTGGATGTATCTACCAGCCAGGTCGCTTTCCACTACCGCTGTTCCATCTGTGTTCCTCGCCAGTTCATCCAGGAATTCGAGGAATTTGATAAAAACAATCAAACGGTCAAGTGAGGTAAGCTGTTTCTGAATTTTAAAGCAGATGGACTCAATCTTTTCTGACACATCGGCGTCCTGTTTTTCTGGTTCATCCGGCTGATGAAAAAACACCAGTTCGTCAAAAAGCTTAAGGTATTCATCAAGTTCCTGGTTATTGAGGTGCTGGCGGAGATAGGATTCGAGGATTTTTCGGGTGTTATCGGAAACCTGTTGTTTAACAGAAGCAGCGACGATGGCAAAAAGCTGTACCAACGCCATCAGGATTGGTTCAGACATAGTGGTGGGATTTTAGTAACTCAAACTTACGCAATATTTGCGTTGCGTACGCACACCGTATAAAAAAAACCGCCTTTCAGGAAAAGCGGTTTCGGGTACCACTATGACAGAATCTTATTCACTGTCAGGGTGGGTTGGATATTTAAAGATTATTTTACAAATGCCAGTCTCACGCTTTCAGTCAGTTTGCTGATCTCAACAGATTTCTGTTGTGGGATTTTTTTTCCGGCTTCAATGTTATAGTTGGCCCAGATTGGCTTCAGTTTTACAATCTCATCAGCTACCTGTTTCATATTCTCATCGGATGTATAAGCTTCAAGAATGGTCAGCAGCTTCGTGTGATTATCTTTCAGGCCTGCAATGACTGCCATAATTTTAGTATTGTCCTTTGCCATCTCACCGAGCGCGGCTGCCAGGTAAATCCCCTCAGCAAATCCACCGGCAGCAATCAGCACGGAAACCTTGTTACGGTTGTTTTTGGAGAGGAAATCGTTGGATTGCCACAAAACTTTACTGATCAAGCCGACCAGGGAATCTTTATTGTTGTTGTACTTTTTTATCTTATCAAGCAGTAACCGGTCATAAACGCCTGCAATACCCAGTTCGTCAGCCAATTTATTGGTACATGCCAGAAATTTATTGGATTCATCAGTACGGTTGTAAGTTGCAGAATAACAAAGGTCCGCACTATAAACCCCAAGGTTCAGTGATTTGCTCATTTCCGTTGTATATTTTCCAACATTCGCCGGTGGGTTGGTAATGTCAAAAATAAAACCGGCTTTGGCTTTTTCAAGCATTGTGGTTATAGTGAAAGGAGTAGGAAAGGAGGAAAGAAGGTTTTTTAATTCGGGACTCAGGGTAACCTCCTTTTTGATGGTGTCGGCTGCTGCAGCATTTGCCTTTTGATTATTATTTGTTGCGTTGTTGCAACTTGAGAGGGCGATTACAAGGAAGAGGGCAACCAGTGCAACGCCAGAATGGATTTGGGTTAATGCTTTCATAAAGTCGTTTGAAGATTTGTCTGTACAATCTGTTAATGAACTATGCGAAATTAAGTATTTTTTTTTAATCAGATAACTTTTCTGAAATAAACATTTTTAGTCCAAAACAAAGACAACAAATGATAAATATTGAAATAGTTTTTAATTTTTCTCCTGAATTCGGTACAGATGATGGCAGGGACAATGTAGGTGGGTTATTTCTCAAATGATGCAATGTTTTTAAACGCACCAAAGGTCGAATAAATTCCGAACATTGATGCGTACCGGCCATAAGTCCAATCCCACAATCCACTATAAAAAATGGTTACAGGCTGTTTTTTTATGAAAGAGAATTCAACACGGGGGCCTGCAGCATACATTTGATAATATCTGATCAATTCAGCTCCAAATTTAAAAGCTTTCACAGAATAAAAAACCATGTCATCCCACCGATATCGTTTCCCGCCAAATTCAAACGCGCCAAATAAGGAAAATCGGTTTTTACTGAGCATGATAATGGGTGAAACCCGCCAGATTTCCGTTTCATTCGATTGCAAACCGCCGAGGAAGCCTACTGAAACACCTTGCACCGGGGTATAAGTTACTCCCACCAACCCTTCCCCCCAGCTATTTTTTTGATAGGCGTTTACATAAAAATAACTGGAAATGCTAAGTTTCTTACTGAATTGATGATCGGTGAATAGCGTGATGATGGGCATCAGTCCGTTATTATAATAGATATTGTATTGATTGATCTTAAAAATTGATTGGCTGCAGACCGATGAAGTGATCAGGAGACTAGCCAAAAAACAGAACAAAAGTTTCTTCATGTAAAATCGGGTTAGCGTCTTCAGGATTGGTTTTCGGGAATAGTGATGATAAATTCTGTAAACTCTCCCTCCATGGATTTGACCTCTAATTTACCCTTGTGGATCTGCGTTACAATGTCGAAACTCATCGACAGTCCCAATCCTGTTCCCTGGCCGGTAGGCTTGGTCGTGAAAAACGGGTTGAATATTTTTTCGCGCACATGTTCAGGGATCCCGGTTCCATTATCCCTGATCCTGATTTCAATTTTGTCTTTTATTTTTTTCGTACTGATAACCACTTCAGGAATGAAACCCGGAATATGTTTTTTCACTTTTTCATCGAGGGCATAACATGAATTGTTGACAATGTTAAGGATTACGCGGCTCAGATCCTGCGGGATGATGCTGGCTTTTCCGACCCCTGGATCCAGTTGTGTTTTGATGCTAGTGTTGAAACTTTTATCTTTTGCCCTCATGCCGTGATAGGCGAGGTTGACATATTCAGAAACCAGGTTATTAATATCCACTTGCTCATACTCTCCGGTTCTGCCCCGTGAATGTTGCAGCATCCCTTTTACAATACTTTCTGCACGTTTTCCATGGTCATTAATTTTTTTCACATTTCCCTTTATCATCCC
>Ga0187861_10004926_pt1 | contig 10934 bp, 11 predicted proteins | sample June2016WEW_10_1_3_FD_132986 | JGI IMG/M metagenome (GOLD analysis project Ga0187861, IMG submission 132986) | Peatland microbial communities from SPRUCE experiment site at the Marcell Experimental Forest, Minnesota, USA - June2016WEW_10_100 | ecosystem: Environmental > Terrestrial > Soil >...
CACCTCGTTCAGCACGCCTCTGGAGGCTCTCCAGCAAGGCTGCTTCCTGGGAAAGGGAGAGATAAGCTCGGCGGCGCCCACCCCGACCTCGCCGCAGCAATCCATCTGGCCCCAAGCGGTTGTACTGGCTCACCCAAAGCCAAACGGCTTGCTTGGAAACGACCAATAAGCTGGCGACGCGGTGGGCCGGAAATGGCCCCATCGCGGTCATCCAGATGGCCACACGTCTTTGGTACTCCTCGCGGCTTTGGGCTTTTCGGACCCATGCCTCTAGCTCCTTTTCCGACAACCAAGCGTGAATTAAAGCAGGTCTCCGCATACCATGAATTCCTCCAGAGGTATGCTATAATACTCTAGGGGTGATGTCAATCAACGATTTCAACCCGGCGAGACTTATCCCCTTGGCAGGAGTGCCGCACACCGGCCCCTGCCTGATTTGAGAACGATGCATGGAGATAACTCCTGTGTTATCAGTCCGCTGTCGAGAGTCGTGAAACGCGCCAAAGAGGACTCATGAATATGAACATCGAATGCTTCGCAAGGAATCACCACCTGAGACTAAACCGGCCCCCAAAGGGCTACAAACCAGGTCCACATCCTGACTGTCCCCATATTGCCGGCCGGCGGGGGTGGATTACAGCGGGCGCCAGCAGCATGAAGCTCTTCGTCACGACAAACCGAGTTGGAGATACGCTTCGACAAGCTGAGAAGTTGGGCATGGAGCCACAAGGCCGCGGGGATCAGGAGCTTATGCTCTGGTTCGACCCTTCCGACCCTGAACAGGCTAAGTTTGCCGTTGATACCGTCAAGCCGTACCGGAAGAGAATCATAGCCGTTACTCCTGAGGTGCTGGCCCGGCTGGAGGCAGCGCGGGCATCGCGCAGGATGCCCTTTCCTGCTCAAAAGTTCTATCAGGAAGGGGGGGTAGGCGACCCTTGCCCCGTAACCCCGGGCAAAGGGCTGACGGCGGAGCAATGCCAGCTTGGGAGTAGCTGAGCAGAGGGAAGAACGACTTGGTACAGAGGAGCGAGACTGACATGTTGACCGAAATTGATCTCCAACATCGAGGGCGAATGTGCTGCTCACCGTACAAACTGAGCTCGGACGGCGTGGCCTGCGGCAGCGGGAGGCAAAACCCCTATACTATATTGAGCGGGCAAATCAGGGCACGGGGTCTGTGCATAAGTGCCAGGGGGACGTGAATGAAACCAGGAAAATGCGCATCCACCGTGACGAATGCCGGCAATAAAGGAAGCCCTTTTGAGGCAGGAGCAGACTCCAAGGCGAGGATGCTTTCCCCGGTGCTGGCTAAGCTGGAAGCCCGGTTTATTACCGCGGCAGGGCGAACACAGGGTCAACAGGCCTCCAAGGAGCCAAGTTGACCCAGGATAAGACGGTCTCGGATCCCCGGTCTGGTGGCTGTCTTAGACCTTCGGATGGCCTTCAGAGGCTGCCCGAAGGTCGCTAACTTGAAGAAACGGGAAGGGTTGTCTTCTCTCGGGGCGGCTTAGATCCAGCGGAGAAGGCAGCCAGAAGTCAGGGGAACCTGGCAGATTCCCGTCATCAGCTGGGGGAGAAGGAACTCCTGGAAGGATATAGGTGTATCTAAGGCTTATCTAACCTCCATTTTTTCAAGTACATAGATAATATTCTTCGTTAACCTATCTACCGTACCAGTAAGCCAATCACGCTACCCAGCATGGCTGCCTACGGCGGGCATCAGCCCAGTTCATATTCCGAACTCAACACCAGGAGGTACAAAATGTACTCCGCTCAACAATCCAATCTGGTTTCTGCCTATGGAGACTTCATCTCCCAATGGCCTTGGGATCACTACGGTACTTTCACCTTTGGCAGGCAATTGTCGCAGTCCCGATGCCTCCAGCATTGGGATGACTTTATTGACTCTCTCGGTCGTAACACTCGGGGGCGTGTGGGATGGGTTCGGGCAGATGAACAGCGATGGTCTGGTTACGGCAGCCCAGAGATCCCGCTGCATTTCCACGCTCTTCTCAAGTACCAGAACATGCCTACCCCTGAAGCTGTGGCAGCTCTCGGAGTGCAACCGATCTGCGCACGCAGATTCCGCCGCCTGGCTTGTTGCCCTTCCAACCGAAGCGGGCGCGACCTTACCTGTACTCTGAGGAAGAGATCCGCAGCTTATTGCGCGCCGCCCTCCGGATGCCCTATCGCTATGAGCGCGATAAGCTGCGACCGCAGGTTTTTTATTATCTACTCGGACTGCTGAGCGTTTCCGGTCTACGCCTCGGCGAAGCACGCAACCTCGAACTGCAAGATGTCGATCTGAAGGCGGCAGTGTTGACGATCCGCGGCGCCAAGTTCGGTAAAACTCGCCTAGTGCCTTTGCATGCCTCGACCTGTGCGGTGCTGGCGGACTATATCGCCAGACGTCAGCGCCATTGGGCGGGACGAGTGGTGTCCTCCTATTTGTTCGTCTCCAACCGGGGCCATCGATTGGATGGCGGAGAGATTCATCGAACGTTCTATGCGTTGTCTCGGCAGATCGGTCTGCGGGGCCCCTCCGACCATCGTGGTCCTCGTCTGCATGACATGCGCCACCGTTTCGCGACCAACACTCTGGTGCAATGGTACCGGTCCGGTCAGGACCCCGAGCGACGACTGCCCCTGCTGTCCACCTACCTCGGTCATGTGCATGTCGCCGACACCCAGTGGTATTTGGACAGCTCTCCAGACCTCATGCGCGAGGCGATGCACCGGCTGCAGCAGCGTTGGGAGGGCCGGCCATGAACACCCCAATCAGCCTGGCGGTACTACTGGAGCGTTTCTTTACCCATCGCCTGATGCAGCAGCGTCAGGCGAGCCCTCACACCATCGGTTCCTATCGTGACACCTTCCGTCAGTTCCTGAAGTTTACCGAGCAGCGCTTACAGAAGGCGCCGTCACAGCTGAACTTCCAGGAGATCGATGCCCCTCTGATCCTGGCGTTTCTGGATCACTTGGAAAAGCACAAGGCATCAGCATGCACAGCCGCAATCTACGCTTGACGGCTCTGCACTCGTTCTTTCGTTTCGCAGCGTTCGAAGCCCCGACTCATTCCGCACAGATTCAACGGGTGCTCGCCATCCCTAGCAAGCGTTTTACGCGGACCTTGGTCCAGTTTCTCGCCCGCGAGGAAGTCGATGCCTTGCTGGCCGCTCCGGATCAACGCACCTGGTCTGGCCGGCGGGATCACGCCTTCATTTTGCTGGCCGTACAGACCGGTCTACGCCTCTCCGAGATGACCGGGCTCCAACGCCAGGACCTTATCCTTGGAACTGGCGCCCACGTGCGGGTGATTGGAAAGGGGCGCAAGGAACGCTGTACACCCCTCGCCCGATCCACCCTCGCCGTGTTGAAAGCCTGGTTGCGTGAACCGCAGAGAGGTGGCGGGCAGGGGTGCTTGGGGCTGGCCACGTAACTGAGAAAGTGCAGAACCTCCTCCGGGCTGAGAACGATAGGCAGTTTCTGGGGTTTCTTGGGGGCGGGGATGATGTCTTCCACGTTCCAATCCTTGTGAAGCGTGACCTTGTAGAGGAAACGGAGGGCGGCCACGGCGATGAGGGTGAAACCGGGAGCCAGCTTCTTTTCGTTGGTCAGGTACACTTGGTAGGAGCGAATCTCCTCCGGGCCCAGGACTTCGGGGGACTTACTGAAATGGCGTGCGAACAGTGAGACCTGTTGCGCGTAACAGGCTTGGGTATGCGGCGAGAGATTGCGCACTTGCATGTCTTCCATCATGCGTTGACGAAGAGAGGTCATGGGAAGCTCCTTTGCGAAATGGAATGTGCTGCAAGCAGCGTTTCCATGATTTCGCAAAGAGGCTCACGGTGGTAGCGAGGTTAGGCTGTAAGTTGGCGGGCTCCGGTTGTCTCAACGCGGAAGGTTGGGTTGCGCCTACCGCGTAGCCGTTTAGTACAATTGCGACTACGGAAACGTTTGCGTAGTTGGAAGAGCCGTTTACTTTTTCGGGTAGGTGTTCTTACTGGAAGCGCATTTTGAGGAAGTCGGGCGATGTGCTGAGTATCCCTTTTCAAAAGGCCCCGTCCGCTCCGCGATGCATCCTTCCAGCTCGGCAATCTCCGACTCCACGAAGCGGACATGCTCCAGTAATCTTCCCAGCAGGAAGCGATGATGCGCGGTCACTCGCACCCGCAGGGCCTCGCAAAGGGCGGGAAGTTTCGCGCGCAGCCGACAGTGGGCCCTTTCCGCCAGCCCTCGGTTTCGATTCCAGCGGAATGATCCAAACTCGCGTTGTCAACCTGCACCCCTACCCGCGCCCCGATGTCTTACAGGTCTCGCCAGAAGGACCTTTGAATCCTTTGCTTTTAGTTCTACACCGAGCGGCATCCCGGCCTTTGTGCGACCGAGCTCGCGGCCACCGAGAAGGTCCACTACAAGAAATTCGTTGCTTTCACCAAGGTTGAACGTAGTCTTTACCGGATGGTCGAAAGGGTTGAATAGAAACGCGAGATAGTCCTGCCTCGAATGTGCCACTCGTACGATGATTCCGCCGGACGCCTTGGCCTGTGGCGAAGCACCACTTGAAGCACAAATTGCGGATAGGAACTTTGCCAACTGTCTCCCACCTGGCCGGAAGTAGTTGACGCCCACAAAGGACCCCAACATAATCCCATGTCCGCGGCCAAACTTATTGATGGTCAACACTGGCTTGTTCTTGTGAGTCCCTAAAGCTGTCGCTCCCTCCAATCGGAAGAGTTCAACGAGGAGGTGACCCCGCAATGTGCCGTGTAAATCTCCGATGGGGACATCACTATTGAGATGAATCGACGGATCGGGTGGGTAGATTCTTTGACGATGTCTTACTCCAAAAACCTCTGCAATCTCATTCGGCGGGACATGCTTGTTGACGTAAGTATCGGGATCATAAAGACCGTACAGCGGACCAGCGACCAGCGTCCCTCCTTTCTCCACCCACGCTTTGAATCTTGCAGACAAACCCGCGCGATCGAAGACTTGAAATGGATCGAAGACAACCTTGATCTCTTGGGGTACACCTGATTCCGCCACCAACCGGGCATTCAGGATCTGTACGTCATAGCCCTCGTCGACAAGTCCACTGTAAATTCCGAGGAAATTGTTCCAGACGAGGCTTTCTTCTTCTGGAAGAGGCCGCAACCCTGAATAGAATTCACCGTTATAGTGTTCGTACATGGCCGCAGAAATATCCCATACGAGGCCGACCTGAGGTTGAGGCCATTCAAGGCAGTCGAAAATCGGTTTTTGCTTTTGGAGCATCTCGGCGACCTGGCGAACAGTCTCAGTTCGCGATGTCGGCTCGCCGTCAAATCCCGTAACGCCATAGTTTGATGCTTCCTGGCCATAAATCTCCGGCCTCCACTGCCACAAGAGCACCCCTTCGGCGCCGAAGCCAAAACCCAAAAGCATCTGCATACGAAGCTCCGCATCCGTCCGTAAGGCTACCCCCAAGCCATTCCACACAGAGCCAGCCGGCATCTCGGCCACCCACCAAGGCCTGCCTTGAGCAGAGTCACGAATGGTATTAAAAATGAGGGCAATTTCATGAAAATCTTCGGGCCTAAGAGAATGCCTTCCCGCACCTGAATAATCGCTGCCACCCCACTTATCCACCGATCCCGCTAGGCTCCAAGGATCGACGTACCAGCCATAAAACCCCCCGCCGTGGGAAACGACCATATGCGTTCGATCGACAGCTCGGACAGTTTCCGCGCGCCACCGCAATTCTTCCGCTTCTGTCCACAGAAAGAACTCGGCGTAGTCGAACATCTCACCGTAAACTCCGTTCTTTGGAATACGGGTTTCCGAGAAGCTTGAGTAGCTACGCCCATACTTCCGATTTAGGATGCCAATTTCGCTGTATCTGGTTTTTAACCAACTTTTGTACAGTGACTGCGTGGCTTGGCAATAGCACTCAGGCAAGCCCACTTCATTCCAGACGTCATAGGCGAGGAGGTTTGGAAGACTCCGGTAGCGTTCAACAGTCCGACGCATGAATTCTCCCATAGCCTCTTTTGCCTTTTTGTTGTGGACACATGGGCCAGGATATTCCCCGAAGGTACCAGAAGGAGCAGAATAGTACTCTATTGGTCCGCCCTCCCTGTCCTTGTAGGAAGTGCGAGGGAACCTCGCTTCGAACCAATATGGCGCCATTTCGGGCATGAGCTGTATCAAGACTTTCAGTTTGTGTTTGTTGGCGAGAGCGAAGAATCGGTCATAATTGTCCCAGCGCCATTCACCAGGATGCGGATTGACTTGCGACCAATAGACCCACACACGCACTACTTCGAGCCCGTCCTGTTTAATTAGGTCAAGATCTCGATCCCAATCTTCTGGACGGGGGTTGGGTGGACGGTAGTACTGAGTTCCGAGGAAGAGACTGGATTTTCTCGGCAAGTTGTTACCAACAGTGGCGAAAGCATTTGGGTCAGATTCCTTTTTCCCCTCACATGCCCAGCACAGCCCGATGGTGAGCAGTGCACAAACAAACTTCCACAGTCCCACCCGCTGCTTATGAAGTCGTTTCAAGGACCCTCCCGATTTTCGGTATTCGTATGTACGGACGGAAAGTGATCATCAGAAAGTGTTTAATCAATTCGCTAACCGATGCTAAGACCGAGACGTAACGATCAAAAGCCGATGCCAAGCACTCGAAAGGTCTGATTCTTTGATTGGAACGTTCGGGATCTTTAGACCATCCGTCACCTTGTTTTGAACTTCTACACTCCTGTATCTTCTGCCAACGCAGCAATGAATTTTTCAAGATCGTTGGGACAGCACGCGGGTCTCCTCTCCGAGAATTGAGGATGCCCTCGTTGTCATTCGCTACTTGAACAAAATCTAATGTGAGTGGCACAGGGTAGCCAGCCAGGACATACGCAATGATGCTCACGCTCACAGAGACGAGTGCTCGTTCCAGAAACTGGTTCCTTGCCAAACTCCATAAATGCCGGTGGAATTGCAGGTCAAGGGAGTAAAAAGCTGCTATGTTTTTTCTACTCGCCGCGTCTCACATTTGATCAACTATTTCGCAAAGCGGAGCAAGACCAGCTTCGCTGGGTGTGGATTCGCTCACCAGTTTCGCTGCCATAGCCTCAAGCTCAGCTCTCAAATCGAAAGTCTTTTTCAGATCCTCAGCGATGAACGTTCGTACCAGCGTTTGACGGTTGGCATGCTGGATCACGAATCCCTCATTCGCCAATTCCTGAATGGCCTCTCTCACAGTAGCTTGCGACACTTCCATTTGTTTGGCAAGTTCAGTTTGAACGATGCGCGACCCAGGAGGTAAATCTCCCCTAAAGATCGCTGCCTGCATCTGGCCTGTAAGGTGTTCCTTCAGGCTCGTCGCCTTCACCCGGCTGAAAAATGCAGAGCTTCCGCCGCGCTGGATCTCACCCTTTAACCTATTTGGAGGCCAATGAGAACTAGTCGTAATCAAGAAAGCTCCATTCTTGGTAGCGCGATTTTATGGGTGTGCGGGGCTTCCCGTACCCTCTCCGACCACCTTTTCAGGAGTATCCGCGGCCTTTCCCCTGCTTCGAAACACCGTTTCATGATTGTACGCAGCCGCAGTCCAGGTGAACATGCAGCCGACTCGCTCCAAGCGTCGGAAGAGCGTCATGCGTATCAGGGCGACGGCCCTACCGTTTCAGTCGCGCAATTTAGGCCGAGCTGACCGGAGGGCGTCTTACCTGCCTTTTGCGCCCCCAGAGCGGCCTCCGTACTGTCCATCCTTGGTTCCCGCTGGGGATAGCTACTCTGCCTGGGGCCACCGTCACCCGGAATATGCGCACTTAATTCACTCCAACCCTGAAAGTTCGCCTCCTGGCGACCTCCACCGATCTTGCATCCCGCGGCCAAGGTAAACAATCATTTCAAGGTCGGGGAACGAGCGTCGAGTTTTCGGGGGTTGTGGCCGTCCAGCTACTGTCTTGTAGCCATGTAGGGCACGAAGACCTACCCATCGCTCTTACTCCGCAGCACCCCCTTTCTGATGTTATGATAGCTGTTCTTCGGCTACCGATGCTTACAATTCCAGTTTTACCCCAAACTGTCCCAATGGCGGCAAGTTAGCTTGACTTGATACTATTCCGAAGACAGTGTTTGTTGGCGAAAAGAACGCGTTGCCTCCGCTAAACACTACCTAGTTCCACAGGTTGAAGAACTCCACCCTGAACTCAACATCCACAGATTTCCGGACTCCTAGTGCGCTTCAGTAGATTGAAGTCCGTATCCGCGATAGGGAAATTTCGAGGGTGGCTCTGTACTCCCGGAGCATTCCCAAAGGTGTAGTCGGCTGGCTGGGAAAACGCAGCGGCATTATAAACCTTGTTGACAGGGGGATCAAAGTTCCCTCTGTTTAGCTGTGGATTGACACCGGGAACGATGTTCGGTCGATTTCCTCCACCAAAGAACGGCAAGACATTCGCTGCGGAGACGCTCACTGGAGTACCACTATGGTATGTGTCAATCAAGCCGACTTGCCACCCGCCAAGAACCTTTGATGCAAGTCCTCGCTGCAGAACTCGCTTGCCAGGCCCGATGGGTAACTGGTACACAGTGGCAAGCTTAAATGCCTGCGGTGTATCGGTAGGCTGTAGCGCCCACTCCGCTTTGCGATTGTAAGTGTTTACTGGCGCAGCATTGGAAGTCGAAAAACCCTCGTCCGTGTTACCTAAAGACTTAGATGCCACATAACTGACAAGAAATTGGAGCCTGTCACTAAATCGCCGCTGAGCACTTAGTTGCAAGCTGTTGTAACTGGAGGCACCGATCGCCTCGAAACTATTGGTGATTGACGGAAATTGCGGGTATGGCCGCAGGGCTTGGGCGACGCTTCCGGAAAACCCTGGATAGGGTGATTTAATGCCCGCGGTGATCGCCGCTGGCGAATTGATGTCCGCCAGCAACGTGCTGCCCAAAGAAAGGTAGCATGGATCGACTTGATCCAAGTTTTCTAAACTGCTGGGCATGCGCGTTCCTTTGTTGCCGACGTACGGTGCGGTTACCAGCACATTCCCTGGCACCGTTCTTTCAATTCGAAAATTCCAATTCTGCATATAGGGGGACCGACCCTAATCACGCCCGTAGTAGGTTACAGCCTGACCATTTGCACTGCTAGGTCCGAGGGGGGAAACTGCACGGGCGGAAACGGCTGATCCCACGATCCGTAGCCTGGCGTCACACCATTGTCTGGAGATATGAAATTCTGCAAGCCTGTAAATCCGTTCAAGAAACTATCTGTGACCAGAGGTCGGAAAATGTAATCGGCAGCGTCTGGAATGTATACAAGGACAGTCACTCGTTCCAGATTCAAGAAGTGCACAAACCTAGGCAGAGATCTGGGGCAACCTTACACTTTCGATCCAGCCCTGTGGCAGGCCAATGGAGCACCTTGAATTCCGCAGTCTATCTTCGTGATGTGCCAGCGTCCCAGGTTCGACGCAAAGAGAGTGTCGAACCCGGCGCCACCGAACGCAATGTTCGTACAATTCGATAGGATGTGACTGGTTGGATCTTCGACGAACACAGTCGTGTTGCGGTCCGGGCCGATTCTGTAAATACGAGAGGGGGCGTAACAGGAGCAGTAGAGGTTTCCGGCAAGGTCGAAAGCCAGCCCATCCGGAACCTCCCGCAGGTCACCGACAAAAAGCTCCCGCGGCCCCGCAGTTCCATCCGGCAGGATACGGTATCGTGCGACTCCCGGCAGAAAGCTCTCGACGACGTACAAGTACTCCTCCTCAGGGTCGAGGGCCAACCCATTGGCAAATACCAAGTCCCCGCCTGCCCACAACTTCGCCCGGCCTTCCCTGCCAAAACGAAAGATCCTACCCAATCGCTTTCCAAATTCGCCCGATTCAGAAAGGTAGAGTTGTCCGGAACGGTCGAACACCGGATAGTTGGGGATGTTCAGGCGCCAGCCTTCCACGACCTCAGCCAGGACATGGAGCTTCATCTGGGGCAGATCAAGCCGCCACAGCACATGCTGCTTCGAATCGCAGACAGCCAACCACGTCAGATCGGGGGCGAACGCGATGCCTAACGCGAAGCCCTCCGTTCGTGCGACTTCTTCAGCATTGGTTCCGGAAGGATCGATGCGATAGATTTGCCCGGCCTCCCCCCCACACCAGACGCTCTGGTCGGGATGGACGGCCACACCTTCGGGGTGATCCAAGCCCTCTACGAATACGCTCAGCTTAGGTTCCATATTGACTGCTTCCTTATTTGGAATTCTTGCCGCCACATAGAATTCAATTTCGGTCTCGTTCCGAAATTCTCGGCTCGGAACGGAAACGGGCACGAGACTTGGGCTCATTTCCAGTACTCGGCTCCTGGCAGGCTGCCATCCATGAGATAACCGCCGTCGACCGCCAGAATCTGGCCTGTAATGTATCGCGCCCTCGCCGAGGCGAGAAAGGCCACCCCATCCGCGATCCACGAAGCTTCGGCAATTTCCCGGAGCGGAATGCGCATAAAGAGGGCCCTCTTCACTGACTCGGTGTACATCGGGATTGTGAGCTCAGTGTAGGTGGCGCCCGGCCGCACGCAGTTGACCGTGATCTTATGGGGGGCCAGCTCCGTGGCCAGCGTGCGAGAGAAGGCCTCCATTCCACCTTTGGCAGCGGTATATGCGCTCGCGGAGGGCTCAGAAAGCGCCGCGTGTATTGAGGAGATGTTCACAATGCGTCCCCCGCGCCCCTGTTTGATCATCTGCTTGGCGGCCGCCTGCGAACACAGAAAACAACTGGTGAGGTTGTTAGTCAGAATCTTTTTCCACTGCTCTTCTGACATCTCAATTGCTGGCGCCTGAAGAATAATTCCCGCGTTATTGATCAGAATATCGACACTACTCCATTCTTGCAGCACCCGCTTGACCATACGATCCACATCGCAGGCGAGAGAAACGTCCGCGCCCA